>MDTG01383822.1_pt1 | contig 10614 bp, 12 predicted proteins | sample 811421 | NCBI WGS metagenome assembly MDTG01 (sample SAMN05326645, study PRJNA326480) | marine metagenome | isolation source: seawater | place: Pacific Ocean: South East | collected 2011
CCAATAAGTCTAAAGAACTTAATTTTAGTAAATTTTTATCATTTCTAATAGTAATTATTATTTCATTTGTCGCACTAATAATCATTCTAGATACTTTTAAAAGTAAATTAATCGATATATATCCTGGTATAGAATTAATATTGTTTAATTTATTTGAATCGATAAAAGATATAATTCTTTTTTTTAAAAACTTAATTGAGTAATTAATGATAAATTATATTTCAAAGCCATTTAAATGGTTTTTTAAATTAGAAGCTGCAAGTGGTTTAATTTTATTAATAGCTGCCATTTTTGCTTTGATTATAAGTAACAGTCAATTAAGTGATTTATACTTCAATACTTTAGAAAAATATTTATTCATAGGAATTAATGATTTAGGCTTAAAACTTTCTGTCCATCATTGGATTAATGATGCGTTAATGGCGATCTTTTTCTTTTTTGTAACTTTAGAAATTAAGAGAGAATTTTTGCAAGGAGAATTATCAAACCTTAAACAAGCTTTGTTACCTATAATTGCAGCTGTAGGTGGAATGGTTGTACCAGCATTATTTTATATAGCTGTTAATTACGAAAACCCCGAAACAATTAATGGTTGGGCAATTCCGTCTGCAACTGATATTGCATTTTCACTCGGAATTTTATCTTTATTGGGTTCTAGAGTTCCAATATCATTAAAAGTTTTTTTAACCGCTCTAGCTATAATAGATGATTTAGGTGCAATATTGATAATTGCCTTTTTTTATTCAGGTGATTTAAGTGTTAATTACTTAATTTTAATTATCATCAGTTTCATCTTATTATTAATTTTAAATAAATTATCATTTAAAATTTTTACACCATACTTAATTATTGGATTATTAATGTGGTTCTTCACATATAAATCTGGAATACACGCAACTATAGCTGGAGTTTTATTGGCATCAACAATTCCACATAGAAAAAAAGAACATGATTTTTCACTTCTTGTAAAACTTGAACATGCTATAGCACCTTATGTTGCATTTATAATTATGCCAATTTTTGCGTTTGCAAATGCTGGAGTTAGTTTAGAGGGTTTATCACTTTCAAGTTTACTTGCACCTGTACCTTTAGGAATCGTGTTAGGATTATTTTTTGGTAAACAAATAGGTGTATTACTTTTTTCATATATTTCAGTAAAATTTAAATTTGCAAAAATGCCAAATAATTCAAATTGGTTGAGTATATACGGGGTCTCAATTCTAACAGGTATCGGTTTTACTATGAGTTTGTTTGTGGGTAACTTGGCATTTGTTGAAAATCTTGAGTATATTGATGGAGTAAAAATTGGAGTTTTAACAGGCTCACTATTATCAACAGTATTTGGCTATATATTACTATTAATTTCATCTAAAAAATAATGGGAAAACTAAAAATAGTTATTTATATATATTTATTTATGTTCGCCTTTTTAAGTAAAACTATTGCCGATAATAGTAAAAATTTTTTTGATTTTAGTTTAAATGACATTAATGATGAAAAATTAAAGATGTCCTCTTTTAAGGGAAAACCAATATTATTAGTTAATGTTGCAAGTTATTGTGGTTTTACAAATCAGTATAAGGAATTACAATTACTTTATGATAAGTACAAAAATAAGGGGTTAATTGTAATTGGACTTCCCTCAAATCAATTTGGTGGACAGGAGCCTGGTTCAAATGATGAGATAAAAGATTTTTGTGAAGTTAACTTTAATATTACATTTCCAATGACAAGCAAATATGACGTTAAAGGAGAAAACGCTCATCCAATTTATCTCTGGGCAAAAGAAAGTTTTGGAAATTCTGCTATACCTAAATGGAATTTTCATAAAATTTTGATTAACAAGGATGGAAAGATTGAAGATACATTCTCTTCTTTTACAAAACCAATGTCAAAAAAAATTATTTCTAAAATTGAAAAAATTTTATAATTTAACACTTAAACCATCATAAGCTGGAACAATATTTTTTGGTAATTTTTTTTTAAGATAGTTGTAATCTATGTCACAATGTAGATTTGTCAAAATAGATTTTTTTGGTTTCAATTTACCTATTAATTCCAATGATCTTTCTAAATTATAATGAGATGGATGTTTTCGAAACCATAAACAATCTAGGAAAAGAAATTTCAAATTTCTAAAATATCTAAAATCTTTTTCGTAAATTTCACTAACATCACTTATATATGCTAGTTTTTTGTCAATTATGTAACATATACTATCAACATTGCCATGTTTTACTTTGATTGATTTTATATTTACTATTCTAGATCCATCTCTTAATCTAAGATTTTTTTTGATTAAATTAAGTTTTAAGATTGCTGGGTACTCTTTGCTGTTATTTACAAAACAATATTTAAATGTAGACATTAAATATTTTTTTGTTGGTTTATCAGCATAGACTGGAATTGTTTTCTTTTTTTGTAAATAAAATACCCTTAAATCATTAATACCATGAGTTTGATCTGCGTGCATATGTGAGTATAAAACTTTATCAATTTTCTTGATACCATTTGTAATTAGTTGATGTCTTAAATCAGGTGAAGTATCAATCAAAACTGTTTCATTTTTTGTTTGAATTAATGCAGAACATCTAGTTCTATAATTTTTTCTGTTTTTAGAATCGCAATTACCAAAAAAACCATCGGCTCTAGGTACACCCATTGAACTTCCAGAGCCTAGAATAGTAAATTTCATAAATTAATTAAATAAACGATTAAAATTAGTAGTTGTTATATTGGCTAATTCTTCAAAAGATATATCTTTAAGATCTGCTAGTTTTTGTGCTGTGTATTTTACAAAAGAAGGTTCATTTTTTTTTCCTCTATTAGGCTCAGGCGCCAAATATGGACTATCTGTTTCTATCAATAATTTATTATTTGGAATAATTTTAAAAGTTTCTTGTAATTCTAAAGAATTTTTAAAAGTTATTATGCCACTGGCTGAAAAATAAGCACCTAAATTAAGCATTTTTTTAGCAAACTCTGTTGAACCTGTAAAACAATGCATTAAAATTTTTATATTTTGTGCTTTAAATTGATTGAGTATTTCAAATGTCTCCTTTTCTGCATTTCTAGAATGTACAACTAAAGGTATATTGAGCTCAATTGAAGCTTTAACATGTTCTCTAAAACTTTGTATTTGCTTTTGTTTATCGCTATGATTGTAATAGAAGTCTAACCCAGTTTCACCTACTCCAATTATTTTATCATTATTTTTAATTTCATTAACAATAAATTTTGAATCAACTGTATCATTTTTAACTTCATGAGGATGAATCCCAAATGTCCCAAAAATAATGTTATCTCGCTTAATTATTTCTTTAATTTTAACAAAACTTTCTAAAGTTGTACAAATGGTTAATAATTTAGTTATTCCAACAAATTTTGATCTAGCTATAATATTATCTAAATCACTTATTAACGGCTCGTAATCTAAATGACAATGTGAATCAATCATTATTTTTTTCAATCTTTTTAAATAAAATATCTATTTTATTAATAGTTGTTTTTGATGTTAAATATAGATGATTTTCTAGTGATGAAAATTCAATATCAGTTTCATGAATATTAAAAATTTTTAAAGCATTTAAGGATGATTCTGGAATTATAGGATACAACATAAAGCTGATTTTTCTTACTATTTCTAAAGTTGTAAATACAATTGTATTTAGTCTTTTGGGATCATTTTTCTTTTTCCAAGGTTCTTGATCATTGAAGTATTTGTTAGCATCAAATAAAGAATTAATAATAAAATCTATGTAAAAATTAACATCTTGTTTATCAATTTTTTCTCTAATTAAACTTAAATTTTTTTTAAATTTATCTAATAATTTCAAATCTTCTTGATTAAAATCAATATTAGTTGGAATTTTCGCTTGACAATTTTTTAAAGCAAAAGCTGTTACCCTTTGGCATAGATTTCCAAAATTATTTGCTAAATCACTATTAATACAATCCTCTAAGCGCTCTTGTGAAATATTTCCATCGTTTCCAAAAGAAACTTCTTTAATCAAATAATAACGAAGTGGATCTAATCCATATTTATTTATAATTTCTATTGGATCTAATATATTACCTTTTGACTTAGACATTTTTTCTTCTCCTGATAAAATCCAACCATGGCCATAAACTTTTTTGGGTAAAGGTATATTTGCAGCTAATAAAAAAGCAGGCCAGTAAATTGCATGGAATCTTAAAATATCTTTACCAATTAAATGAATTGAAGCTGGCCAAAATTTGCTATAATTTTGATCTTTTATGTCTGGATAGTTAAGGGCGCTTAAATAATTTGTTAATGCATCTAGCCAAACATAAATAATATGATCGTTATTACCTGGTACTTTAATTCCCCAGGAAAAACTTTTACGACTGACTGATAAATCTTTTAATCCATTTTTCACAAAACTTATTACCTCATTTTTTCTAGATGCCGGTGATATAAACTCTGGATTTTTTTTATAATATTCTAAAAGGGGTTTTTCCCATTTCGATAATCTAAAAAAATAAGATTCTTCATCTATCCATTCGACAGATGATTTTGATGATATTGATCGTTTTAAACCATCAACATCTTCTATTTCATCTTCATTGTAAAAAGCTTCATCAGAAACTGAATACCATCCTGAATATTTTGATAAATATATTTCATCATTTTTTTCTAAGACCCTCCATAAATGCGCAACAGAAATTTTATGACGTTCTTCAGTAGTTCTTATAAAATCAGTATTTGATAAATTCAGTATTTTTGTAAGTTCTTTAAACGTTTGTGTAATTTCATCACAAAATAATAACGGATCAATACCTTTTTTTTCAGCTGCTCGCTGAATTTTAAGACCATGTTCATCTGTACCTGTTAAAAAACAAACATTGAAACCATCAATTTTTTTGAATCTAGCAAAAAAATCAGCAATTATACTTGAATACGCATGGCCCATGTGTGGTTTTGCTGAAGGATAATATATTGGTGTGGTTATATAGAAATTTTTATCCATTTAAGATTTCCTCACTAAATTCTGTGAACAAAGATTCTAAGTCTAAATTGAATCTTTTTGTATCAGAAACTTTTTTAAGAAAATTGCTATATTTATCATTTTTGTATGATGTAATAGATAGATTTAATTTTCTAAAATATAATTCAATTAATTCAAATAAAATAAATTTAATAGGTTCATTTTTTATAAAATTTTTCTTCTTTATAATTAAATTTAAGAATTCTTTAAGATTAGTATTTTCTAAATCATATTCATTTTGTTTAGCAAATTTAACTAATTGAAAAATATTTCCTGGCGAGGAATAGTAACTAATAAAATCATTTTTAAGTAAATTATCCAAATTTATATCTAAAATATTTTTTAAAACTTTAAGACAACTATCATGGTTTAAAAAAATATTAAAATTAAGACATCTAGACAAAAGAGTTGGTAATATCTTTTTATTATTATTTATTAATATAAAATAAGTATTATCTGATGGCTCTTCTAAAATTTTAAGTAAAGCATTAATAGCGTTTACATTAAGTAGATCAATATTATCAATTAATACAAATCTTGGTTTTTTGTTAAAAGAAGACTTATTTAAATCTACGATAAGTTCTCTTATTTGATTAATATCAATAGTTTTTTTATCACTATTAATATCAATTAATCTAAAATTCAAATTTGATCTATTTTGAATTGTCTTAAATGTTTTGTTTCTATCATCAATTTTAAATTGTGCTTTATCATATTTAAAATCTTCATTTTCAGATAATATATAATTAATTAAATGATATGCTAATGTAGATTTTCCAAGACCTTTTAAACCACTAAGTAATATTTTATTAGGCAGTTTATCTTTTTCATAAAGGTTAATTAACTCTAATAAATATTTATCTAAACCAAAAAGTTGTTTTTGATTATTGGGATGTAGTTCAATCATAAAAGTTTTTCAATCTTTTTAATTATTAAAGATTTATTATGAGAAATTTCTAAATCTGAATTAATAATTTTGTACTTTCCCGCATTTTTTTTTGCTAATTTTAAAAATCCTACTTGGACTTTATTGTAAAATCTTTCATTAAATTTGTCATATCTATTTAATTTTTTTCTTTGTTTCAATCTTCTAACCATTTCATTTTTGCTGACTATATTAAGAAATGTAAAGTCAACCTTGAATTGTTTTATTAAATTATCATTGAAGAATTTGATTAATTTTAAATTAACACCCAAACCGTAATGTTGGTATGCAATAGTAGAATCTACAAATCTATCAATTAAAATAATCTTTTTTTTATAGTGTTTTCTTAATAAATGTAAGTTTTCACTTCTTGCTGCTAGATACAAAAATAAATCGGTCTCTCTGTTAAATGATGATTTATTACTAAGTATAAGCTTTCTGATTTTTTCTGAATTTTTGCTCCCTCCAGGTTCTCTAATACTTATAAAATCAATTTTTTTTTTTTTAAGATAATTTGTTACATTTTTAAGATGGTAGGTTTTACCACTACCTTCGATACCCTCAAAAACTATGACTGGTTTTTTTTTAAACATCACCCCAGATTAAGTAATTCAATGATTTAATTAATCTGGAAAATATATTGACTTTTTCAACTTCATTTGCAGCAAGTAAATTATATTCACCAACTAGCTCTTGGTCATATACAACTCTTAATTTTCCAACTAATTGATCTTTTTTAATTGGGGCCTCAATAGGTCCATTGTATTTTAAAGCTACCTTCAGTAATTTTTTTTTTGCTTTTTTTATAGTTTTATAAACATCTGTTTTGATATAAACATCGACTTGTTGTTGCTTACCTAACCATACATCAACTTTTTCGATTGGTTTGTTAGCTTTTACAATTTCAACTAAATCAAAATTAGTGAGTCCATAAGTTAATAATTTGGAACTTTCTCTAGAGCGAGATTTTTTTGTTTCAAATCCACTTCCAACTGCAATTAATCTTCTTCCATTTCTTTCTAAAGATGATGCAAGAGAATATTTTTCAACAGCAAGATAACCAGTTTTAATTCCATCAGCACCAATATTTTTATATAATAATGGGTTTCTATTACCCTGAGTAATTGGATCACCGCCTGTTTTATCCCAGGTGAATTCTTTTCTTGAAAACCACTCGTAATATATTGGATGTTCTTTTATTAAATATCTCGACATTTTTAAAATATCTCTAACAGTAGAATAGTTATCAGGATCATTAATTCCTGAAGAATTTGTAAAATTAGTATTATCCATCCCTAATTCCTTTGCTTTTGCTGTCATAAGAATCGCAAATTCTTCCTCTGTTCCTGCAATGCCTTCTGCAAGTGCAACGCAAGCATCATTACCAGAAGCCGTTATAATTCCATGCAATAAATTTTCAACTGAAACCTCGTCATTAACCATAATAAACATAGAAGAGTAACCAGCTGTGGATAATCTCCAAGCTTTTTCAGAAACGATAAACTTATCTTCAAGACTTAAATCACCAGTTTTTAGTAGATCAAATGCAATAATTGAAGTCATTATTTTTGTCATTGATGCAGGATATATTGATCGATCAGGATCTTTTTCATACAAAATTTCACCAGAATAATAATCTTGTAAGATAGCTGTTCTAGCTTTTATATCTATGTTTGATAAGGATGATGAAAGACATAAACAATTTATTATTATAACTAAAAGGAATTTTTTAAACATTTTTAATTATTTCTAAATTTTCAAAATATAGTGAATTCATTTTTTCAAACGAGTCTTTTAAACTTTTTATATCATTAAAAGGACCTATTAATACCCTATAATTTGTTTCTGATATTTTCATCAAATTAATTTTTTTTAATGAAGTTTCGGTTTTAATCCTATCAATCATTAAGATTGCTGATTTCTTATAATAAAAATCAGCAATTTTAATAAAATATGAAAATTTTTGACTTTTTAAATTATTTTTTTTTGTAAGTTTTTTTTTATTTAGATTACTTATCTTTATTCCATCAATAGGTGCTTTTTCTGCAACTTTTTTTTCTTCATCAAAAGTCTTAGATTTTTTTGCAATAAATGTGGTTTCTTTAGAAATTAAAGTTATCTCTATATATGGTTCGTTAACATCTAATTCTAATGTTTCAGCAATTCTATCAGAGATTACAGAATTATAGAAACTAGAAAAATTATCATTTGATTTTACAGTAGCTATTAGTGATTTATTATTGGAGGGATTGGTTAGTTTTACAGATGAATTTTTTTTCAATGTTTTATGAAATATCTTTAAAGATCTATTATCAAGTTTTTTTAAATCTAAATTTTCATTATAAATTAAAGTGAAGCCGCTATTTGAGTATTTTTTTTCTAATTGTTTATTAATTTTCTTTGTATTAGGACTATAAGATTCACAAGAAGATAATAAAAATATACAGAAATAAATTAAATATCTAAATTTCATTTTTAAATTTATCTTTTAAAGTACATACCGCTAAAGCAAATCTTAGTGATCTGTTCCATTTTAAAATAATCTCATAATTATCATAAACTATATAGGCAGGCGATAATTTTTTTGCATCTGGGACAATGTCTTTATCAGGGGTTATAATAGCTACATAAAGATTTTCATCCTGGATATTCAAATCTGAGTAATTATTTATGTATTTTTTTAGAGATTTAATTTTTATCTTATGGTGTAGTTTTTTTGCTGAAATATTCAAATATTTGTCAGGAATTTTTTCATTTAAATCAATTTCGTAAAAACATGGTTTATTTTTCTTCCATCCAATTTTTCTTAAATAATTTGCTGCTGATGCATATGCATCTTCATTATCTTTAAGATCAATATTGTAATCGTCATTATAATCTAATGCATAATTTTTAATCGTTGAAGGCATAAATTGAAAAAAACCAAAAGCTCCTGCCCAAGAACCATATAAAGTTTTATAATCTATTTGGTTATTATCTACCAATTTTAAAAGAGTTAGTAATTCATTTGTAAAAAATTCAGACCTCCTCTCATCGTAACTTAATGTAGAAAGAGAGGATACAATATCCATTTTACCCACATAAGTTCCAAAATTTGTTTCTATTCCCATTAATGCCAGTAACAATTCCTTTTCAATATCAAATTTTTTTTCTACATTATTAATTAATGTTTTATTTTTTCTAAAAAATGATATTCCTTTTTCAAATTTTTTTTTAGAAGCTCTTTTGCTAATATAAGTAATTGTATCTTCATAAAATTCTGGTTGAAAACGATCATACTCAATAACTTTAGGTAAAAAAATTGCATTATTCATTACCAGATTAAATGTTTTTTCAGAGATTTGCTCTGAAAGTGCAATAATCTTAAATTCATTTTTCCATTTTTCAAAATTATCTCCTAATGCAATATTTAAAAATAATAAAGTTAATAAACAAATGTAATTAACGAGTTTCATATAAATCTTTTAAATATACAATTACAGCAATCCAAATAAAAATGAAACTTACAAATTTATAAAGAGAAAAATCTTCATTATAATAAAAATATCCTAATAAAAATTGAAGTGTTGGTGTAATATAAAATATCATTCCTGTAGGACCTAGGCCACATAACTCAACACCTCTTACATAAAGAAATAATGGTATCACAGTCATTGGTCCTGCTAATGTTATGTAAAATGATAATGGTAAATTAGAAAAACTAAAATCATTAAAGCCATTTTTAGTAATTAAATAAAATGCAACAAGAGCAAAAGGGAAAATCATCAAACCTTCAATCAATAAACCAATATCTGTATCTACATTTATTTTTTTTCTTACTAAATTGTAAAAAGCCCAACTAAATCCGACTACAAGACCAACCCATGGTAAAGACTTAACACTGAATATAATTAAAATTATTATAGAAATTAAGACTAAAAGAATTGAAATAAATCTTTTTTTATTAATCTTTTCATTGAAAAAAATGTAACCTAAAAAAACACTGATAATCGGCATTATAAAGTATCCAAAACTTGCATCTATAATTCTTTCTGTGCCTACTGCGTAAATCCATACCGCCCAATTAACAAAAATTAGAAATCCTGAAAGAAGTAAACCAAAAAAATTTTTTTTATTTGAAACAATTTTTAGAAATAATTTCCATTTAGCAAAATAAATAGTCGTTAATACTAACATTATTGCAGTCCAAAGACATCTATGAACCACTACTTCTATGTGTCCAATAGAAGAAATAGATTTAAAATATATTACCCCTATAAAACCCCACCAGAATGATCCTAATGATGTTAAAAAAAGACCTTTATTAAATTGTTGATGCATATTTATTTATTTTTTTATCAAAACAAAGTTTTTTTAACAACGTTGCAATTATAACTACCATATGATCCAGCAATTCTATCTAACGTATCAGGTTTAAAATTTCTTGGTTCACTTATTTCCTTCATAAAATCGCTTTTCCAAAATGTGATAAATTCTTTTTTCCATTCAACTATTTCTCTCTCAACACCATCTAATATTAATTTCTCTTGTTTATCGTTGATAATAAAGCTAGTTTTTAATTTTGTTGTGCTCTCACAAGAAAGATAAATATCTTTTGCAAAAACATGAATAATTGATGAAAAAAAAAAAATTAAGAATAAACTTATGATTTTCATTTTTAAACCATATCAGATGTTATTA
>MDTG01172141.1_pt1 | contig 10613 bp, 8 predicted proteins | sample 811421 | NCBI WGS metagenome assembly MDTG01 (sample SAMN05326645, study PRJNA326480) | marine metagenome | isolation source: seawater | place: Pacific Ocean: South East | collected 2011
ATATTTGGATTCTAGATCAATACAGGCTGCATTAGATGTTAAGACAAGACGTCTACAGGCAGTTAAATGGACAAATGAATCAGAGGAAATTGTTGGAATTGTTCAAGTAGAAGATACTCATGCTGTCAGCGCTGTTCAGGGGAAATTCCTTAAGGCTGAAAAACTATTTTTTAAGCTAGCTCAACAGTATTTGCATAGGGGAGATGGAGTCTTTCAATTTGATTTAAGAGTTCTTGGGACTGTTCTTTCAAGTGGGGATCATGCGTATAGGTTTAAACAGGAAATTTCTGAGAAGATGCAATTTGAATTAATTCACCAGGCATTAAATATTCCAATGATTGATGGATCAAAACCACCAAAATCATCAATGGTTAAGGATCACTATTCGGAAAAACCTTGGCCTGAAAAAATTGCAGGAAAAAGTGGTTGGCATTGCAACTGGATAGATTTAGAATTTGATCCAGTAATGGAGGTGTATTTAAAACCAGATTGGTCCACATTTGAAGAATACAGTGCTGCATTGCGGAAAAAACCCAGAACAAAGATTCGAAGAATTATTAGAGGGTCTGAAGAGTTGGTGTTAAAGAGTCTCAGCCTTAAGGAGGTAGAAAAAAACGCAGACTTATTGCACTCACTTTATAAGCAAGTCTACGATAGAGCTGGTTTCACACTAGGGAAATTGTACAAAGAGGATTTAATCTCATTAAAGAAATACTGGGCTGATGATTTTCCTATTATTGCTTACTATTTAGAAGATGAGATGGTGGGCTTTCAGTGTGGAATAGTAACAGAAAACACAACTGAAGCATACTTTGTAGGTTTCATGCTTGAGGAAAATAAAATTCATTTTATGTATCAAAGGATGCTTCTTGAATTTATCAAGCAAGGAATTGCAAAGGGATCAAAGAAAATTGCAATGGGAAGAACAGCGTTAGATATTAAATCTTCACTTGGAGCTTGCCCTAAACGATTATTGTGTCATATGAAAGTAGATAACCTACTTATACATATTCTTACTAGGGGAGTAGCACTTACTTCTTCTCCTAAAATACCCCCACTTAAAAGGGCATGGGACGACGATAGAGTATCTATCTTAGCGGCTGGAAATTAAGCACCGGATTTTGCGAATTATTGCAGAAATACCTCATCAATTAATGAAGATCACCATTCTTGGTTGGAACGATAAGTACCAACTTAGATATGAGCTTGATAGGTATGAGCAGATGTTCAAATTTGACATGGATAATTACTCTATTGATGAAGTTAAATCTCTTGGTGAAGAGATGTCTGAGGTTGTGCTATTGAGATTTGTAGATATGAGGGAGCAACTAACTTCAAAACCAAAATAATGAATAAAGCAATATTAACTTTTGTTGGGGTTTGGCTTATAGCCTTAACCTTTTTACTTCTAAAACCTGAACCCAAATTTTCTTCAAACTCTGCAGCCCCAATTGTTGCATATGTACATGGAGACTCACTTCACAGTGGGATGAATTTGATTACAGAGTTAGAGGTAACTCTGCAGAAAAATGTAGAACAGGTAGATTCGCTTTTAAAGATAGAGGCAGCCCCTTTACAACAAGAGGCTCAGGAGCTTATTTCATATGCAAATTCAGGATCTGCTTCTGAGGATGAAATTCAAATAGCTCAACAAAGAGTATATGAAATTGAATCAATCTTGCAGCAAATGCAGGCTAAAGCTTCTCAAAATGTTCAGTTACAAGAACAAACTATGCAAACTACTGTTAGCGCATTTTTGAATAAAGTTCTAAGCGAATACGCTGAAGAAAATAATATTGATTTAATCCTAAATTGGGGATTGAGTGGTGAAGGAGTGCTCTATGGAACTGAACCGTATAATGTCACAGCAGAGGTGTTGGAAAAACTCAACTCAACTGAATGATTTTAGCTGAAACAAAAAAGAAGGCTCACATAGTTGAGTACATTTTATTTCTTTGGCAAATTGAGGATCTTGTTCGGGCAGCTCAATTTGACCCAAACGTTTTGGAAAAGTGGGCTGAGGATACTGCCAACTCTGAGGGTTCTGACCCTGAAAGAGAAAAGGAATGGATTGTGTCTATGGCTGCAGACATGAGGAGCCAAGGCAAAACCGAATCTGGCCACGTCGCTTCAGTAAGCGAAACAATGGTGGAATTAGCTCATCTACATGAAATGCTTATAGGTCCCATGGAGGACAAAAGGTACAAGGAAGTATTCGAGGTAGCTGAGCCCATGATGAATGAACTCAGTGCCAAACAACCAGGACCTGCATCACACCCCGTTGAACAATTACTTGTTGTTTTATACGGATTTCTTATATTGAGACTACAAAAGCAATCTATATCTGCTGAAACGGAATCTGGATTTGTCGCTTTTAGAAACTGGGCTAACGTTCTAGCTAAAGGACATATTCAAATTTACTATGGCGGGTAATGCTCTAATACATACACTACTCCTCGCTAATAGGAACGATTTAGCCTCTTCGTTAAGAAAAGGGATCTTGACTGAATTTAGAACCTCTGATTGATGATATTCAATCGTGCGACGCTCTGTTACCCCAGGTCAAATTTGATTTCATAACTCGGCTTAAGAGTACAATTACTCTATTAGATTCCCCGGAATAGATTACTTCAAATATTTAAAATCTTCTCCCTTTTTGATATTCTGAAGAGTCGCGTAAATCAGCTTAATACATCCTTCTACATCATCCTTGTGAACCATCTCAACTGTTGTATGCATATATCTTAATGGTAGTGAAATAAGCGCACTCGCAACGCCTTTGTTTGAATATGCAAAAGCATCTGTATCTGTTCCTGTAGAACGAGATGCAGCCATTCTTTGGAAGTCAATCTTATTCTTTTCAGCCGTGTCAATAATGCGCTGAAGCAAGTTGTTCTGAACCGCTGGCCCGTATGTCACAGCTGGTCCTTTACCAGCAGCTGTATCGCCCTGCTCAATTTTATTAATCATTGGAGTGTGTGTGCAATGACAAACATCTGTCACAATAGCCACATCAGGTTGAATACGCTCAGCTATCATTTGGGCACCTCGTAAACCAATTTCCTCTTGAACAGAATTTGTGATGTATAGGCCAAACGGCAACTTCACCTTATTCTCCTTCAAAAGCCTAGCCACTTCAGCAATCATAAATCCGCCAGCTCTATTGTCTAGGGCACGTCCTACATACCACTTCTTATTTAGCTTAATAAATTCATCAGGATAAGTAACAACACAACCAACGTGTATACCCATTTTCTCTACCTCTTTGGAATCCTTAGCACCAATGTCTAGAAAAATGTTTTTTACCTGTGGAGCCTCCTCCTTTCCTGGCTTACGTGTATGAATAGCTGGCCATCCAAAAACACCAGTTACTGGTCCCTTTTTAGTATGAATCACCACTCTTTTAGACGGAGCTATTTGGTGGTCTGATCCTCCATTTCTTCTTAGGTAAATGTATCCCTTAGGATTGATATAGTGGACAAACCAGCTGATCTCATCTGCGTGAGCTTCAATCACCACCTTGTAATCCGCTTCGGGATTGATTACTCCAACAGCAGTGCCGTATGTATCTACAAAGTAGTCATCGATATAAGGTTTGATATAGTCTAGCCAAATCTTTTGGCCTTCAGATTCGAAACCGGTTGGAGAAGGATTATTCAGATAGTTCTCAAGGAATTTTTCAGAGTCCTTGGTGATGATGTTATTTTTTGCCATGTGGTAAAAATACTAAAAGCAGTACTCATTCTTGTCAATACAAGCTTGAGCTATTTTACGTCGGCTTTCCTTACAGTTAAAATGTTCAACTTTAGTAAAGCGTTTCATGCCCATAATCATCATCTTTAGTTCGTCTCCCTCAGCAAAACCCATCAACGCATCACGACCTGAAACGTTTATTTTATCTGCAGCAGAATGTATGTAAGTCTGCATTACTTCAATTGGTAAGGCAGCAGCTTCATCTCCTTGAGATTTATGAAGTTTTTGGACTCTCAAAACAATAGATTCAGCAGTGTAAGTCCAAATTATCATATCAGCAATTCCCATTAATATTTCCTGTTCCTTTGCTAGGGACATCATTAGTTTTTGAGCTGCAGAACCAGCAACCATAAGAACAGCTTTCTTGAATTTTCTGATATAGTCAAGATGGCGTTCAAAAATATCGTCAGAAGGTGGGTTGAAATCTGGAATACCCATAATTTCATTAGCCACTTCCATCGCTGGATTCATTAAATCTATTTCACCCTTCATGGCTTTTTTGAGAATCATATCCACAGTAAGCATTCGGTTGATTTCATTTGTTCCCTCAAAAATTCGGTTGATTCTTGCATCTCTGTAAGAACGTTCAGCACGTGTTTCAGCGCTGTATCCCATTCCTCCAAGAATTTGAACAGCTTCGTCAGCTATGTAGTCTACAACTTCAGAGCCCAAAACTTTCATCATTGCACATTCAGGAGCAAAAGATGCAATTCCCTTCAGAGTAGCGTCTGCATGATTCATGCCGCCATCTTCAAGATCTTTAATTGCGTCTTCAATGTTTTGGGTTGCTCTGTAAACTGCAGATTCTAAAGCGTAGGTTTGAATTGCCATCTCGCCAAGCTTATGACGTATAGCACCGTATTTAGAGATTGGTCGGCCAAACTGCTCGCGTTCATTTGCATAGTTAGTTGCATATGAAACACCATCTTTTGCAGAACCAAGAACTACACCCCCTAGTTTTATCCTTCCAATATTGAGGATGTTTACTGCAATCTTGAATCCATTTTGTCTCTCTGAAAGTAAATTTTCTACTGGAACTTTTACATCGTTAAAAAACACCTGACGAGTTGAAGACCCCTTGATTCCCATTTTCTTTTCTTCAGGATTCATAGTGATTCCTTCGTAATCTCTTTCTAGAATAAAGGCGCTTAAATTCTCATCGTCGTCAATTTTAGCGAACACAACTAAAAGGTCTGCAAAACCACCGTTTGTGATCCACATTTTCTGACCATTCAAGATGTAGTGCTTCCCATCCTCACTTAAGACAGCTTTAGATTTACCGCTATTTGCATCTGACCCTGAACTTGGTTCAGTTAAGCAGTAGCAACCTTTGAGTTTTCCAGAAGCTAGGCCTGGAATGTATTTTTTCTTCTGATCTTCATTTCCGTAATACAGAATAGGAAGTGTAGCAATTCCAGTATGAGCACTGAAGCTCACAGCAAATGAATGTCCTCCACCAACACCTTCAGTTATAATCATTGAACTTTTAAAGTCCATCGCCATACCTCCATATTCTTTAGGTACAGATGATGCTAAAAGTCCAAGCTCTCCAGCTTCTTCTAACAGAGATGGCATTAGTCCTTCCTGCATATCGTCGATAGCATCAAGGTTTGGCACAACTCTAGAATTGACAAAATCAATAGAGGTTTGGCGCATCATAATATGCTCCTCAGTCCATTCTTCTGGAGTAAAGATGTCTTCACAAACTACTTCCTTGATTAGGAAATCGCCTCCTGTTATTGGTTGTTTATCAATCATAATTCAGTTATTTCAAAAGTTCAAATACACCGGCTGCCCCTTGGCCAGTTCCGACACACATTGTTACGATTCCATATTTCCCTTTGCGGAATCTTAATTCATCAAGAAGCTGTACTGAAAGCTTTGTTCCAGTACAACCAAGAGGGTGACCCAATGCAATAGCACCCCCATTTACATTAACCTTACTAGGGTCTAAACTCAGCTCACGAGTTACAGCAACACTTTGTGATGCAAATGCTTCGTTGAGTTCGTATAGATCGATGTCTGAGGCATTTAAACCTGCACGCTCTAGTACTTTGGGAACTGCGTGAATAGGCCCGACTCCCATAATTCTTGGCTCTAGTCCACTTACATGGTATGCGCAGAATCTAGCAAGTGGTTCTACGTTTAATTCCTTGAGCATTTTCTCACTTACTACAAGTACAAAAGCTGCTCCATCAGATGTCTGTGAACTGTTTCCTGCTGTAACAGATCCTCCCTCAGCAAATACTGCTCTGAGTCTAGCGAGTTTTTCAGCAGTTGTGTCTGCTCTTACTCCTTCGTCAGTATCTACAATTGATGATCTCGTTTGTACTTTTTCGTTTTCGTCGAGATAAGTTTCTTCAACTGTAATAGGAGCTATTCCTGGAGCAAATCGACCACTTTCAATAGCTTCTGCTGCACGACGATGGCTTTCAGCTGCGAAGATGTCTTGATCTTCACGACTTACATTGAATTCCTTGGCAACAGCTTCTGCTGTTAACCCCATTCCCCAATACCACTCTGGATTCTCTTTAGCAACGCGGGCGTTTGGTACTAATCTCCAACCCCCAAACGGTATAGGAGACATAGTCTCAATTCCACCTGCAAGTATGCAGTCAGCCATGCCAGAATGAATTTTAGATGCTGCAATAGCAATTGATTCAAGTCCTGATGAGCAGTAACGGTTTATTGTCATGCCAGGAACTTTTTCTGTGTCAAGTCCCATGAGGCTAACCATCCTTCCAATATTTAAACCCTGTTCTGCCTCTGGTGTTGCATTTCCAACAATAACATCGTCTATTTTCTCCTTGTCTAGTTGAGGGAATTCTTTCATCAGATGTCTGATTACTTGTTCGCCCAAATCGTCTGGCCTCATAAATCTAAATGCTCCTTTTCCTGATTTTCCTACCGCTGAACGGTATCCTCCAATTATATATGCGTTCATGATATTATTAGTTACGTAGGATTTTACCCTTTTGAATTAGACTCTGCATTCTCTCAAGAGTTTTGCGTTCAGTACATAGTTCAACAAATGCTCTTCTTTCTAGATCTAGCAGATATCGTTCACTTACTTTTGATTGAGCTGTTAGATCGCCTCCACACATTACACGACCTAGTTTTTCTGAAATGAGTTTGTCGTGTTCTGAGATATAGTTTCCTGCATGCATAGCTGAAGCGCCGGCATATACAATTCCCATACCTTCAGACCCTACAACATCAATGTCTGTTCTTTCTACTGGTGAAGTGTAACCTGCATCAGCCATTTGAACTGCTGCAGCTTTTGCTCTAGCAAGAAGGTCTCGTCTATTAATACATACTTCATCGACTCCTTCAACTAGGTAGCCAAGTTCAAAAGCCTCATACGCAGAAGTAGCAACTTTGGCTTGGCCTATAGTTAAGAAACTATCTCTAAGAGCGTTGATTCTAATGTCGCCCTCCTTCAAATTATCAGATAATCTTAGAACGAATTCTTTAGTTCCACCACCACCAGGTATTAGTCCAACTCCAAACTCAACAAGCCCCATATATGTCTCTGAGTGTGCAATGACTTTATCTGAGTGTAGACACAGTTCACATCCACCACCAAGTGCCATGTTGTGTGTTGCAGCTACAACTGGGATTCCTGAATAGCGCAACCTCATCATTGTATTTTGGAAATACATAATGGCAGCATTTAGCTCGTCGTATTCCTGCTCAACTGCAAGCATGAATATCATACCCACATTTGCTCCTGCACTGAAATTTGCCCCGTCGTTGCTTACAACAACCCCTCTGTAATCTGCCTCAGCTAAATCGAGAACTTTATTTAATCCTTGAAGGACTTCTCCTCCTATGGTATTCATTTTGGTATGGAATTCTATATTCAAAATCCCGTCACCGATGTTTTTAATTGTGGTTCCACTGTTAGACCAAACCACCTTGTCATCAGAAATGTATTTGAGATTCACCCTGCCTTCTTGACCAGGTATCACCTTGTACTCTTTCGTTGAAGGGTCATAGCATTCCCTCTTACCATCAACTACTCTGTAGAATGTGTTATTTCCAGCAGCGAGCATTTCATCAACCCATGATGCAACGGCATGACCTCGTTCTTTTGCGATTGCTGCAGCTTCAGAAACACCAACTGTATCCCAACTTTCAAATGCTCCAAGCTCCCATCCAAAACCTGCTCTTAAAGCATCGTCAATTCTGTAAACCTCGTCACTGATTTCAGGGATACGGTAGCTTACATATGAGAATACATCTGTAAATACTGTCCTGTAAAAATCACCCGCCTCGTCAGATCCATTAAAGAGATGTTTAGTTCTTTCTTCAAGACCATCAATCTGTTTTGCTGTATCAAGAGTGGCGTATTTAATTTTCTTTTTATCTCTGTATTCTAGAGTCTCTAAATCGAGAACTAGAATTTTACGCTTTCCGTTTTCGTCTTTAGTTTTCTTGTAAAAGCCTTGACCAGATTTACTTCCTAGCCAATCATTGTCTACTAAATGTTGTACGTATTTTGGGACTGCAAATGATGAGTGACGTTCGTCATCAGGACAGTTAGTTGCAACACCATTTGCAACGTGAACTAAAGTGTCAAGCCCCACAACATCACAAGTTCTAAATGTTGCACTCTTGGGACGACCCATTGCTGGACCAGTAAGCTTGTCTACTGCTTCAACACTTATGCCCATGTCAGTCACAGTGTGGAATAGAGCTTGAATAGCAAAAACCCCAACACGGTTTGCAATGAAGGCCGGTGTGTCTTTACAAAGAACACTTTGCTTACCTAATACCTGTTCTCCATAGTTCATAAAGAAATCAAGAACTCTTTGATCTGTATTTGGACCAGGTATTACTTCAAAAAGTTGAAGGTATCTAGGAGGATTGAAAAAGTGAGTTCCACAAAAGTGTTTCTGAAAATCTTCACTACGCCCTTCGCTTAATTGCGAGATAGGTATACCACTAGTATTAGAAGTGATTAGGGTTCCAGGTTTTCTAAACTGTTCAACTCGCTCAAATAGCCGCTGTTTGATATCCAGTCTTTCAACTATGACTTCAATGATCCAATCGTAGTTTGAAATTTTTTCTAAATCATCGTCAAAATTTCCGTAAGTGATGCGGTTTGCAAATCTCTTTGAGTAAATAGGAGATGGCTTTGACTTCATAGCCGCTTTAAGGGCTCCTTCAGCAATTGAATTTCTAGGACCTTCTTTTGCAGGAAGGTCTAGAAGTAAAACATTTGAACCAGTTTGGGCCAAATGAATTGCAATAGCTGAACCCATTACCCCAGACCCAAGTACTGCTACTTTTTTTATCTCGTGATTTTGAATAGGTACACTCATCTTATTTAATAGGTGTTAGATGTTCAGGGTCTTCAAGAACAGCATTTAGCTTACGAAGCCCTGTATTTAATTCTTTAATTGTTTCATCCCCAAGCATTGATGCAAGTCTCTCGTTTATGCCTACAACTAAATCCCTTGCTTGGCGTCTTGCGTCTAGCCCAAGATCTGTAAGGAATACACGGACAGATCTTCCGTCATTTGGATCAGGCCTTCTTTCAATCAAACCTTTGTGCTCCATTCCTTTTAGAGTTCGTGATAGGGAAGTGGGTTCCATGCCCATACGTGGTCCTAGCTTAGTGCTAGGTGTTCCTTCTTTTTCAATACTGAGAAGAGCATAGCCAACACTAAGAGTAATTCCTCTACGCTCAGCCTCAGCATTATAGACCTTAGCTAGCTTAACCCAAGCCCATCTAAGGTAAAAATCTAATATTTCTTCTCTGTTCATTTTGATTGAATGTGGGCATGCAATCTACAACAAATTTATTATGCATGCATAGTAAAAGGATTAAAAAACACAAAAAAGCCCCAACAAATGCTGAGGCTCCTTTGAAAAAATTATTTAATTTTATTGGATGATCACCCTGCTTACGATTCTAGATGAACCGTCAGTGATGTTCATTGTGTACATGCCAGGACTGCAATTGCTGACATCTAGGGTTTGGACTCCAGAAGAGACATTAACCCAATTATCAATTGAAATGATTCGACCTGTAGCATCGTAAAGAGTAGCTACAAGGTTTTTAGAACCCATTAGGTATAAGTCAATATTCAAAATGTCATTAGCAGGAACTGGGTATATGTTAATCCCACTTACATCTACAATTTCTCCTACAGAAGAAAGTACGTCTACAACAACTGGAACTCTTTCACTGTGACAAATAGTTTCATCACTTGAAATTTGCCAATCATAGAAATAGAAGTAAAAATTCAATGCGTTTGTAAGTGGGATGCTTGTTTTTGTAATTGCCCCCATGTCTCCAAGAGGGTATGGGAAGTTTGGATTAGATCCATTACCATCTCTCCAAAGTTGAACATTGTTTCCTGTACAACGAAGGCCATAATCTGCACCTGCTAATACGTCAAAACCAAGTTCTACAATTTGTTCTCCATGAGGAATCAAAACAGTAGTTTCTTGAATAATATTTTCATCAGCATCGACAAGAGCAATTGTTCTTTCAGCTTCACCATTTGCAAATACTTTCACTGTCTCAATTGTGAAATCTTGATATGCATCGAACATTAAGAATCGAGAAGTATTGTTGTTGTATTGGCCTATAGCGTGCATTTCTTGACGCCCTCCACCAGCTTCAGTACCTGGATTAGTTTCTGAGTCTGAAACCCAAAATGTGGTTGTTTCAGTTACATCAACAGAGAAAGTAGAGCCTGATCCAAGCACTTCATTAGATGTTTCAGTTTCGTACCAGTTAGCTCCAGAAGGTGCGCCTGTAAATTCAGCAGTGCCAGGTTCTGGAATTTGAATATCAGATACAGAAGGCTCTGACGGATTGCCGTAGTAAGCAACTTCATATACTA
>MDTG01289793.1_pt1 | contig 10613 bp, 10 predicted proteins | sample 811421 | NCBI WGS metagenome assembly MDTG01 (sample SAMN05326645, study PRJNA326480) | marine metagenome | isolation source: seawater | place: Pacific Ocean: South East | collected 2011
CAAAGCCATTCGGGGTTCCTGGTGGCGTCTCTGTAATTAAGAGTATTTTATTATCTGAAGAATCCAATTTTAACTACAACTAGTTCCAATGATTTGTCTAATGGTTTCTGAAAGAGAATGCTTAATCTCAAAGTTTTCGTAGTGCGAATGAATCTTACTTAAATCACTGTAATAACAGATATGATCGCCTGCTCGGTTTTCGTCAATGTAATCGAACTTTTGTTTTTTCCCCGTGAATTCTTCACAGATTTCAAAAGCTTCAAGAATCGAACAGCTATTTTTTTTACCCCCTCCTAAGTTGTAGACTTCACCAGACCTTGGAGACTCAAGAAAGCAGTCAATGAATCTGGCAACATCTTCTGAATGAATATTGTCGCGCACTTGCTTTCCCTTGTAACCGAAAATTTTGTAAGTATGTTCTTTAATGTTGCATTTGGCTAAAAAACTTAAAAATCCATGCAATTCGACTCCAGAGTGTGCTGGACCTGTAAGACATCCACCGCGAATGCAACAAGTTAGCATATCGAAGTAGCGACCATACTCTTGCACTATTATATCAGCCGCCACTTTAGATGCTCCGAACAAAGAGTGTTTACATTGATCGATGGGGAAAGTCTCGGGGATTCCGCGAACAAAGGTAGGGTCATCGAAATCCCATCGGTTTGTGCCTTCATGTAAATTAATATGGTTCGGGCCGTCTCCATATACCTTGTTGGTAGACATGTGAACAAATGGAGCTTCCGGGCAGAAACGACGGGCAGATTCAAGTAGGTTGAGTGTTCCACCAGCATTGATGTCAAAGTCTTCGAAAGGTATCGAGGCTGCCTTGTCGTGAGAGGGTTGAGCTGCAGCATGAATGATGGCGTGAGGTTTGATACTATCGATCAATGCCAAAACATTTTCTCGGTCTCGTATATCGATCTCGTGATGATGGAAGGATGGGAGAGCTTTTCTTAACTCTTTTAGCCTCCAAGATGTATCTCCTTGCGGACCAAAAAAAATTGCCCGCTGGTTGTTATCAACACCATGGATATCATAACCTCGTCTGCTGAAATAAATGCAGACTTCAGAACCGATCAATCCAGATGAACCTGTGACAAGAATTTTTTTGGACATATTACGAGTTGGAAAGCCTACGAATTAGCAAGTGGTTTAAAAGTGACTAGAAGTTGTAAGCTTCCCATACATCGTTGTTTCTTGATTAAATTAGTACCTTTGTAATCACCTATTCAATCGAGATAAGGTTTATGAATTAACGAGTTTCTCCACATGTCGAGAATCCTCATATTGTCGAATGAATCCTCAAGTTTAAGGCAAGGTGAGGGAGCCTGATGAAGGCCCTCCAATAAACAATTGCTGATATTGAAAATTTGATGGGAATAAGGATTGGTAAGGTTTGTAATTTTCGTTCTTACAAAATTTTCGTTACATGAATATCCATCAGTTTCGCAAGTCCAAGTATCACTGATCACTATCTTACCTTTGCTACCAAAGATTGAAGTTATTTGCCCTAAGTCTTTTTTGAAAGAGGTTCGAATTCGAGACTTGAATCCATTACCGAAGTTTAATTCTGTTCGTGCTTCAAGATCAATCTTGTTCGAGTTGTATTCGATTCTTGTCTTATCACACCTTAGACAGTTTAAGTCAGAATTTGATTTAATTTTTGCTATAATGAGGCTGAGTGAAGTCAAATAACAACCAAGATCAAGGATGCATCCACCGCCCAAAGTCTTGTTGAATTGGCGTGGTTCATTTTTAAACTTTCTAATCATTGTTTTAAATAATCCATTCTTTTCAATAATTTTGAATCCGAAGGAAGTCTCCATTTCGACTGGTTCGCCAATCAAGCCATTTCTCACTGCACGAATGAATTCTTGCGTTCGAGGATGATGTAAATACATGAATCCTTCAGAAAAAAACAATGATTTGGTGTGCAAACTATTTTTTATAATTCGAAACTCGCTCGAGTTCATAGTCGCAGGCTTTTCAACAAGAATGTTCTTCTGTGCTTCAATGCATTTTAAAATCCATTCGAGGTGAAAGCTATTTGGTAACGCAACATAGATTATGTCTATTTCTTTACAGGAAAGAAGAGACTGATACTTCTCGAAACAATAATTGGGATCTAAATCGTAGTTTTCTCTAAACTTTTTTAGCCTTTCAGGGTTAGTGCTGGATACACCAAAGAGTGTTGAATTATCAACTTGTACAATTGACTGAGCAAAGACGTTGGCTATGCGACCTAAGCCAATTATTCCCCAGTTAATTTTTCTTTTCATTTGCTCATCTTTTGAGAAATTGGAGAACTAGCATGGACAATTAATCTTATTCGAAGCTTTTGTGTTCCAAGAGGTGGTTTTCATAACTTCTAGCAACCTTGTCTTGATCAAATAATAGTTTGGCCACCGATTGGGTTGATTTCCTCAGGTTTTCATAATCATTTTTCATAAGAATTTCTTTTAATTCCAGAATCATGGATTCAGCATTTATTTTTTTAACTAGCCAACCGCTTTTTTTCGGTATTACCATCTCAGGAATCCCGCCTGTTTCAAAAGCTAAAACAGGCGTACCACAACTCATGGACTCAGCAACTGTATTAGGTAAATTGTCAATTGGGGCTGTGTGAATCAAAATGTCAGACGCGGAATAAACGATTTGCAGTGTGATTTCGTCTTTTATGAACCCAAGGCGCTTAACTTTTTCGGAATCGATAGATCGGATCAGATGCCCTTCTCCAACAACTAAAAATTGAACATTGTCATTGCATGTGGACCGGATGATTTCCTCAAGAACCCCTCCTCCTTTCCGTGGTTCATCTAAGTTCCCAGCAATACAAAGTATTACGGAACAACCTTCTTTCAGACCCAATGATTTTTTGCATGAGGAACGATCCCTATTCTTGAAAAAAGAGTTTGGAATAGGGTTATGAATGACTTCAACTGGATACTCACTCCAATATGAAGTCTTAGCTCGTTCCGACATCCATTTTGATGGCGTTATGGCAGAAAAGGAATGGCGTTTTTCTGATTTAGGGATTTTTTTATTCCAAAAATTTTGGAGATCCTCGATAATATTTTGACTGGGGACAGGTGAGTGGGAGGGGTAATAGGTTCCAAGAAAACTCCAGCAATCATGAAGAATCCATGTAGTAGGCGAATGATTCGTCGCAGAAACAACTAATTCAATAGGCCAACTTGCCCCATGGATATTATGAAAAAGTATGAAATCCGGATCATATCTTTGAAGGATCAAATTAAATTGTCTATTTATTTCCCGTAAAGTAATTCTACGGGCATGGGAAGTAAACTTGGTCATGTCCAGTATTCCCTTTAAAAATTGAATTTTTTTTCCTAGGAATAGAGTTGAGTCTGGTTCACTTGAATGAGATGAAATGCGGTGAAAATTTAATTTTCTTTGTGTTAAACAATCAGAAATTCTCTGGGCGGCAATTGCGGCGCCTCCAACTTTGTGAAAGTCCGAGACCTCAAGAACCTTCATTTTCCGCATAGATGTTTATTTGCATCTCAAAGAGATCGATTTGGTCAAAAGATTGGAAACTGACATTGCCAACGGTTTCCATTTTGTAACGGAAGTTTCTTCTTCTAAGGATAGAGCAAGCATCTTCCAATAACTTGAAATCATCATGTTGAATATGAAGTTCGAGGAACAGTTTATCTACATTCGATAATTTTTCCTCTATGGATGGAAGTACAACTTTCTCAGCTCCTTCAATATCTATTTTTAGCAAGTCAACTTTCTCATTTAAGAAATCAGATATTTTTTCGGTTTTGACCAAAGTATTTCCCTTGGAGCAAATTTTTCCTCCATCGGAATCATTTTGTTGGAAAGCAATGGTTCCCTTTTGGTTCCATACAGCACTGTTGTAAAGAGTTAATCCCTCTGCGTCTAAGCATTTAGTATTTTGTTTCAATATTTCGAAGATCTTTGGGTCTGGTTCAAACGCCGAAATCACAGAGTCAGGATATAGTTGTTTAAAAAAAAATACGCTCACTCCTATGTTGGCCCCACAATCAATTATTCTTGGTTGCCTGGAATTTGTTTTGAAAGCAAGTATCTCTTTTTGAAAGATTTCCAAGTACTGATAAATGAAAGATTCACTGTCGATGAAGCGAAAGCCATTGCTTATTAAATTAGTCTCCCCTTGAGTAAATCGCTGAACTGTTGAGATATTTTTTAATTCTTTGCCTACATTTATTTTGCTGGGTCTAATTTTAGATTGAATGTCTTCAATAAAGCTTGGATTGAAGACTTTTCTGATCGTATTGGAAAAAATCACTTGAGCGGATTTAATTTTCCTAGAACAATTCTAGATTTGGTAAAACAATCTAAAAAACTGGCTTTTATGTAATCCTTGCACAAGAGTAAAAGACCCAAGGATAATTTGAAAAGACCAAAGACATAACTCGACCTTCTCTGGGGTAAGAATGATTTTTTGTAAGGGTATGTTTTGATGTTATGATTGTTTAAACCCCAATTTTCGTCGTTCAGGGAATACTGCAGCCCTTCAAATTTTGGCTCATTTTTCTTTCTCGGAGTAGCTGCCCCGTTTCTATCTTTATACTCAGTGAGATTGGAGTAATGTTCGAGATGATAGAATTTGTGACCTACAAATTTGCTGAACTCAACAACTTGGTGCCTTTGGCCGAGTCTAAGAGCAAGGTCTCCTTCCATCCATCCCCAGTGTATTAAACGTTCGTCGTATCCTTGACAAGCATACCATATATCACGGTGAAACATCATAATGCCTACCGGACTCCACCAAAACTCCCTTCCCCAATTAGTAGCAGTCTCAAGCTGAAAATTGTTTTTGAAAAAGCCGATGAATCCTTTTATCTGGCTTTCAGGCAATGAAAGTTTGGTAATTCGATAAGGAACACTTTTTCTTTCAACGAAGAGAAAGGAATCCTTTAAGTCTATGTCCTCAAGAGGATTTCTCATATGGAGTTTAGAGAACGACTCAAAGAATTCCATTCCGACTATGGTATCATTATCTATTCGCCCGATGTACTGGCCTTTTGCTCTTCTTGCGGCAGCGTTTAGTGCGATAACTTCTGGAAACTTGCTGTCTCTTTGCTCTATTTGTGCGATTTCAGGTGATATATGGACGAAGTTAACACATCCCTTCGCATCGGGAATTAGGTTCAAAACATCGGATAAGGGAACCACGCTACCCCAATCAGAAACAATAATTTCCAATTTTTCTAAAAAGTTTGCCTGTTTGGCATTTTCCAAAGCCAAGTTTATCGATGTACCAAGTCGCCAAAGAGAATTTCCCATGTAAGAGTCGTTTCTAGAACAAAGAATCAAACTTAGAAGGGGTTTTTTTCTTAATTGCATAGAAAAAATTTCAGGTTTGATATCTTAAACGCAACAACTTTTCTATCTCGAAAATGTGAAGTAGTTTAATTTTAAAAGTTCAGAATATGCTTATGAAAGTATCTCGATTAGTACTTCTGATACATACTCAATCTGAGACTCATTTAAAGCAAGCCCGCTTGGCAAATATAAACCCATTTCCGCAATTTTCTCTGAGTTTGGATGAACTTCATCCGTAAAAAGTTTCTGATTATTAAAAACCGGTTGTTGATGCATCGGATAGAAAAAAGGCCTGCTCCCAATATTTCTTTCTTTTAATATTTGGATAACCTCATAGGCGTTATATTTACTTCTTTCAGATAAAACTATCCCGTAGGCCCAATAAATATTTTCGGCGTAGTCAGTTGATGCGATAGGTGTTTGAAACATTTTTGACCCACTAAGGAATTTGTCATAGAGTTTTCCCATTTTACGCTTGATCGTAACGAATTTGTCTAGTTGTTCGAGTTGAGCTAGACCCAAAGCAGCCTGCATGTTGGTCATCCTGAAATTCCAACCTGTACGATCATGATAAAATCTTTTGTCTTGTTGAAAACAAAGATTACGTGCGCTTTTAGCTCTCTCCGCAAAGCAATCATCATCAGTCAAAATCATTCCACCTTCTCCAGTCGTAATATGCTTGTTGGAATAAAAGCTAAAAGTGCTCATTTCGCCGAGACTTCCGCAAGGCCGGTCTTTGTAATCTAGACCAATAACCTCGGCACTATCTTCGATTACAACAATATCATTTTTCTTAGCTATTTCAATGATGGGATCAGCATCGACCGGTAAACCATAAATATGTACAAGCATAATCGCTTTGGTTTTTGAGGTAATTGCTTTTTGAATCTCTTTTACAGAGGTGTTAAAAGTATCAATTTGACAATCTACGAGAACTGGAGTTGCTCTCGACTGTAATATCGCATTTACGCACGATATTATAGTAAATGTAGGCACAATTACTTCATCACCTTCCCTCAAATCCAGTAAATCTACGGATATCTGTAGGGCAGCGGTTCCACTCGAAACGGCAATTCCGTATTTACGGGAATGCCTTTCTGCAAATTGTTTCTCAAACAATGCTACAAATTCTCCTTCTGACGAAATCCAACAACTGTCAATACATTCGTTAAGATATTTTTTTTCGTTCCCATTTAATAATGGTTGGTTGACTGGTACGAAATTCATGAAATGTCTTCGGCGGAGAACTTTTCAAGGGATGAACTCAATCTGTAAGTGTCCAATTCATAATCCTTACCTGTACGTAATCCAGATGAGAGTACTAGGAAAAGTGTATTCTCCAAGGCTTCAAAATTGTGAGCTTCATAGGGTTCGTGGGAGATCAATTCACCGGGACCAACGATGGCCACTTCTACTTCTTCATTGATTTTTTTTGCGGTGGATTTCATTTTGCCGGAAATTATGTAAACATATTGAATTGTTTTTTTGTGGTAATGATTTCCTCTTATGCAACCAAGTTTGCTCTCAATAATAGTTGCACCATTGAAATTCATTGATTCGACAATATCGGTTATAGATCCTCTTTCGTCTGAATGATTTACTGTTATTTTCTCAATCTTCATAATAGACTAAAAGTGTTCAAACGATCTTTGGAGTTGGTATTGGTATTATAAACTTACCTCCCTGATTTTTGAATTCCGAGAGGTTTGAAATAATTTCATGTGAAAAATTCCATGCCAACAAGAGGGCAAATTCAATGTTTTCTTTTACTAATTGGGAATCGTCTACGACAGGAATATGAACTCCTGGACAATAACGTCCTATTTTCAGTCTGCTCTTTTCTGTAACAAAGGATAAAGTCTCTGGTCCTAGGCGACAGTAATTAAGAAGAGTCATACCTTTAGCTGGAGCACTCACAGCTGCGATTCTTCTGCCTTGCAGGCGAAGATCTAGAATTAAATTTTGCAAATTTTCTCTGTTTGTTGATACATCCTTTGCAAATGATCTTAAGTTTTCTTCGTCCATGTAATTTGCGAGGATTTCAGCCTGAACAAATTTTTCAACATTTTGCTGAATCTGCAATTTTCCTTTTCGAGCTATGAAAACTCTAAATGAACCACCATGAATATCTCTTTCTTGCACATCGATGACTTCCATATCATGCATTTCAGCAAGGTGCATGATGGGTTTGAGTAAAAGATAGGATAAATGTTCATGATAAATTGTATCGTACTCCAAGAATTTTAAAAGGTTCCCAAAATAAGGCGCTTCAACAACAAAGATACCCTCGTCATCGAGTAGTAATTTAACCGCTTTGATAAAGCTATGAAGGTCATCCACATGAGCGAAAACATTTGTGGCAGTGATAACCTTGGCTCTTCCCTTCAAACTTACAATTTTTTTGGCAACCGTAGAATCTAAAAAGTCGTCAATGGTTTCTATTCCTCTTTTTTCGGCAATACGGACAATGTTGGATGCTGGGTCCACTCCCAATACTGAAGCACCGTTACTTTTGAATGAGCTGAGTAGAACACCCACATTGCTACCTATGTCAACTACCAAGTCATTGCCAGTTATCTTGTATGTACAGCAAACTGTTTTTGCAAACTCGTCCCAGTGCGTTTGTCCTGATTTAGTAATAGAGGATTCGTAAGGGTAATCCCTCCGATAAAGAATTTCACAAGGTACGACATGAGATAATTGTGCTAAGCTACAAACTCGGCACATCTTTACTTTAAGGGGATAGGATGTTTCAGGCTCGGTGAGTTGGTTTTCTCTGAGAAATTGATCGGCGGGGGGCGTGAAGCCTAAATCCAAAAAAGTGAAAAGGTTGCTTGAACCACAGACTCTACAATGAGTTTTCATATCTTGTTATTGGCTAATGATAAGGTTAAAGAGAATTTTCTTACTATTTCTCAACATAATCTAAGAACTTCTTAAAGTAATTGGAGAATTCGTATTCCTCGTTGTAACACCTTAAGGCGTTGCGGCTGTAAAAAGAGTAGTTTTGTAAGATCTTGGATATTCCAGATTGAATTTCATCTAGTTCATCGAACAAAATTCCACACTGGTATTTCGAAATGATTTTATCGAGGCCAGGTATGTTAATGCACAAAACGGGTTTTCCGCATTTAAGGTAATGGGCAATTTTGCCTGATCCCTTGGCTAAACTTACCCAACTCGATCCCCATTGCTCATAATTACCGTAAATGACGATGCCAATTTTAGACGAGGCCACCACTTGATCAATTTGATCATATGGAACTGGATTCAGTGATAATAAAACATTATCGCCTCCTGCTTTCTTAACTTTTTTTATGTAAGGTTCTTCTGTAGATCGTTTCATCCTTTCATGAAAAACCAACTTCCACTTTTTTGGCCAATTACTTGCAGCTTTTGCAAGATTGCTGGATTCCATGACATCATGGATCCAACCCGAGTGTAATATTGTAACTTTCTCATCATCAAGAGAAAAAAGCTTTTGAAAAAAATCACTATCTAATACACTACAAAAACCAGATGGTGAATGGGGGAGGCATATAACATTTTTTTCCTCAATTAAAGTATCGTTTTCCCTGCATACATCTTGGGCTCTAGCCATATCTGTGGTCAATATAAGGTCGGAATACTTGCACATTTTTATTTCAAAAAACTTAAGAAATTGCATATTCATAAGTGATTGATAGGGAGTTGTAATCTCTAAGCCCCAATAAACTAATTTATCTATCGGTAAAAAAAGTGACGAAATGTAGGCGGAGCAACCTCCTCCAAGATCCACTCCAATAACCACATCGTACTTCTTTCGTGTGAGCCTGAAAATCACAAAAAATGTATACTTCAAGTTATCCAATATTAAACTTTTTTGCGACTCAAATTGTGAAAGGTTAAACTTGATGTAATTTAGTTTACCTCTGATGGATTGCTTGATTTTTGAAGGAATTAATCTTTTAAAATTTGAAAGATATTTTACTTTCTCGACAGTTGTTTGATCTCCTTTATTTGATTCTTCGATTAGGTATTCCCTGTTTATTCTGGAATTCAATGGAAGACTATAAAAGTTGACATTGTGAGAAAATTTGGGTGGAGCGGGAAAATTAGTGGTTCTCGAAGTGCCGATTACATCCACATAGTGGTTGTTTTTAGCTAGCAGAGAAATGGACTCAATGAAACTAGGATAAGAACCCAAGTAATCTTCTTCAAAAATGAGAGCGATGCGTCTTCTCAAACTATGTTTTATTTAATACTATGGTTACGCTCCAAGTTTTGTTTGATGGCGTGTTACCCGTAAGCCACTCTTCACTGGCGGCGAATGAGAATCCAACCTTCTCGGCGAAGTATTTTATTTCTTCAAGTGAAAAAAACCGGACCAAATGAGTTTCATCGATAAAAGACCAAATTTCCTTTGATTTGTCGAAAACATAAATGTCGTATTCTATTTTCGATACATTTTGTGCATGTAAGCTTGGACGCGAATAACGATTAATTAACAATTCTGGGTTTTCGAGTCTCTTGAACCGAACTGAAAGACCATCATTAATAACAGCAGGTGCATGCCAAATATCGAAAATGAAAGACCCGCCTTTCCTCAAATGAACATATGCATTTGTTAAAGCATTTTCTAAATCCTTATCACTATTTAAATAACAAATGACATGGAACAGTGAAATTATATTATCATATTTCTTATTGGATTTGAAATGTCGGATATCTGAACACTCGAAGGAAATATTATTTAGATTTTCCTTATCGAATTCACTGGTTTTCCCCTTGGCTATTTTAATCATTTCAGGACTAGAATCTATTCCATGTACAATATAATTTTTTTCTGCAAGCAGTTTAGCGTGTACTCCGGTGCCACATCCAAGTTCAAGAATGTTTTTACATTTAAACTTATTTTGAAATAATGATACGATGTATTCTACTTCGGCGGAGTAGTTTTTATCGCTGTATATTAGATCATAGTATTTTGAGTAGTGTTTGAAAATACTCATGAGAAAATATCTTTATACAGAATGATAAAAAATAATATAACTTAATGACTCATAGCTTGGAAATCATACTGTGAAGTCTGTCAAACTGGTTGTCGGTGTTATGATTAGCCAAAGTTTGACTCTTAATGTCATTAGAAATTATATTTAATAAGTCATCATTTTCTATTAAAAAATTATACTTTCTTATAACATCATCCTTGGATCTGTAAGTACAATATTTTTCATGAATTCCAAAGTAATCATTATTATTTAATTTATGATCGGATAAAATGCATGTGCCAATTC
>MDTG01297536.1_pt1 | contig 10613 bp, 14 predicted proteins | sample 811421 | NCBI WGS metagenome assembly MDTG01 (sample SAMN05326645, study PRJNA326480) | marine metagenome | isolation source: seawater | place: Pacific Ocean: South East | collected 2011
AGCAAGTTTTTTAAGTATAGCGAATAAAATTTCTTGTTTTCTTAAAGTGCTAGCATTTTCTATTCCAAGCTCTTCTGCTTGTGTAATAAGCTGTGCTGGAGTGTTTTTTTTAAGTTGTTCGATTTTCATAATAAAGGACTTTATTAAGATTAGATGTATTTAATATATACGTTTATTGCGATTTTTCAACCTTTGAAAGATATAAAAATTCTGATAAAATCTAACTAATTGTTAATAAATGGAACAACAAACAGAATTTACAGTTCTAGGTAAAAATATAGAGCAATTATCTATCTATTATGGTTTTTTTTTATTTTTGTGGGGAGTGATAGTAAGTCTATTATCTGGCAGCACATCTTTTACATCTTATATTCCAAGTTATATTGGAAGTGTTGTCGTTTTATTTTCTTATCTATCTATAAAATTTACCAATAAAAAAAAATTGTTTATGCACATAGTTGCTTTGACAGGAGTTTTAATAGTGCTTGGGGGACTTGATGTAATACGAACAGCAATAAGTGGAAAATTATTTAATAATTACTGGGCAGATATGTCTAAGATAATGATGTTAATTACTGGTGTTTTATTTGTTTATTTTTGTTTTATGTCATTTAGGTATGCACGAAAAATGGCAAATAAAGAAACTAATGATTAGATAATTCTTTAGAAAATTTTTTTACTTTTTCCCAATCTGTAAATTCATAAGACTGGCTAGTGTCAGTTGGGCCTTTAGTTATAAACATTATAAACCTTATAACTAATTTATTAAAAAGATTATAATTTGGATAGTCCACTTTTCCTGCAAAAACCTCTATTTTTTTTGGCCTCCAATTTGTTTTTTTTAAAAATTTTTTTATATAAGGGTTAGTGTCTGGTGTATTTTTTTCTTTTTTACGAGCTACTACATTTACTGAGAAGAATGCATTATTTTTAATTTCTAAAACTTTGACATTATTTTTTATAAACTTAAATAAACTAGATTTATAATTTCCATATCTTATGCTCGCACCCAATACAATTTGATCATAATTATTAATATTAAGATTAAAAGCGTCTTCTAAAGAGTATATTTCAATAAATTCTTTATTGATGAAATTGTTTTTAATAACTTCACAAACTTTTTTGGTTTGACCATCTGTACTTGAATAAATTAGCAAAGATTTCATTAATTTTTAATAATATATTTTTTTACTAAGTGATTAAAAAGTTCTATATGGTCCGGGTTGTCATTAAGGCATGGAACTGTGTCAAAATTTAATCCTCCTGCTTTTAAAAAACTTTCTTTTCCTTGTATTGAAATTTCCTCTAAGGTTTCCACACAATCTGATGAAAATCCAGGACAAATAACTAGTAAATTTTTAATCCCTTCGTTTGGAAGGCTTTCTAATGTTTTATCAGTATAAGGTTGGAGCCATTCTTGTGGTCCAAATCTTGATTGAAAACTAGTCATTATCTTTAAACTATCATAGTTTTCAGACATCAACCTTGAAGTTTTTTGACAATAACATTGATAAGGATCTCCTTTATCAAAATATGTCTTAGGAATTCCATGATAAGATGCAAGTATTAAATCAGGTTTCCAGCTTAATTCAGATAATTTTTTTTTAATACTTTTTGTAAGTGCATTTATGTAAAGAGGTTCTGACTCATAGTGTGGTATAATTTGTAAACTTGGTTGCCAACGCATTTGCATTAAAGTTTTATATACTTCATCACAGACTGTTGCAGTTGTAGCTGCAGCATATTGAGGGTATAGAGGTAAAATAATGAGATTTTCACAACCTTTATCTTTAAGCTTCCTAATTTTACTCTTGATACTTGGTGATCCATATCTCATTGCGTAGTCTACAATTTCGTTTTCACTTTTTAACTTTTCAGATAATTTTTTAGCTTGCATAATGGTATAGTGTCTAAGAGGAGACATGTTTTCGTTCTTCATCCAAATTTCTTTGTATGCTTTGGCTGTCTTGGACGGTCTAAATGTTAGGATAAATAAATTTAATATTATCTTCCATACAAAAGGATTAACTTCTATTACCCTTCTATCAGATAAGAATTCTTTCAAATACTTCCTTATGTCCCACCAGCCAGTACTATCTGGTGTTCCAAGGTTGATAAGTAAAACACCTGTTTTTCCATATTTAACTTCTGGATGTTTTTTATTCATTATAATTTTTTACTAATTTCACTAAGTAATCTACCATATTTGGATCTGTATTAGGAAGAACACCATGTCCTAGGTTAAATATATAAGGCCTATCTTTAAAAATATCTAAATATCTAAATGCATTTTTTTTTAAGTCTTCCTTGTCCCCTAACAATAAATTTGGGTTTAAGCCACCTTGAACAGGTATATCTATGGTATTAGAAATATCTATAGGATCAATTTCGTAGTCTATGCTAATTACATCGGGTCCAACATGTTTCACATATTTTTGGTAATTTTTAATACCTTTTGGAAAGCATATTGATGGTACATTTTTAGATTTAATAAAATTAGTAAGTTCTGCTGTAGGCTTATAAATATATCTTTCATAATCCTTTTCATCTAAGAGGCCCGCCCAGCTATCAAAAATTTGAATTACAGAGGCTCCGCTGTTAATCTGATTTTCTATATGAATCTTAAGATATCTAATAATTATTTTTAATAATTCATTAGATATTTCTTTGTCTTTAAAGTTTGTTAAAATATTTCCATTTTTAGGAGACTTTCTGTACAGCATATAAACCAATATTGTCCATGGAGCGCCTATAAAACCAATTAGATCTTTATTGCTAGACTCTAATTTTCTTTTGGTTATTTCTAACGCGCTATATACAGGTTGTAATTTATCTTTAAAATTTTTTTCGTTTGTTTCTAATATTTTATCAAGGTTAATTTCTCCTAATTCTGGACCAAAATTTTTTTTAAAATTTACAGATTGCCCCAACGCATATGGAAGTAATAAAATATCAGAGAAAATAATAGCAGCATCAAAATCAAATCTTTTCAAAGGTTGTAATGTAATTTCCGATGATAATTTATCATTCAAACACAATTTCACGAAATCTGGATTTTTAGATCTTATTTCTCTAAACTCAGGTAAATACCTTCCTGCTTGTCTCATTAACCATATACAGTTAACTTTCTTATTATTATTTATACAGTCTTGTAAAACAGTCATAATAAAGATTAAGTAATATTTATATTATTAGTATTAGAGATGTTAATAATGAATATTACTATTTTTTAACACTTTTATAACATCTTTTTCACAATAAAATTGACTAAATAATGCTTTAAAATCAACATCTTATCTATAATTTCTAATTTTTATTATTAAGAGTATATAGTAGTTATAAACATGTTTTATTATGTTAGTAAAAAATTTTTTTTTGATTTTAAATTATAGAATTTATGAGATCATTAATTTACTAGATTTAATACAAAGATCTTAGATATTTATACATGAGCAATACATATGAAATATATTTGGTTTCAGACTCCACAGGTGAAACACTAGAAAGAATATTTGAAGCTATAAAAGCTCAATTTAAAAACTTTAAATATAAGACTCATTACTTTTCTTTCACTCGTACAGAAAATCAGATTTTGAAGATAATTGAAAATTCGAGAAAAAATCAAAATTCAATTTTTTTATACACAATTGTAGATAATAATTTAGCTAAGTTTTTATCTATAGAGTGTAAAAAAAATAATATTCCTTGTTTTGGAGTTCTTGGTGATCTTATATTAACATTTTCTAAATTATTAAACCAAGAAGCAAGCCATATACCAAGCGGACAACACGCGATGGACAAAGATTATTATAAAAAAATAGAAGCAATACAATTTACCATGAACCATGACGATGGAAATGCATTGGATGATATAGGTAAATCTGACATAATCCTACTAGGAGTAAGTAGAACAAGCAAAACACCTACATCGATTTACCTAGCTAACAAAGGTATGAAAATATCAAATATACCTTTAGTTAATGAACAATCAGTACCCGATTTTTTAAAGAAAAACCCTAACCTGACGTGTGTTATAGGATTAATTGCTGAACCCAACAGGCTTGTGGATTTAAGGAAAAACAGAATGCAGTCAATTAATGAAAATGAAAACAAAAATTATGTGAACCTTGAAAAGATTAAAAATGAAATGGAGGATTCTAAAAAGCTGTTCCAAAAATATAAATGGCCCACAATTGATGTTACAAGAAAATCTGTTGAAGAAACAGCCGCGTCAATCTTAAAAATCCATGATATATTTAACCACAATGAATAAAATAATATTAGCTTCTAAAAGTGAAATAAGAAAAAAAATTCTTGATGAAAACGGTATCAATTGTGATGTAGAACCATCAAATATTGATGAGGACGTAGTTAAAGACTCCCTTATCAAAGAAGGAGCTTCTCCTGAAATTATATCAAAAAATCTTGCTGAATTAAAAGCAAACAGGGTCAGTATTAAAATTCCTGACGAACTTGTTTTAGGAGCAGATAGTGTAATTGATCTTCAGGGTCAAATCTTATCTAAACCGAAATCTAGAAGTGAAGCACTTGAAATCCTGATAAAAATGAATGGCAAAAGTCATTTTTTGATTAGTTCAGTTTGTATATCTAAGAGTGGTAGAATGATTTGGAATTATACCGATAAAGCTGAATTAATAATGAAAGATTTTAAGGAGACTGACTTAAACAATTACTTATCAAAAATATCAGACAAGAACCTCTTTAATTACAACGTTTACCAAATAGAGGGAGAGGGCAGAAATTTATTTAGTGAAATTAAAGGAGATAAAAACACAATTATGGGTTTGCCAATCAATAAAATTAAGAATTATTTAATGGAACCTAAATGAAAAAATTTTTTGTAATTGGAAACCCTATAAAGCACTCGTTATCGCCAGAATTACATAACTTTTGGTTAAAAAAAAATAAAATAGACGCAATTTATGAGAAAATAAAATTAGAGGATAACGAGCTCGAAGATTTTATTAACAAATTAAGAAATGACGAAATTCATGGAATCAATGTTACAGTTCCTTTCAAAAACAAAGTTATTAAATATCTTGATAAGTATAGTCTAGAAGTTGAAGAAACAGATTCAGTAAATACCATTTATAAAAACGGAGATGAAATTATCGGTCATAACACAGATGTTGCAGGGTTCGAGTTGGGTTTAAGACATTCAAAAATAAACACTTTGCACAAAACAATTTTTATATTAGGAGCAGGTGGGGTAGTTCCATCCATTATATATTCACTAATTGGCATGGGTTGTAAAAAAATATTTTTAACCAACAGAACCATTGCAAAAGCTGAAAATATTAAAAAAAAATTTAAAGATATAGAGGTAATAAAATGGGGCGAAATCCCAGATTTCGATATTGTTATTAATGCAACAAGCGTCGGCTTAAAAGGAGACAGTTTAGGACTAGATTTCCAAGTTAAAGATAAAATTTTCTATGATGTTATATATAATCCCAAAGAAACACAATTTTTAAAAAAAGCTAAAGAAAGTGGAAATAAAATTGAGAATGGTAAATTCATGTTTATTTATCAAGCCAATCAATCTTTTTCAATATGGAATAACACTATACCAAAAATTGATGAAGAAGTATTAAAAATATTTTGATGATAAAGATTAGTATAGTTGGTGACATTGGTTCAGGGAAAACTTATATCTCTAAATTATTTGGTGCACCCTTTTTTTCTGCAGATACTGAGGTTACAAAAATATATAAAAAAAATAGAAAATGCTTCAATGAATTGAAAACAAAATTTCCAAAATTTATTAAAAAATTCCCTGTTGAAAAAAAAGAATTATCCGACGCTATAAAAAAAAATATTTCTAATTTAAGAAAAATTAGTTCAATAGTTCACCCTTTTGTTAGAAGAGAGCTTAAAACTTTCCTAAAAAGAAATGCAAGGGAGAGAATCGTTGTTCTAGATATTCCTTTATATCTAGAAAATAAAATGAATAAGAAGGAAGATATAATAATATTTATTCAAACAAAAAAAAGGAATAGAGATATAAGATTAAAAAAAAGAAAAAACTTTAATTTAAAACTATTAAAAATTTTAAGAAAATCTCAACTCTCATTGAAACAAAAGAAACTTAAATCAAACTATGTTTTAGACAATAATTATAATAGTGTGATAATTAAAAATAAGGTTAAAATGCTTAAAAAAAAAATTTTATATGATAGAAGTAGTTCTTGATACAGAAACAACCGGCCTATCAGTGGAAAAGGGTCACAGAATTGTCGAAATAGGTTGTATAGAATTGAAAAATCAAATTCCAACCTCAAAAACGTTCCATTGTTATTTAAATCCGCAGAGAAAAGTGTCAGACGAAGCTGTAAAAGTTCATGGTTATACAGATGAATTTTTGGCTGACAAAAAAAAATTTTTGGAGATAGCCGATGATTTTTTAAATTTTATAAAAGATAAAAAGCTAATTATACATAATGCAGAATTTGATATTTCACATATAAATAATGAACTTAAACTTATAGGCAAACAACCTATATCAAAAGAAAATGTTATTGATACATTAGATATTGCCCGAGAAAAATATCCAGGTTCTCAAATCAGTCTTGATGCGTTATGTAAAAGATTTAGAATCGACAATACAAAAAGAAAATTTCACACAGCAATAATAGACTGTGAACTTTTATCAAAGGTTTATATAAATCTAACAGATCAAAAAGAGCCAAAATTAAATTTTACAACAGAACAGGTAAAAAGCTCACAGAATAAAAATAATGTTAAATATTATAAGAGAGTTATTGAACCGACCAAAGAAGAGTTAGAAAGTTACAAAATTTTTATGAAAAAATCTTTGAAAACAAATATTTAATTTTTCCTGCTTTTATAAAGTTCACCAAAATCCACTTTGTTTTCAAATTTAACGTTTGGGTACCCAGAATGATTTAATAAATCTAAAAAAATTTTCTCAATTTTTGGATAAATCTCTGTAGGAACATCTTTTAAAAAAATCGGCTCTAAAAGTTCTTTAGTATTTACATCTTCATCAATTTTAACGATGACAGCATAGATCATTTCAAAATAACTGTGTTTTTGCTCCTCATCGTTTTCTTTAAACTTTGTAGCTATAGAAACTTCAGCCATTTTATTTTTTAAAGGCTTTGTATTAATATCAATAAACAATTTAAATTTTGAAATATTTTCTTTGGTGTAAATATAACTCTCAACATTTTTAGTCTCTGAAGATATATCTTTAATAAACTCTCCAAGAATTCTATATTTTTTTGTCATTATTTATCTTTATCCTCATATTCACCTTCTATCAAATCATCTTTAACTTCTTTTTTTTTATATTTTTTTCCAAAATATTTGAAAATTAGATTTCTGGTGAATGGAATTACTAATAAGAAACCAACTGTGTCAGTAGCAAATCCGGGAATTATCAAAAGGACCGCTGCAATAGCTAGCGCTGCACCTGATATCAACTCGTATATAGGAATTTGATTGTTATAAATCTGTGCAGCTCCAGATTTTAGAGTGCTTAGTCCTTGTATTCTAACAAAAAATATACCAATAACTGCGGTTAACATTATAATTAATATTGTATTAAAAGCGCCAATTTGACCCCCAATTTGTATAAAAAGGTATATCTCGATGAGAGGTACAAATATAATAATTAGTAAAAGTGTGTTCATTTGTCTTTAATCTAATTTGCCAGTTGAAATTAAGCAATAGAGTAAATAATATAATAATATGAGTTATAGCTTCGAATATATAGACATAATACTTCTTGCAATGATCGCAGGTTTTATTTTTTTAAGACTTAGAGGTATTTTAGGTAAAAAATCCGGATTTGAGGAGGATATTACACAAAGTTTTCCTCATGAGTTTCCAAATGCAAATCTTGCTAAAAAAACAAATTTTGACGTCTTTGATGACAAAGCTAAATCTGAATTTTTGTCTGGTGCAAAAATAGCATATGAAACAATTATAACAAACTTTTCAAAAGGAAATTTAAAGAATATTAAAAATCTTTTAGAAAAAAATGTTTTTAAACAGTTTGAAGCGGCAATTAAAGAAAGAGAAAAACAAGGTAATATATCTGAAACAACTTTTATTGGGATAAACTCGGCGGAGATAAAAAACCACGAGAGAAAAGGTAACTTTCTTGAAGTTACAGTAGATTTTGTAAGTGAAATAATTTCATGCGTTAAAGATAAAAATTCTAAAATATTAGCAGGCGATCCTGAAAAAGTGAAAAAAGTTCACGACACCTGGAAATTTTCCAAAGATGTAAAATCAAATGATCCAACTTGGGCGTTGATCGAAACAAACATTTAATTGAATAAAAAGTTATCTAAAAAAGATTTGGAAGTTTGGAAAAAATTTGTTGAAGGAAAAGAAAAACTTCATAATAAAGATAGTTTTAAAAAAAAACATAAATATAAAAAAAAAGAATTCACAATAGATCTACATGGCTTTTCTTTAGAACAAGCAAATAATAAAATCAAAATACTTATTAATAATTGCTACGAAGAGAAAATTGAAAAATTAAACATTATTACTGGAAAGGGTCTTAGATCTAAAGTTGACCAAAATCCATACCAATCAAAAGACTTGGGAATTTTAAAATATTCAGTGCCTGAATTTATTAAATCAAATAATGAACTAATGAAGATTATAAAAAAAATTGAAGATAATACAGAAGATAAAAATTCAGGTTTTTTTTCTCTTTATTTGAAAATTAAAGAATAAACTTTGATAAATCGTTGTCTTTAACCAACTGTCCAAGATTTTCTTTCACGTACTTCGAGTCAATTACGATCTTTTCACCAGCTCTATCCGTTGCAGTGAAACTTATTTCATCAAGAATTCTCTCAATTATTGTATGTAGCCTTCTAGCACCAATGTTCTCTATCGAAGAATTTACCTCATTTGCAAGATTAGCAATTGTTTCTATCCCGTCTTCTGAAAATTCTAGATCGACATTTTCTGTTTTAAGTAGAGCTTTGTATTGTTTGATTAAGCTGTTATCTGGTTCTTTTAGTATTCTTTTAAAATCGTTGCTTGTAAGAGCATCCAACTCTACTCTGATTGGCAATCTTCCTTGAAGCTCTGGTAATAAATCAGATGGTTTTGCCAATTGAAATGCTCCAGATGCTATGAATAAAATATGATCTGTTTTAACGGGTCCATATTTTGTGCTTACTGTAGTCCCCTCAATAAGTGGTAAAAGATCTCTTTGCACTCCCTCTCTTGACACATCACCACCCACTCTATCTGTTCTACCAGATATTTTGTCTATCTCATCTAAGAAAACTATACCGTTATTTTCAGTGACATTCTTTGCTGATTTAATAATTTTATCTTGCTCAATTAATTTATCCGCTTCCTCATTAATTAAAATTTCATGAGACTCCTTTACTGTCATTTTTTTCTTTTTAGCTTTACCTCCAATGGATTTGCCTAGCATCTCACCTATGTTTATCATTCCAATATTTGCTCCAGGCATTCCCGGTATCTCAAAACTTGGCATATTGCCTGCTTCATTAATTGCTACTTCTATTTCGTTATCATCTAAATCTCCGTTTCTTAATCTTTTTCTAAAACTTTCTCTAGTTGCAACCGAAGCTTTATTGCCGACCAAGGAATCCAAAACTCTTTCCTCTGCTAATTTTTGAGCTTTAGCATGAACCTCTTTTCTTTTTTTAACTTTTTCCATTGCAATTGCTATTTCAAGCAAATCTCTTATAATTTGTTCGACGTCTCTTCCTACGTAACCAACCTCAGTAAATCTTGTAGCCTCTACTTTAACAAAAGGAGCTTCAGCCAATTTTGACAGTCTTCTTGATATTTCCGTTTTACCAACTCCTGTTGGACCAATCATCAATATATTTTTAGGGAGAACTTCATCTCGCATATCTCCTGTTAATGCTTGTCTTCTCCATCTATTTCTCAAAGCTATGGCCACAGCTCTTTTAGCTTTGTTTTGTCCAACAACATATCTATCTAGTTCTGATACAATTTCTCTTGGGGACAAAGAGTCTATATGACTCTGTTTTTTTTCATTATTTTTTTTAGGGAATGATTTTACGTTGGATTTTTCCATTAAATTTTTTCAACTCTTATATTGTTGTTTGTAAATACACATATTTCAGCAGCAACTTGTATAGCTTTCTTTGCAACCTCTTCCGCTTTTAATTCTGTATCCATTAATACTTTGGCAGCGGCTAAAGCATAGTTTCCACCTGAGCCAATTCCAATTACGTCACCTTCAGGTTCTAGAACGTCGCCTGTGCCTGAAATAATAAAACTTTTTTCCTTATCACCAATTGCCATAAGAGCCTCTAGTCTTCTTAAATATTTATCAGTTCTCCAATCTTTAGCTAATTCAACAGCTGCCCTAGTTAAGTTTCCTGCATGCTTCTCTAGCTTCGCTTCTAATCTTTCAAATAAAGTCAGGGCATCAGCTGTAGATCCAGCAAACCCAGCTATCACATTTCTTTTCTCAATTTTACGAACTTTGTTAGCATTGCTTTTGATTACAGTATTTCCCATACTTACTTGACCATCGCTTGCCACAACTACGTCATTATTTTTTCTTACTAGTACTATTGTTGTCATCTCAGTTA
>MDTG01323280.1_pt1 | contig 10613 bp, 10 predicted proteins | sample 811421 | NCBI WGS metagenome assembly MDTG01 (sample SAMN05326645, study PRJNA326480) | marine metagenome | isolation source: seawater | place: Pacific Ocean: South East | collected 2011
AAGAATTTCTTTGAAACAAGAGTTACTGAGTATCAGGTTGGTGGTGCTTTAAACTGGGAATAAAACTTGAAATTATATTCAAGTCCAGTTGCTCCTAGTCCAAGAAAGGTTCTTATCTTTATAGCTGAAAAAGGCATAGAAAATATAGAAGTTGAGAACCTTGATATTGGCAAAATGGAGCACAAAACTCCTGAATATAAAAAAATTGCGCCTAATTCAAGAATACCTGCTCTTGTCTTAGATGATGGTCAAGTAATTCTAGAAACTACAGCTATATGTAGATATCTGGAATGTATATATCCTGATCCTAATTTATTTGGTCAAAATTCAATGGAGATTGCTCAAATAGAAATGTGGTACTCAAGGGTTTCATTTGAATTAATGATGCCACTAATGCATGGTTTCAGACATACACATCCTCATATGAGTGCATTAGAGGAGCAAAATAATGATTTTGGTCTGGCACAAAGAGAGATAGCCGTTAAGTCACTTAAGTATTATGAAGAGGTGATTTCAGGAAAAGATTTTGTTGCGTGTAATAGATTTTCTTATGCGGATATACAAATGACAGTATCACTTCAATTTCTTGTAAGGTTAAATAGAATAGATATTAATGACTACAATAATCTTAATAAATACATCGATAATATTTCAGCTAGACCAAGCTTTGCTGTCTAATTAAATAAATTACTTACTAATTAATTCAAAGAACTTTAATGTTTGCTCTCCACCATTCTGTAAAGTTCTTGCATCTGTCATATCAGAAATCTTATCCCAGTTAGCATGAATATTTTCTGGACTCATATCTTCTCCAGTACCAAGAAAAATGCCCATACTTTCTTGAATATTTATTCTAGAAAAAACTCCTGCTCCTGCAGCTATGATGACTCCATTTGGAGCATGATCACTTGCTAAATAAATTACAGCAGGAGTGATATATTCTGATTTTAGGTTTTCACCAAAATCTTCAGGTATCAGCCCCTCTGTCATTCTAGTATATGCTACTGGTGTGATTGAATTTGTAAAAATATTTTTATTTTGTCCTTCAAGTTTTAATGTATTCATCAATCCAATCATTGCCATTTTTGCTGAGCCATAATTTGTTTGTCCAAAATTTCCATATACACCACTGGCAGAACTCGTAAAAATGATACGTCCATATTCTTGCTCTCTCATTATTGGAAAAACACTATGTGTACAATTCAAACTTCCTTGAAAATGGACATCCATTACTAAATTAAAATCTTCTATTGAAACTTTATGAAAACTCTTATCTCTTAAAATACCAGCATTATTTACAAGGATATCAATTCTACCCCATTCATCCATTGTCTGTTGAACCATTGCTTTTACAGCATTTAAATCAGTTACACTAGCTCCATTAGATATAGCCTCACCACCTGCTGATTTTATTAATTCAACTACCTCTTCAGCAGCATCACTGGCACCACTACCATCAACACTTCCACCTAGGTCATTAACTACTACTTTAGCCCCTTTTCTAGCAAGTTCTATAGCATGTTCTTTTCCAATACCTCCACCTGCTCCAGTTACAATTGCAACTTTTTCATTAAATTCAATGCTCATACTTTTCTCCAATTGAGTTAAGAATATTTGAAGTAATAGTTTATTTTAATCAAAATAAAACTCATTTACTATTTAATAAAATTAAGGATTACATTTTAAATTAGGAATATAATTAACTATTGTCCATAAGGAAAAAAAATGAGTGAATCAATTAAAGTAATAGTAACCGGAGCGGCAGGACAAATTGCCTACTCCTTAATTCCAAGATTAGTAAATGGAAGAACATTTGGAAATAAAAAAGTTGATTTGACCTTGGTAGAAATACCTCAGGTTGTTGATAAGCTTGAAGGATTGATAATGGAATTAGAAGATTCTTATTTTCCTAATATGGGGGACGTAACTTATACAGACAATTTCGAAGAAGCTTCTAAAGATGGAGATTGGTTTTTGCTTGTTGGGAGCATTCCTAGAGGAATTGTATATAACGGTAAAAAGATTGAAGAGAGGTCGGATCTTCTTAGCATAAATGGAGGTATTTTTGTTGATCAAGGTCAAGCCATAGGAAAAAATGCCAAGGATAATGCAAAAATATTAGTAGTTGGCAATCCCGCCAATACAAATGCTTTTATTGGAAAAAATGCAGCGAATAAGAATTCACAGTTATGGATGGCAATGACAATGTTAGATTCAAATAGAGCTAAATCAGTGATTTCTAAAAAAACTAATAAAAATATCTCAGATATTAAGAATATGATTATTTGGGGCAATCATAGTCCAACAATGTATCCAGACGCTGAGAATTCAATAATTTCTGGTGAGTTAGGGAGCACTGTTATTAATGATATTGATTGGATAGAATCTGATTTTATACCTCTCGTTCAACAAAGAGGTAAAGCTGTAATAGATGCAAGAGGAGCCTCTTCAGCTACCTCTGCTGCAAAAGCAGCAATTGATACAGTAATGGCCTGTGAGAGCCCTACTGAATCAGGAGAGTGTTTTAGTGCAGCAATAGCTAGTGATGGTTCCTATGATGTTCCAGAGGGACTTATTTGCGGCTATCCACTAATAACCCAAAAAGATGGGAGTGTTGATATTAAAAGAGATATCGTATTATCAGATTTTGCAAAATCTAAGTTCAAAATATCTATTGATGAGTTGCTTGCTGAGAAGGAAGCAATAAAGCATCTAATGAAATGACAAAGAAAGACAAAATTATTTATAGTTTTATAAATAACATAATTGAAGATGAAAAAGCATCAAAAATAAATCTTTTAACAAAAAAAGATATTTCAAAATTACTTAAAAGAATTGAAAAAACAAATATAAAATCCTTATCAGTAACCCCTATAATTGAAGATAAGGCTAATGATAATTGCGATTTATATATTGCGCTTGATGATATAGATAATTCTGAATCAGATATTGGAACAATTAAAAACCTTTTAAGCCAAAAAATTGTTATCTTTACAAACTTCAACAAAGATAAAAAAACTGATGAAATGATGTTAAAGCTTGGATTTCAAAAAGAGTTATTAGATAAAAATAATAAATTGAAATGTTTTTCTTATAACCTTAAGACATACAACAATAAAAGATCATGGAACAATCCTAAAGGTTGGGCCAATCCAGAAAACTTTAATAAATTTAGATGGTAAACTTATTTATGATTTTAGTTGGGGGAATAACAAGACATCCCTTATAGAAGACTGATTTGTAAGCAACATAACCAACCTATCAACGCCCAAACCAACCCCAACAGCTGGGGGCATACCATGCTCTAATGCAGTTATATAATCTTGATCGAAATCCATTGCCTCTTTGTCACCCGAATCTTTTGCAGCCACCTGATCTTCAAATCTAGATGCTTGATCATCAGGATCGTTTAGCTCACAAAAACCATTAGCAAATTCCTTGCCGCCTATAAATAATTCAAATCTATCTGCAAAATCTGGATTTTTCTCATTTCTTCTTGAAAGAGGTGAAACTTCTATAGGATATTCAGTTACAAATGTTGGGTCTATCAATTTAGCTTCTACTGTATGTTCAAAAACTTCAAGAAGCATTCTTCCTGTTTCCCAATTCTTTTCAACCTTAATTTTTTTACTTTTTAAAAATTTTTCAAGCTTTTTAGGGTTATTAATATCGTCTTTATTTAGATCTTTGTTATGTCCTAATACTAAATTTGTCAAAGTAGATTGAGAAAAATTATCCAAATTTATTTTTACATTATCCCATTCAATTATTGATTCGCACTCAGCAGCTAAAGAAGCATTTAATATTACATCACGAGTCAAATCCATTTGATTTTGCATGCTTGCATAGGCTTCATACCATTCCATCATCGTAAATTCAGGATTATGTTTTGTTGAGAGGCCTTCATTTCTAAAACTTCTATTAATTTCAAAAACTTTTTCAAAACCTCCAACTAAAAGTCTTTTTAAATATAATTCTGGTGCAATCCTTAAATATAGATCTCTCCCAAGAGCATTATGTTGTGTTTTAAAAGGTCTAGCCACTGCCCCGCCTGCAAGAGGATGCATCATTGGAGTTTCAACCTCCAAATAACCACTTTGATTCATCTTTTGTCTCATTGAATCAATTATCTTGGTACGTTTTATAAAAATATCTTTGGTATTCGTATTAGTCATTAAATCAAGATATCTTTGTCTATATCTTGCCTCTATGTCGGTTAAGCCCTTAAATTTCTCTGGCATCGGTCTTAAAGACTTAGTAATCATCTCAAGATCCCATACCTCAATGGTTAATTCATCTGTTTTCGTTCTAAATAATGAACCTGATACACCAACTATATCTCCTAGATCCCATGTCTTAAAATCTTCATAAACATCTTCATTAATGTTGTTTTTTGTTATATATATTTGAATATCGCCTGATGAGTCTCTTAAAGTAGCAAAGCTTGCATTTCCCATGACTCTTTTTAAAACTATTCTTCCGGCAACAGAAATATTTTTTACATTTTTCTCAGCAAGCTCATCTTTGCTAGTACTTCCATACTCATCTAACAAAGCTTTTGCATTATCCTTTGGTTTAAATGAATTGCTATAAGCATCGCCCTTTTTTCTGAGTTGTTCTAGTTTTTTTCTTCTTTCTTCGATAATGGCTTTTTCGCCACCTAAATTATCTTTATCCATTTAGATTCCTGCTTTCAGTGATGCTTTTATAAAGTCATCTAAGTCTCCATTTAAAACCGCAGTTGTATTTCCGGTTTCATAATTTGTTCGTAAATCCTTAATCCTTGACTGGTCAAGTACATATGACCTAATTTGACTCCCCCAGCCTATATCTGATTTACTTTCTTCTAACATTTGTTTTTCTTCATTTTGTTTCTGTAATTCTAACTCGTAAAGCTTTGATTTTAATTGTTTTAATGCATTTTCTTTATTTTTATGTTGAGATCTATCACTTTGTGATTGTGCAACAACACCAGTAGGAATATGGGTTAACCTCACTGCAGAATCTGTTTTATTTACATGCTGCCCACCTGCACCTGATGCCCTATAAGTATCAGTTCTTATATCTGAACTTTGAAGATTCACCTCTATAGATTCATCAATTTCAGGTGAAATAAATACTGAAGCAAACGATGTATGTCTTCTATTTCCAGAATCAAAAGGAGATTTTCTTACTAATCTATGAACACCTGTTTCTGTTCTTAGCCAACCATAAGCATAATCGCCATCAACATAAAGCGAAGCAGACTTGATGCCTGCTACATCACCATGAGAAATATCTACAACTTTTATTGAAAAATCTCTACTTTCTGCCCATTTTGAATACATTCTTAAAAGCATTTCAGCCCAATCTTGTGCTTCGGTTCCTCCAGAACCTGATTGAATTTCTATGTATGCAGAAGCTGGATCCATTTTATTATTAAACATTCTGCTAAATTCTAATTCCTCAAGGGCTGATTGGATATCTTCTAAATCTTTAGAAATATCCTCAATTGAAGAATCATCATTTTCTTCTTCAGAGACATCTAATAAAACCTCACAATCAGATAATTTATTAGCAACGTCATTATATGAGGTTAGGGTTCGCTCTATATTAGTTTTTTCTTTACTAAGACTTTGAGAAAGTTCTAGATCAGACCAAACCTTTTCTTTTGAAAGCTCATTCTCAATAACAATTAGTCTTTTCTCTTTTTCAATTATTTTAAAAACATTTTCTTTAATTTCATCCAATCTTGATTTAAGACTAATAAGGGATGCTTTTAATTCCTGAATATCCACTTGATTAATTATTTTGTTTTATATATTCAAAAATTGAATTATCTGATGTGCTTAATTTAATTGCTACTTCTTCTTTATCTATTAAGGAACTAAGACTTGATGGGATGTTTGATATATTTAAATCAGCTTTATTCATTGTTTTAGGGAATTTTGCTGGATGAGCAGTAGATAAAATTACAGTCTCATAATCAAGACTTCCCTCAAATTGCATTACTGATTCTACTGCAACAGCAGTATGAGGATCAATTATATAATTATATTCAGCATTGAATGATTTCATACATTTATAGGTATTGATATCATCTACGCTATAACTTAAGAAAAGTTTCCTTGTCTTTTCCCACATATCCTTATCGATTGTGATTGGTGTATTAGGAAAACTTAAATAAATTTCAGAACATCTTTTTGAATCTCCCTCTAGATAAAAATCATAAATAAGTCTTTCAAAATTGCTTGCAACACTTATATCCATGCTAGGTGATATCGTTTCAATAACTTTACTTCTTGAATAATTATTACTTTTAAAAAATCTATCTAGAATATTATTTTCATTAACTCCAACAATTATTTTTGAAAGCGGTAAGCCCATCTTTGAAGCAGCATAACAAGAAAATACATTTCCAAAATTACCCGTTGGTATAGAAAAATTTAATGGTTTAGATAATTTATTAATTTTCAATGAGGCATAAAAATAGTAACAAATTTGCCCCATTATTCTGACCCAGTTTATTGAATTAACAGCCAATAAATTTTGATTATTTCTTAAAAAAGATCTTTCTTGAAATCCTTTTTTTACAATATCCTGGCAGTCATCAAAGGTTCCATCAGCTAATATTGGAAAAACATTTGATTTTTTAACAGTTGTCATTTGCTTTCGTTGAATTTCTGACATATTGCCATCAGGTATTAAGATAAAACTCTTAATTGAATCAAACTTTTTGCACGCATCGATAGCAGCTGATCCGGTATCACCTGAAGTGGCTCCAAAAACAATTGCTGTCTTGTTCTGTTTATTTAATGATTTATTAAAAAATGCTGCTGCTAGCTGAAGTCCGAAATCTTTAAATGCTGCAGTTGGACCATGAAATAACTCTAGAATCTTAATAGATTTATTAATTGGCTTTATATTTATCAAATCTTTTATATCAAAATCATGCCATGTATTATTTAGAATTTCTTCTACCTCATTTTCACTAAATGATGATTTTGTAAATAACGGAATAATATATTTTGCAATATCAAGAAAGGATTCTTGTTTTCTTATATAGCTTAAGTCAACTTCAGGCCAATAATCAGGCATAAAAAGACCGCCATCGTCTGCAAGCCCTTGGATTAAGACTTCTTCAAAGGTTTTATTTTTATCTTTCCCCCTAGTGCTATGAAAAAACATTTTTAACTCGGTTCTATTCTTATTGACCTAACTTTATTTACAGACTCAAGTTCCAAGATTTTGGTGAGAAGGTCTAAATGTTCTTTTTCTAAAAAAGCATCTGTAATCAATATAATTGGAACTAGATTCTTATCTAAATTTTCTTTTTGAACAATTGATTCTATTCCAATATTTTTCTTGGCAAATATTGATGTAATAGACGCCATCACACCTGGTATATCTTCAGCTTCAATATAAAAATAATATTGAAATATAAGGTTTTTAAATGAACTTAGATTATATTTTTTATTTAAGTCTTTTTTATCAGAATTGTTTGAATTGGAATTAGCCAGATGGACTATATCTGAAATGATACCTGATGCCGTTGCTTCTTGTCCGGCTCCAGAACCGGCTATATGAAGAGTCCCTAAAAGATCAGTATCGATTTCAATACCATTACGTACTCCTTTTAAATTTGCTAAATATGATTTTAAATCTACAAGAACAGGATGTGCCCTCAATTCAATTTTATCTTTTTTTATGGCAGCAACTGCTAAATGTTTAATTGTATAGCCCATTTCCATTGCATATTTAAAATCACTATTATCAATATTTGATATACCTTCGATGAAGAACTCTTCTGGAGGAAGTGGAGTTCCATAAGCAAGCGCTGAAAGAATTCCTATCTTATGCGCAGCATCCAAACCCTCTATATCAAAAGTTGGATCTGGTTCTGCATAACCCTGTTTTTGTGCAAAAGATAAAGTAGAATCAAAATCTGCGCCATCTTCCATATTAGAAAGTATAAAATTAGAAGTCCCATTTAACATTCCAGATATTTTTGATATTTTATTTGCAGCTAGCTCTTCCTTTAGTAATTTAATAATAGGGGTTCCAGCGCAAACCGAAGACTCATATAGCACCTTTACTTTATTTCTATCTGCTTCATTAAATATTTCATCTCCATGATGATATATGACTGCTTTATTAGCAGTAATGACATGTTTCTTAGATTTGATGGCTCTAAGAATTAAATCTTTTGCAGTTTCAACTCCACCTATTAGTTCAACAATAACATCTATATCATGATCTAAAACTTTAAATATATCTCTTTCAATCTTAATATTTCCAGGATCACATTTAGGATTATCTCTTCTAGCACCAATGACTTTTATTTCGATATCTGTTCCACTGTTAGTATTTATTTCGTTTTTATTATCTTTTATTGCTTTAAATAAACCTGTTGCAACATTACCCCATCCGCATACTCCAATTTTTATAGATTCCATAACTTATCCTTTTAATTTTTTAAGTAATTCATCAGGAGGATAATATCCAGGCAATAATTCACCAGCAGAAGTAATTATCGCAGGTGTGCCTGTAATACCTATTTTTTGTCCAATCGAATAATGTTTTGCAATAGGTTGAGTATTACAAAAGTCTAATTTTGGGTTTTTACCCTTTTTCAGGCTTGTCAGCATTTTTTTTGGTTCATCTGAACACCAAGCACCAACCATTTTTGTAAAAGCACCAGTTCCAATACCTGACCTTGGAAAAGCAGCATAATTAATTGAAATACCAATTTTATTATATTGATTAATTTGTTCATGTAATTTTCTACAATATCCGCATTCAACATCAGTAAATATGGTTACCTCATATATTTCATTATCTGATGAAAATGATATTAATTCCTTTGAATTAATATTATTTAAAATATCTAGTCTTCTTTTATTTATCTCGATATCGGTTATATTCAATATCTCATTTTCAGCTATCTTGAACATATCTCCATATATAAAATAATTACCACTTTCAGATACATAAATTGGTTGAATATCTCCATAGTAGACTTTAAATATTCCAGGGAAATCGGATTCAATAATTGTTTCTATTTCAGCCCCATCTGGTAGAATTTTTTCTAATTTTTCTTTAATAATTGTCTCATCTGCAAAAAATGACATAGAAAAAAATATTAATATATATATTGATAATTTTTGCTTCATTTTTAACCTCTAGGGTGATGTTTTTTTAAAACTTCACTTAATCTTTGTTTTGCAATGTGAGTATATATTTGAGTAGTAGATAAGTCACTATGGCCAAGAAGTAATTGAACAGATCTAAGATCTGCTCCTCGATTCAATAGATGAGTTGCGAAAGCATGCCGCAATGTATGAGGTGATATTGAATCTTTAAGCCCTTCTCTAAGTAAGTAAATTTTTATTCTTTGCCAAAATGCTTGTCTGGACATTTTTTTTCCTCTATTTGATAAGAATATTTCTTTTATAGATGATTCACATCTATCTTTAATATAATCATTTAATGCTTCTAATGCTCTTTCTCCAAATGGAATAAGTCTTTCTTTAGAACCTTTTCCAAGAACTTTAATAACACATCTTTGTATATCTACATCAGTCATCTTAAGGTCTATTAATTCTGAGATTCTAACACCAGTTGCATAAAGCATTTCGATCATAGCCTTATCTCTTTTTTCAATTTTTATTATTGTGTTAGGGCTTTTTAATAATTTTTCAACTTCTGATTCGGACATTGAAGTTGGTAAGTATTTTTCTTGTTTTGGAGCAATAATCTCTGCTATTGGTGAAACATCAATTTTATTTTTTTTCATTAAGAAAAGATATAAAGCCTTGATAGAAGATATTTTCCTATTAATTGAAGAGCTTTTTAAATTTGATTTAAAGAGAAAAGATACATAGTTATTGATTTCGGATTCAGTTACCTTTATATATTTTATATTTTTATTATTTAACCAATTGATAAACCCTTCAAGATCAACCTTATAAGCTTTAGTAGTATTTTTAGATAGTCCTTTTTCAATAAACAAATAATCAAAAAAAGATCTAAGATTAGAATCTTCATTAATTAAATTTTGCATTATATTATTCTAATCTTTCTTTTATTCTCGCAGATTTTCCAGATCTTTCTCTTAGATAAAAAAGCTTAGCTTGACGAACATCACCTTTTCTTTTGACTTTTATTGCTTCAATCATTGGGCTATGAGTTTGAAATGTTCTTTCTACACCTATTCCACTAGATATTTTTCTTACTATAAATGATGAATTTAATCCTGCTTTCTTTACACCCATCACAACACCTTCAAATGCCTGAAGCCTTGTTCTTTCTCCTTCTCTAACCTTCACAGAAACAACTACAGTATCTCCAGGCCTAAACTCAGGCAAATCTGTTTTCATTTGATTTAATTCAAAATTACTAATGATTTGTGATGGTGTCTTTTCTTTAAGAGATACTTTAACTTCCTCAGCCGGAGCTTCTTCCTCGGCTGGTGCTTCCTCAGCTGGTACTTCTTCCTCAGCAGGAGCTTCTTCCTCGGCTGGAGCTTCTTCCTCGGCTGGTGCTTCTTCCTCAGCCGGAGCTTCTTCCTCAGCTGGTGCTTCTTCCTCAGCTGGTGCTTCTTCCTCGGCTGGTGCTTCTTCCTCTGCTGGAGC
>MDTG01364958.1_pt1 | contig 10613 bp, 8 predicted proteins | sample 811421 | NCBI WGS metagenome assembly MDTG01 (sample SAMN05326645, study PRJNA326480) | marine metagenome | isolation source: seawater | place: Pacific Ocean: South East | collected 2011
GAGTGGGAGGATGAAACGAGCAAGCTCGTGAGCGGTTGGTTCCTCCTCACTACAGTGACAATGCTGGGTACGGCGTTCCTGCTGGAGGGAGAGGAGATGGCCAGGATGGCTGTCGTTATCGCCGGCCCCGTATGGGTCTGGTTCGTCATCATTTGCGCGCAGGGCCTGGAGTGGAACCTAGGCAAGACCCAGATGACGATGACCTGGAAGGACAACGCCCCTCCGTTGGTACTCTGGGGCATTCTGGCGTTGAGCGGCCTCCTGGGCTCCGGATGGGTCTGAGGCGATTGAGTGGCCCTCGAGGCGCCACCCGCGTCCTCGCCCGCAGTACACAACGTGATGATCGCGAACACGAGCAAGGACACCAAGCCAGAGCTGCGGGTGCGAAGGATGCTCAGGGAGGCCGGGTACCCAGGATACAGGCTCCACTGGAGAATCGATGACGAGGACGGCAGGTACGTCTGCCGCCCGGACATCACCTACCCAGGGAGGAAGCTGGCGATATTCGTGCATGGCTGCTTCTGGCACCGATGCCCGACATGTAACCTAGGGTTGCCGAAGATGAACTCAGACTACTGGAGAGAGAAGTTCGAGAGGAACGTCGAGAGGGACAAGAGGAAGGAGTCGGCACTCGTAAATCTGGGTTGGGACGTTCGCACAATTTGGGAGTGCAAGGTTGATTCAGAAAATTTTAATTTTTACTTCTAGCTAAGTAAGACTCAGAGGGTACCCTCTGAGTCAAACCCGATAAAGCAGTAGTTTGAGCACAGTAATGAGTGATTACTCAGATAGTTCAAGGGCTTCAAGAATAACCAATCCCAATGCTTCGGCAAGTATTGGTGGAACTGCATTCCCAACTTGTCTGAATTGACTGGACATCGAACCCAAGAATTCGAAGGAATCTGGAAACGACTGGAATCGCGCAGCCTCTCGAACTGTAATCGTACGATCTGAGAATGGATGGATAAACATGTACCCATCCTTAGCCAGGTGGGCTACAATCGTTGGTGAAGGCTTATCCCAATGAATTCTACGCATCTTGTCTTTGAATCCCTTTTGATCATACATGAGCCAGCGTCTACCGCCCTTGTTCTTCACATGATGACGACCATCACGTTTCCATGCACTGAGGCCTGCTTTCTTGAAAGCAGGAACAAGATGAGACATCCACATATCTGGATATACATCTCCGTAAATCTGTCGTGGCTCGGAGGCTGGAAACAAGAGCTTGCCTCTCGACACAGCAGGGGCTCCACTTTTGATGAAAGAGAACAATACTACGTCTCGATCGTTTACAGAACGGGTCCAATGACTGGTCTTGATTCCAGCCTTACTCGAAGCAATCACCCCATCTGGTCTCTTACATGTCCAATTTCGCATTCGTTTGCGGAATCTTCCACCTGGAGAGTTTGTGACTGTGTCTCTAACCCTTACAATTCCATCCTTGGTTGGTTGGACATTGACCAAATCTCGTATAGCATCAAGCGCAACGAGTGGTTTTGAATTGTGCGTCACTGGTGGAAAATCGCAGGGATTTACACCTTTCTTGTGTCCGATGAAAATGATCCGCTTTCTATCTTGAGGGACACCGTAATCTGCTGCACTGAGAATCCTTTCAATAACAGTGTAACCCGTGAATTTCTTCTTGATGATCTCTACAATCGGATCATCTTCTATCTGGTACGAAGTCATTCCTGATACGTTCTCCATGATGAAGTAGTCAGGTTTGAATTCCTTGACGTATCGTACGAATTCGAGGAACAAATGATTGCGAGGGTCATCGATGAATCCATGGCGAGCATCCTTACTGTCTCCATATTCTCCTTTCTTGATGAGATCCATAATCTTGGAACGCCCAATCAATGAGAACCCGGGGCACGGTGGGCCACCCGCAACTAGGGACAGAGTCTCACCTGATTTCAGAACACCGCTTTCTTCGAGCTTCTTCCGAAGTCGTTTAGGCCTGAACTTGGTGATATCCTCAATCTCAGTATGGCTACCTATATTGTGTCGATAGGTGGCTCCTGCATCAGCATCCATCTCTACAGCTGCGATAATATTGAAACCTGCTTCCTTGAGACCTAAACTTAGTCCACCGGGCCCAGCGAATAAATCAATGGCTTTGTATTTCATATCAAACACTTCAGAATACTATCTTCAATTGCTCCATCCATAATTATTTTCCATAGAGTCCCACGCTTTTTTACATGCAAAGGATAATGCTGAAGATGGTTCTTTATTTGCTGCTAGAGTTTTACCCATATTGAAGCATTGACTTCTTTGTTTTCCAGAACCCCAATCTTTTTCCTTCATCCATTTTGACAACTCAAACCATCCCTCTGAACCCTTTGAATTGCAAAATTCAATATTTTTCTCATCCTGTGATGAATCTATTTTCATCTTACTTTGATTAGAATAAATGAATTTGCTTATCGAATTAGGGGGGGATGGTATTTGTTTGGATATCAAATCTTTCCAGCAACTTTCCCTCTTACTATATTCTGATACAAGTGAAAAATTAGTAGGTAGATTCGTGATATGATCATGGGCAGTATCTGCTAAATCCATCAAATAATTCATTATTTCATCAGGGACTTTTTGTAAATCCCAAAGTTTTGATAAGTCTATTTTTTGCTTTGTTTGATGGGATAATAAGGCGATAGTGTACGCAGTAATATTTTGTGCGAAACTCTGATACATCCCCTCTCGAATTCTTCGTTTAATTTCTTTTTCAGCGGCTTTCCAGAGTAACAAAATTCCTACAGTTTTCTTGAAGAAAATTGGCCATTCAGTATTTCCTTCTTGAACTAAATTAGTCAGGAAATCTGCATGGAACCGCGCAAAGCACTTCTGAGGGCCCAAAGAGACGATGTGGGGTTTAGATAAATGTGAATACCATACCTTTGAAAATAGCCCCTTATCGAATCTTTGATTCCTTGGGTATTTGGCATCAAAAGCCTTCCTTTGTGATTGCGTATTCGTCTCTAGATTTCGGGTTTCATTCCATGCACCCCTTGATTTCTCATAAAACCAATATGAGGTCTTTGTCCCCCCTGTTGGATCGGGGGCAATGGCCTTTTTAGAAATTGCAAACAACTCAGGGTGCGGTTTGTCATTTGCTCTTAAATCACTCATCTGAATCTTATTTTGAGTATTTGAATACTGCGAAATTTTGGGCACCAATGTATCGGCTAATCTTTCATCACTACTGCCGTCATCATGAATAACCATTAATTTCATTTGTACATTGATATTGCTCAATTCGGCCCTATCTTTTTTCATTGTGTGATATAATGATGCAGTCGTTTGACCCCCATTCACAATTTGGAAATCATCCACAGTAGATATTTCAAAAATGCCATCACCTATCTCAGAGAAATCGATAGATTCAGCGTAAACTGTGATACCGTTATTGTATGCACAAAACATCTCTGGCTCATTGATAATTGTGTTTCTTATTCCTTTGTTCACTCCCCCTCTTTGGGAGAGAAAAACCCTGACGTTTTTCTCAAGTAACCGGGTCTTGTGTTTTGCATAAAGATTCGCAAGGATCTGCCCGGGTACAAATGCAAGATAGGTTGAATACTTTTCATCATGATTTTGTTGTCGTACACATTTAATCGGGCCCCCATATTCATTAAAATCGATATTAATGCCAACTCTTGCAGTATTTTGTAAAATGCCAAGAACTCTTGGTCCATCCCAAATAGATATTTGTAAGTCTTTATCATTCTGTGTATCCACTTTCCCTTCTCTCGGTTTAGTCTCACCATTTGTAACAATGATTATCCTTACAGTAGTTAGCTCATTACGAACTTCCCAAATTGTATTTGCTACTTCAAATGCGGGGTTGCCAACATCTATTCTATCTCCTGGAAGCTTTCCTTCAATCGCTAATGAGAAAAATTTCCTTACCCGCTTTATAGCCGAATCTAATTCAGAGTTTGTAACACGTTCTCCGTCTTCCTTCCAGATAGATGAAATTAAACTAACTGTCTCAATATCATCATCAAATGCATAGGCATCGATTTTTGCACCCACATTTTTATCCCTCCATGCAGATAATTCAGCAATATCAAGCTCTCCAAATTCTATCAAGTACTCAGTAAGAACCTCAGTAAAAGCTTCTTCCCTCATGATATTATTAGAACTTGCTCTATGCGTGACTTCTTCACTAAGAGACTCGTTCAATTCTGATAAGTTATTCACCATTCATAAAACCTCTAAAAGCAACTTCTTCCGATACTTCAAATTCATTACACGTGTTTATGGTAATTGAATATTTGAGATCGCCGACACCTTCGGGGCAAACGATAATTCTTGGAAAACCGTCTTCGACCACAAAATACTGCCTTTGAAATACGTTATATCCAGTTTGATATTTAACAAAATCTTCAGGCAATAAGCCGTATTTGATGATCTGGACTAATAATTTGTCATGGGTAATATCTTCCCCATCTAAGATGGTGCGCAATTCCTCGTAAAGGTCGATCAATCTTGTCCCTCCCTCTACTGTTATGAGGCTAGTTGCTAAAAGTTGAAGAGAATCTATTCCATCATCATATAGCTGTTTTTCATTACTGATACGAGCTTTCTTTGGTTCTTTGGATGAAGTTGATTTGACTTCAATTACTCTATTTTCAAATTGAAAATCATGGTAGGCCCTTTCTCCTCCCTTCCAAGAACTAATCGCATCGATATTGGACATGACGCCAGTCTCAAGTAGCCTGAGTAACAAATCTAGTTCTGCAAATAATCCCTGCTGTTTCTCTCTTGTGAGTAAATTTTCTCTATTGGCCAAGAAAAACTGATTCCAAGAATTTACAGTCTCTTGAATCCTACCGTCTCTTTCAGAACCATTTGTATCTGCGATTTTTTCTATCAGATCCAAACAAAAAAATGTGAAAACTTCGCCGAATGCATCATTAGTCAGTTCAAGCACAATGTGCGGTAAAGAAATTGGGACTTCGAAGAATTCCGATGAAAAATGTAGGCCAGTCCAATTTGGAAACATACCTTCAGACCATTCTTCTTCTACTCGAAGAAGAATCTTATTCGAATTAGAAATCGGATCAAATGCTATGCTTAGACCAGGAGTTCCAGTATTTCTTACGATTAATTGTTGCATTGTTTCTGATTGGGTTTTGAGTTCTTCCCAAATTTCGTTTAGTTGTTTTGTATCCATACTCATTCCCTCATTAGTAATCAGATAGCTCAGTCTGGAGCCACACGACATTTGCACGCTTTGCTATCGTTCCCAACCTTTGTCCTGTTTTATTCGTAGGGAAACTAGCTGCAAAACCATAGTATGGGTGATCATTAACGTCCCCAAATAGAAGGGCCTCATCTTCGTTTTCTGCGTCTGATACACCATAAATCAATAATAACCCCCGACTAAGTGGACGGAAGCGGCGCATGAATGCCCCTGTGATTGCGGTCCTTCCTTCATTTTCTTCAGCAAATTTGTCTTTCATTCCCTTCTGGTAATCTTCAGAAAAATCAAGCATCTCATCGGTCCTGTTGACAATTCTTTGGAGTACAATTTTATTTTCATCTTTGAATGTGCATCTTCTCTGAACTGCATTAAATGAAATTCCACCACATTTTATCTCCCGGGGCAGCTGGCCTTTTTTCGGACGCTTGCTAACTATAACTAGATCCCATTCTACCAATTCGTTTTCGGATTGTAACGAAATAAAATCTGCAACTTCCTTGGAATCTACTCCGCTAAAGTGGCCCTTGTATCCTCTAAGAAATTCTATCACAATCTCCTTTGAAATTTTCTTCCAATGGATGTTTTGAACTTCTTGCTCATTCCTCTCACCAGTATTAATTGTAGCCTTGATTAGTTTCTCCAATACTTCCATATTATGTCTGGAAGAATCTGTTCTGAGAACAATAGTTTCCTTGCATTTACCAGCGAATGATAGATCAATCTTGAGTGTGTCTCGTCTTTTACCTGCATTTGTAACGACTAGCATACCGGGATCTTCTCTTACCGCCAGTCCAAATTCTTCAGGGGTTGCTCCCGCTCTTGCCATTTCCTTGAATTGCTCAATTAGATCTTTTTCAGCTGTGGCGATTTGAGCGAAATTTTCCATCAAATCTGAAGTTGTATTTATCCTGCACAGATCTATGTAGCCGGGCCGATAACCAAACCACCTCCCCATCTGCATAAGGGTATCATACATTGTAGAGGCTCTCAGATAATATGAGATTGTTAGGCCTTCAAGTGTCAAACCCCTCGACAATTTATCGCCTCCAACAGCGATTATGTGTATGCCCCTTTTCTCCCAGGGTAGATTCTTGCCTTCAGATGCATCCTCAGCTTCTTTATATTGAAGTGTGTCTTTGGCTGAACCATTAATTTGTTTTACTTGTATTTTCAGAATCATTTTGGCTAATGCTTTATTGATTTCCTCCCAAGAATGGAGGTAGGAGTCATTCGCACGTTCCAGTGATATCATTTTCTTTGTCGTTGGAATAAAATCATCATTCCATATTTTTTGTAGGTCTTCTAACTCATCATCTGAGTCGCCGATACGGTTTTTCAGTATTTGAAGCTCCTTTTTGATTAATTCGCTAACTGAATTTTGTACCGCAGTATATCTCGTAACATGCACTAACATCGAATTATGCACATTTGAAGTTTGACGTAACAATCTTGCTGCACACGACATTAAGTATTGCTTCACTGCATATTTTAACGAATAGGGGAGTTGGTTGACAGGGTGATCCTTCTTGTGCTTGGGGGGGAATATTAATTCTGCATCCCGTACAGTTGTTGAGAGTGGAAGAGGGGGTTTTTCCATATCATCCTCATCAGTTAGTCCGAAGAATTCCTCCGGCCCTATGTAATTTGAAGGTCTCGTCAAGCTGAAAATAAAATTGCGAGGAAACAGGTCTCGACCGAGATCTTTGTGTATCTTCTCTGAGTGAATGAAGATGTTTGCATATGGAGTTGCTGTGTAGCCAACATACGCAGATTTATTGAATAAATTCAGAAGAGATCGAATTTTTTCATTTGTCTTGGTTGGATCGTTGATAACTTCATCCGTTTCCGCTTCGGTTTTTGTTTTCTTTGTATTTACTGAAGCTTGGTCACACTCATCATCGATTATCAGTAATGGTATATCCTTTACCTTTCCACCATCCGCACTAGCATATACGCCAATCCACTCGTTCAAATTCTTTAGAATACTTGTGTTTTTCTTGATGATTAAAACATTTATTCCGTCTAAAATTGGATTAACAGATGATGCTTGTTTTTTCTTGAAGTCTCCCTTTTCTGACGAGGTTGTAAGTGTCTGAATTTCTCTGTGACCTCTGTGGAGGCTGAATCTTTTGCCAACACCAACCCTGTATGATGCTCCTGCCGAAATATCTTGCATTTTTTCTAAATTATAACCAAGTAACTCTTGATTTAGTCTAACTTGAGTTTGAGATCTAAGACTATTATGTGTACCCGTTAAAATAACGATAAATTTGTATCCACAGTCTATCGCTTTAGCTACCAAACCTGTGTAATTACCAGTTTTACCAGATTGGACACTACCCATTACCAATCCCCTTCTATCCCAGGCCCCCTCTCTATCTGGGTCCTCAAGTTTAGAAAGCACTTGAGATGTAACATTATCCAACTCTAAAAGCACTTTTTCTGGAATTGGGTTTTTCTTTTGCTTCAGATAATCCACATAATATTTCCAGTAATGCCATTCTATCTCTCGATTTAAACCGTCATTTATAGTCGTGTTAAACCAAGGTTCATGATCATCATTGTCTTCCATCGATGCAGTTATTCCAACCATAGAAATATTGTGTAACTCATTTATTCTCTCATAGGCAGCAACTTCATCTAATTCAGGGAAAGAAAGCTTCATTCTTCCCAAGAAATCCTTCAGACTTTGATCTGTAAAGGGATGAGTGGAAAACCAAGTCGATGAGGCCGTAATCACCGTATTCAGAGTGGCAGAGTCTGTCATATTATCACATCAAAAATTCTTTTTCTAGTTCCGAATACAGTTTACCGTGCCCTATTGGGAAAATTGATCCGCAAACATAATCCACAGCATCTTGTTTTGATTTACCATTAGAAATCTCTAATTTGACAAAACTAATAGCACCATCGATTAAAGATTGAGGTGGCGTGATTTTATCATCTGGAATCTCGACAGTGGAGTCATTTAGGTCATTGTTGTCAACAGTTATTGAACGATGAGGCACGGTTCTTTCAACAAGATGAAGAATCGAATTAAGATCGGCCTTACTAAGATTTGACAATTCTCGTAAATGCTCTATTGCAGGACTATTCCTGTTTATTTTGTAAAGATATTTTGTACCGATGGCTTTCCTTTGCCATATGTCGTTCTTCTGTGAATATCTCACGGTGCCACTTCGTACGGTTGTCCTAGCTCTGTACCTTTTGCTGGATTTGTCTCTAGTGCTCTCGGCTATTCGAATTAGCTCGTCTCTGTATTTCAATGGGGGGGAGGCTGTGGCTTTTTTGACATCCACACGCCACTCATGATCTAGATCGTTTGTAATATCCACTTTTATCCGGCAAAGTCTGTGATGATCCATGGGCTTCAAATCTAAATCCAAGTATCCTCCACAAATGATCATTCTTTTTTGTCTGTAAACGTAGAATCCCTGCTGTAGTGCCCAGCCGTTTGGTCCTTGAGCATCCTCTTTTTCAGACTCGGACATCTTACTTGAATGCGGTAAAATGTATGGTGTTATTACAATTTTATCATCCTGATACATTTCAGTCACTATTTCTTCGGTAGACTCATGATGGCTTAAAAATGGATCCCAAGGGGCGCAATCGTATGACCCGACATAGATTTCTTTGCTACCTCTTCCTGATAGATATCTATGAAATACCATTTCTAAATGCTGTTTAACTGAATTGACCATTTTTTCTTGGAAATTATTTTTCATTGATTCTTCATCGCCACCCGTGAAATCTCCTATTATGCGGTCTAAATTTTCCCATAATATGGCTGTTCCAGAATCGTTGCTATTGAGTCTCTTCATTAATATTTCAAGACGTGGAGTTGGCAAATCTAATATTAACTCCCATTTGTCTTTGGACACAACATGATCAAGGTCCCAACACCTATTGCTTAATTTACCCGATTTTTTCGATAATACAGTCATTCTCTTACATTGGGACCAAGACGCTGTTTTCAATCCCAAACCAAATCGACCCAGGTCATGTGTATCTCTAATTTCTTGCGGGCTCTGGGAACCCGGTTTCATCGCCGTTTTCAATTCTGATTCCGTCATTCCTCTACCATCATCAGAAATAAGTATCCAAGGATTACCTTTATTCCAACTAAAATCAACATGAATAGTTGTTGAATTTGCAGAGATACTATTATCGATTAAATCAGCTATTGCAGTTGACAAATCATAACCCATTGCTCTTAGAGAAAGCATCATTGCTTCAGCAGATGGATTTGATGTCTCAGTATTCATTTGCTTCCCTCAAGAAATCCTCTTTAGCAATACAGAGTCTACCCCTGGATGTATAGGGTTATCATGGCAAAGAGTGACTACTTCAAACCGGCCTTGTATTTCGATCAGCCCTGATTTCTCCTTATCAATCATCAAAAGAATTGGGGCCCCGTGCTCCCTTTGATCTAGCAGTGCCTTATTTTCTATTGAATTATAATTTATTATTGAATCCTCAAGACCGCGATTTTTCACCATTAGATAGTAAAGAAAAATACCCTGTTGTTGATCAATCCATCGATCTGAATATCCAGATTGTAATGAACATCGAATCATAACATGAAGATAATTTGGCGGCTTACCCAACCAATTAATTCCTTTTTGTGGTGTATTCCCTACATCCGTTCCAGTGTAGAGTGAATATCTATCTGATTTGGAAATTAAATCTCCTTGTTGGACATTCAGTATGTCGATAGCTCTATCAAAACGTGTAGACACGCTCCTCCGAGAGTGTTGGTGCTTATTTTATTAGCCTCTCATTTATGTGAATTACCACATTTGAGCAATCACAAATAGAGAATTAGCCAATCATCGCATAGAGGGTTTGAGCGTAGACTACCCATTGAGTAATCTATTTTCTAACTCCCATCGAGTAGCTTCATCGCATCCTTGAACCCCTTGTCCTCCAGGTGTGTTCTGTCCTCCAGCTTCTCCCTCTGGGCATCCCCCTGCTTCCTCTCGTAGCTGACTACTTTCTTCTCCTCCGCAGGCTTCGCTTTCGGGACCCCGGTCTTCTTTCTGTTGAAAGGCCATATCGGTGCCATGTGCCCTGAGCGGGGTATTCGCGCATTAAGGCTCCGTAACGGCCTATTCTGCTTGTATTGCGGGTTCCTGCTTTGGCAGTAGGCCGAAGAGGCTCATCAGGCAGGGGAGCAGTATGACGCTCGAGGCGAGTGCGAGCAGGATCGCCACGACGAATGCCTGGCCGAACAGCCTCAGTGGCAGGAGGGAGCTGAGGTTCAGCACCGCGAAGCCTCCGGCGGTAGTCAGGGCGGCCGCCATCATCGCCCGACCGGTGGTCGCGTTGGTGATCGAGACCCACTTGGGTATGCCCGCATTGGGGTCATGCTCCACCTCCTCGTCGAGCCTGGTCACGA
>MDTG01445840.1_pt1 | contig 10613 bp, 8 predicted proteins | sample 811421 | NCBI WGS metagenome assembly MDTG01 (sample SAMN05326645, study PRJNA326480) | marine metagenome | isolation source: seawater | place: Pacific Ocean: South East | collected 2011
GGGGTTTATCCAAGAAACAAGATTTTTTTTCCACATTCTATGTGTACCAAGTGACATAATATCATTCATCAAATCATATTTGTCATAAACTTTATTGAAAACTTTTTTTACTAGTTTAGATTTATCTTCATAACGCAAATTCATAATTAATTATATGCCAGAATTACCTGAAGTTGAAGTTGTTAAAAAGTCACTTAAAAAGACTATATATGATTTAACGATTAAAAATATAGAAATACCTAACAAATTTTTAAGATACAAAATTAACGAAAAGTTGATGAAAAAAATGATTAAATCAAAAGTTCTTTCTGTTTCTAGAAGATCAAAGTACATATTCATTAATTTGAATAATGGTTATACTATTATGGTTCATTTAGGAATGACAGGTAAATTTATTTTAGTAGACTCTAAAAAAAATGAATATGCAACAAGTTTTTATTATAAATTAGACGATAACAAACCTAAGCACAATCATTTAATATGTAAATTTAATAAAAATATTTTACTTATCTATAATGATGTAAGGAAATTTGGTTTTATCAAAATTTTTAAAACAAACAAAATACAATTAAGCTCACATTTAAAAAATCTTGGCCCAGAACCTTTGTCACAAAAATTTAATTTTTATTATTTTAAAAAAACTTCAAAAAAAAGAAAAATTTTTTTAAAGGATCTGTTAATGAGCCAAAAATTTTTAGCTGGTTTAGGCAATATTTACGTAAATGAGGTAATCTTCATGAGCAAAATAAATCCTAAAGTTAAATCTAATGAACTTACAAATAAAAAAATTAACGTCTTAGTTTTAAATATAAAAAAAATATTAAAAAAAGCCATTTATCAAGGAGGTTCCTCAATTAAAGATTTCAACAATATCAAGGGTAAAAAGGGAAATTTTCAGCAATTTTTTAATGTTTATGGTAGACAAGGTAAACCTTGCACTCGGTCAAATTGTAAAGGCACAATTAGGAGTATAAGAATATCTAACAGATCAACTTTTTTTTGCGATATATGCCAAAAATAATAAGTTGACCAGGATATATTGGACATATATACAAATTAGCAATCATGCCAAATACAAAATCTGCAATTAGAAGAGTTAGAAGAGTAAAAAAACAGACTGTAGTAAATAGAGTAAGAAAAAGTAAGTATAAGTCTGCAGTTAAACATATGGAAATATTAATTAAAAAGGAAGATAAAAAGGCAATTATAGGATATTTCCCAAAATTTCAATCAATTCTAATGCAGGTTGCTAAAAAAGGTGTGGTTGATAAAAAAACCGCTGCACGAAAAATTTCTAAAGTTTCAAAAAAAATTTCCCAATAAACAATTTAAAGTTGTTAATTTTTTAAGCCTATATAGTTTTTTAAAACTAAATATAGATTTTATTTCTGTCATGAGTTGTAAATTTTATTTTCTATCAACACGCTAAGTCTACAACCACAATCGATATTTTTTTTTAAAATTTAAAATATTTCTTGAAAGTTTTTTAAAAATAAGGTTTTTAAAGTTTCAGGTAAAATTAAATCATGAAAAATAAATCAATTAATCAAAAAAATATTTTTGTTTCTGAGGAAGAAAAAACAATTAATTGGCCAGATTTGCAATTGGAGTTTAAAAAAAATTTTGGAGAGGAAGTTTACAGTAGCTGGCTAAAAAATATTACCTTAATTAAAGAATATAACGATTACCTAATTTTAGGTGTGCCTACAAGATTTTTTAGAGATTGGATAGTCTCAAGGTATTTAGATAAGATTTTAGAACTTGTTAAAAATTTTAAGTTAAGTTTAAACAGAATTGAATTTAAAATAATTGAAGATCAAAAAAACAATAAAGGGGAAGAATTTAAAATTGAGGATTTCAATAAAGTCACTGAAATTAAAGACTCAATACTGAATTATAACAGACTTAATCCTAATTTAAATTTTGAGAATTTTATAAAAGGAACAAGTAATGAGGTAGCCCTATCTTATTCAAAAAAAGTATGTGAACATACTTCACGATATAATCCGCTTTATATTTATGGTGGCGTAGGACTTGGAAAAACACACTTACTTAATGCTATAGGATTAGAATTACAATCGACAAAAGAGGTTATGTTTATTTCAGCTGAGAGATTCATGTATCATTTTATCAAATCAATAAAAAAAAATGATATGGTAAATTTTAAAGATTTTTTTAGAAAATCTTCAGTTTTCATAATTGATGATATTCAATTCATAAGAGGAAAAGAGAGCCTTCAAGAAGAATTTTTTCATACATTTAATAGTTTATTAGAAAAAGGGTCCCAAATAATAATCTCAGCGGATAGGCCTCCATTAAAACTTGACCGTGTTCAAGAAAGAATTAAATCTAGACTTTCGGGAGGCTTAATTATCGATATTGATGTACCAGACATAGAACTAAAGAAAAATATAATAAACAACAGAATAAATTATATTCAAAATCAATTTAAAGAAAATATCAACATATCTGATGATGTAATGAATTTTATTGCTTCTGAGGCTAAGACCAATATTAGAGAATTAATTGGAGTTTTAAACAGAGTGGTTGCGTTTAGCCGTCTTCACAAAAGAGTGTTAAACATTAACGATTGTAAAAATATTTTAAAAGACGTTTTTAACCAAGCTAAAGTAGTCACTGTAGATAAGATTCAAAACACTGTCTCAAATTATTTTAATATCACTTTAACAGACATGTTATCGCAAAGAAGATCGAGGCCCCTTGCTCGTCCTCGACAAATAGCAATGTTTCTTGCAAAAAAATTAACAACAAGATCTTTGCCAGAAATAGGAAGAAGATTTGCAAATAGAGACCATACAACGGTAATACATGCAGTTAAAACTATAACAAAATTGTCTGAAAAAGATGAAGAAATGAAAAAGAATCTTATTCAGATCAAAAGCCTATTGTTAGAGAATTAAGATTGATGCAATTTAATATTAATAGAGACTTATTACTTAAATCATTGAATTTTGTTCAAGGTGTTGTAGAAAAAAAGAACACATTACCTATACTTTCCAACGTTCTTCTTAATTTAAGAAATAATAAATTAGAGATAGTAGCCACTGATTTAGACATTGTTTTTTATGATGAAATATCAGATTTAAAAGTTATTGAAGAAGGCAATACAACTACTTCTGCTAATGTTCTTTTTGATATTTTAAGAAAAATTTCCCAAGGAACTGAAATAAATTTTACTCTCAAAAGTGAAAATAAATTAAGCTTAAAGACAAAAAATTCAGATTTTAATTTGTTATGCTTGCCATCGAGTAACTTTCCTACATTTGATGACAAATTTGAAAGCGAAAAAATTGAAATTAATAAAAAAAACTTTTTATCGTTGTTGAATAAAACAAAAATATCTATTTCTAACGATGATACGAGACATTATTTAAATGGTATTTTCCTACATGTTACTGAGTCTAACGAGAACACTTTTTTAACTGGTGTGGCTACTGATAGTCATAGACTTTCTTCAAGTAGTATATTAGTTGATAATTTAAAAAATTTTGCATCAATTATAATTCCACGAAAAACCGTTTTTCAATTATGTTCTTTGTTAGATAATATCGAAGATAAATTAATTATACAGGCAAGTTCTAATAAGATAAAATTTTCATTAGGAAAAATAAATTTAATTTCAAAAGTAATTGATGGAAAATTTCCTGATTATCAAAAAGTGGTTCCTAAAGAAAACACGAAAACTTTAACCGTCGCCTCCTCTGATTTTATCAATTCAGTAGAAAGAGTTGCCTCTGTCTCAATTGATAGGAAGGAAGGAGTAAAATTGGAACTAAGCCGTGATAAATTGAAATTATCTGTCAATAGTACAAATTCTGGAGATGGTAATGAGGTTGTGAAAGCAAAATATGATGGAGAAGATCTAGTTATTGGTTTCAATTCGAAGTATTTAATTGATATAGCCTCAGAAATTGAAGATAAAAACTTAACTTTCAGTCTAAAAAATTCAACTTCACCTGTGCTGGTGTTTGATAATTCAGATAAGAGCAGTTTTTACGTCATAATGCCGATGAAAATTTGAAAGATCCATTTTTATCTTTTTTTTTTAAAATTTCATCTAAAACCCTTGATATATAATACTTATAAGAGGTTAAGTTACTAGTTGATTGTATCTTGCTTACAAAAAATGATATAAAATTTTAAATTAAAAATTAAAAATGTCAAAACAATCTCAGCTTAGTCAAAAAAACGAATACAGCGCGTCATCAATTAAAGTTTTAAAAGGTTTAGATGCAGTTAGAAAAAGACCAGGTATGTATATTGGTGATACTGATGATGGTACTGGTCTACATCATATGGTTTTTGAAGTTCTTGATAACTCAATAGACGAAGCTTTAGGAGGATATTGTAAAAATGTTTCAGTTTTCATCAATCCAAATAATACCATTACCGTTGAAGATGATGGCAGAGGTATACCCGTCGATATGCATAAAGGAGAAAAGATGTCTGCTGCTGAAGTAATTATGACTCAATTACATGCAGGTGGTAAATTTGATCATAACTCGTATAAAGTTTCTGGAGGATTACACGGTGTTGGAGTATCAGTTGTAAATGCTTTATCTGAAAAACTAGAACTAAAAATATTTAGAGATGGAGTAGAATATTTTATGGAATTTAAAGATGGAAAATCATTAAAACCTTTAAAAAAAATTGGCAAATCTTCTAAAAGGGGGACCAGTATAACGTTTTTACCATCTAAAGAAATATTTTCTGCAATTAAATTTAGCTCGACAATCCTACAAAAAAGAATGAGAGAATTAGCTTTTTTAAACAAAGGAATTAATCTCACTCTAATAGATAAAACTTCTGTAAAAACAAAAAAATATGAAAATAAATTTGATGGAGGTATTCTAGAATTTGTTCAGTTTATAAATCAAAAAAAACCAATCTTTTCAAACAAAAATGAAAAACCAGTATTTAAAAAACCAATTTATATATCTTCAAGTAAAGGAGATGTAAGTGTAGAATGCTCCTTAGAATGGAATGCTGGTTATTCAGAGGAAGTACTAGCTTTTACAAATAACATTCACCAAAAAGATGGAGGCACTCATTTATTGGGTTTTAGAAGTGCGTTAACCAGAGTCATAAATAAATATTCAAATGAATATAACAAGAAAAATAAACTGTCTCTTTCTGGCGAAGATATTAAAGAGGGATTAGCTGTTGTTTTATCTATCAAAATGCCCGATCCGAAATTTTCATCTCAAACAAAAGATAAACTAGTTTCGTCGGAAATTCGTTTAATTGTTGAAAGCATAATTAGCGATAAAATCTCAATGTGGTTTGATCAGAATCCTTCAACAATTAGAAATGTCTTAGAAAAAATTACTCAAGCTGCTGTAGCTCGAGATGTTGCTAGAAAAGCCAGAGATAATATTCGAAGAAAAGGAAATTTTGAAATAACAGGTTTACCTGGTAAATTGGCTGATTGCCAAATATCAAAAAAAGAGGGAACAGAACTTTATATTGTAGAGGGAGACTCTGCAGGAGGCTCAGCCAAACAAGGAAGAAACAGGGAATTTCAAGCTGTTTTACCTCTAAGAGGTAAAATATTAAATACATATGTAAACACAAATGGAAGAAATGCTGGAAAAACAGCTGAGAATGAGACCAAGGCTCTTTCTAAAATGATGTCATCTAGCGAAATAGTAACTCTTATTAATGCTTTAGGAACAGGTTCAAAGGATTTTGATATTGAGAATTTAAGATACGAAAAAATAGTTATTATGACAGATGCTGATGTAGACGGTTCGCATATTAGAACATTGCTTCTAACTTTTTTTAATAATCATCCATTTAATCAATTAATTGAAAACGGACATTTGTATTTAGCTCAACCACCATTATTTAAAATAACGAAAAATAATAAAAGCTATTACATGAAGGATGAAAAAGATCTTGAAAATTTTATAATTAAGAACTCCAATTCAAAAGACAAGAAAGGTAAATTAAAATCGAAGGAATTAAGCAAGATTCTTGAACAAGAAAAACAAAAACTTTCAATTCAAAGATTTAAAGGTCTAGGAGAAATGAATCCAGAAGAACTCTGGCAAACTACATTAAATCCTGACAACAGAAATTTACTTAAAGTTCAATATTCTAATGGAACAAAAGAAAAATCAAAGGAAGATCAAAAAATTATAAGTATTTTAATGGGTGATGAGGTAGCTCCAAGAAGAGAATTTATTACTAGCAATGCATTGGATGTAGCTAATTTAGATATTTAAACCTCATGGATTTCGCTACTATTTTTAGGTTAGAAGAAAACCTTAATTTAGATAAAAAAACACTAGTCTTTTTAAGGTGGATAGCAATCTTTGGTCAGCTTTTTTCAGTCAATTTAGTATTTTTTTTTTTTAGATTTAGATTTTCCAGTTTTATTATGTCATATAGTTATTTTTACAGGTCTTTTTACAAATATCTACTTACAATTTGGACTTAAAGCAAATTTACTTAAAGATTTATATTCTACTTTGTTTTTGATGTATGACATTTTTCAATTGAGTATTCTTTTATTTTTAACAGGAGGAATTTTTAATCCCTTTGCAATTCTTTTAATTGTTCCAACTATTGTCTCATCAACTTTTTTAAGTATGGGAAGTACAATTATACTTGGTTCTTCAACAATACTATTACTTTTTGTTCTAACTTTTTTTAACTTGCCATTACCTGGAATGGAAGAATATGTACTTTCATTTCCAAACTATTATGTAACAGGAATTTTAATTTCTCTAATTATTGGTCTTATATTTCTAAGCTATTTCGGTATTCGATTCGCAGGAGAAACTAAAAAAAGATCTGATGCTTTGAACAAACTTCAACAAATCTTAGCAAAAGAGTATGAACTAGAATCTTTAGGGGGACAAGCTGCGGCTGCAGCTCACTCTTTAGGCACTCCTTTAGCCACAATATCAGTGGTTGCTAAGGAGATGAGAAAAGAAGTAGGAGACAATTCAAAACTCACTAAAGATATAGACTTATTAATAAGTCAGACAAAAAGATGTAGTGAAATTCTTAAAAAAATATCACAAAAAAAAATTATTAGTGACGAATTCCTAAGCTCAATGAGCTTCGAGGATTTATTAGAGGAAATAATAAAATCTTTTAAAGAGTCTTCAGATAAGAATATTAAATTGAATACAGATAAAGATATAAATAAGATAGATATTAAAAGAAATCCTGAACTTGTGTATGGATTAAGAAACTTTATAGGAAATGCAGTAAAATTTTCAAGTCAGAATATAATCATTTCAATTGTCAGCGATAATATAAATTTATTTATTATAATTGAGGATGACGGCCCAGGTTTTCCAGACGATATTATAAAAGCTTTGGGAGAACCTTATATAAAATCAAGATCGAAACTATACAAAAATAATTCAGGATTAGGATTAGGAACTTTTTTAGGTAAAACTTTATTAGAAAGACAATCAGCAGTAATATCTTTTGAAAATGGTAGTTCTTTAAATGGAGCAAGAGTTAAAATAAAGTGGAGAATTAACGATTTAAGTATTTCGACTTAAATTCAAATACGTAAGAGATTATTTTATAAGCAAGTTTTGCTGTTAAAAAATTACAAGAATTAAATTTTTTTATCGGTGCAAGCTCGTTGATGTCAGCACCTACTACATTAGAAACTGAACACACGTTTTTTATAATAGGCAAAACATCATCCCAAAACATTCCACCAGGCTCTGGCGTGCCAGTAGCAGGCATCAAACTTGAGTCGAAACCGTCAACATCAAATGTGATATAAACATTCTTATTTTTGAATATTTTTCGAATTTCAGATATTTTCCATTTCTTCTTTTTATTGGCCCAATAAATTTTAATTTTTTTTCTATTATTATTATAAAAAATCATTTCTTCTTTAGATAAATTTCTAATGCCAAAAGATATAACTTTTACATTTTTAAAATCCAGGCACCTTCTTATAGCTGTCGCATGAGAGTACCTCTCACCATCATACTGCTCTCTCAAATCCGCGTGAGCATCAAAATGAAGGATATAAAGACTTTTAAATTTATTTACAAAAGGTCTTATTGAGCCACTTGTTATAGAATGTTCACCTCCTAATACTAATGGAAATAATTTTTTTGAAAGAATTTTTTTATTTATGTTTTCTATTTGAGTTAAAGCAGATTTAATTTGATTTTTGATTTTGAAAGGTTTTAACGTTCTAATACCTATATATCTAAAAGTCTCTTTATTTAATTCTTCATCAAATAACTCAACTTGATGAGAAGCTTTAATAATTTCTTTCGGAGCATTCTTTGTACCACCACCATATGAAACTGTTTTTTCTAGTCCGAATGGTATTACTACAACTTTGCTTTTAATCTTTGTATTAGCATCGTATCCCAAAAAACCATCTTTTTGTTTTAGAAATTTCATCTTATTTAAAAATTTTAGAAAATTCCCTTTTATCTCTTTTTTTCCAATTTTTTCTATGAAAAGCATCGCTTGCAATAAGTGGTAATACACTAGTTGCTTCAGCAAAAACCATTTGTTCTTTTGATATATCAACTTTACCCCAAGAACTTGCTTCCTTTAGAGTTGAACTGCTACAAGCACCATCCCTGGTATCGGCTACTGTGATTTGAACAGCATACTTATGCATGTCTACTTTTTTTCCTAACAATTCAGCGCAAACAACTGTGTCTTGTATAAAATTTTTTGGAACGCCTCCGCCGATCATAAGCAAACCAGATTGTTTTGATCTAAGTTTAATTTCAGTTAATTCCCTAAACTCTCTTATAGAGTCTATTGTAAGGTGTTTTTTTGGATTCTGTTCCTGATGCATCACTAATCCAAAACCAGCTGAACTATCTGTAAATGCTGGACAAAAAATTGGGACGTTGTTATCGTAAGCAGTTTCAATTAAAGAATCTTTCTTTTTAGAATTTTTTTTTAAATATTTTCCCATTTCATATATAAATTCTCTGGAGGTGTACGTTTTAGCCTCTAAAGAATTAGCGATATCACAAATTTTTTGATCACAGGCCTGCAACTCTTCCTCATCGATGTAAGTGTCATATATTCTATCAACGTAATTTTCTCTTAATTTAGTATCATCTTCAAATTGCGAACCTTGATAATGCCTAAAACCTAGGGCCTCAAAAAAATCCATATCAACAATGGAGGCCCCTGTTGCAACAATTGCGTCTACCATATTATATTTAACTAAATCTGAATATAACTTCATACAACCGCCAGCTGAAGTAGAACCTGCTAATGTTAAAAAAATAGAGCACGATTTATCTTCAATCATCTCATTAAATATTTTTGATGCATTAGCTGTATCCCTTGAGGTAAATGACATTTTACCCATAGACTCTATTATATTTCGGGCGTCAAATTTTGTGATGTCTATGTGTTCAATAGGTTTATTAAGAAAAGATTTTTTGTTATGTCCTGAAACAGGACTATTTTTTTTATTCATTAAGCCACTAAGTAATTAAATTTACCCGCATCACTGTATAATGACATTATCGGCTTGTCATTGAGTTCGATAATAGTATCTGAATAAAAACCGTTAAACTTAGTTCTAAAGGTTAGTCCATAAGCTCCTAATTGACCAAGCTCTATATAGTCACCTTCTTTTACATTGTTAGGCAATAAAAAAGGTCCCTTCATATAATCTAAACTATCACATGTTGGACCGTAAAATTGAAAAGCAGTTATTTTTTTTGATTTAATTCTTCCATTTGTTATTAATTTTGTTGGCAATATAAAATTAGGCACGCCCGCATCAAACAAAGATCCATAAGTTCCATCATTTATATAAAGTTTATTTTTCTTTCGGAGATTAACTCTTACTATAGTAGAACCGCTTTCAGCCACTAAAGCTCTTCCAGGTTCACAAATTACTTCTGGCATTTTTTCAAGTTTTAAGAATTCTAAACCTTGTTTAATTTCATTAAAGTAATTTTCCAAAGGTTCGGGTTTTAAATCTGGATAGATGGAAGGAAATCCTCCGCCTACATTTATAGTGTCAGGAACAATTTTTGTTTTTTTAATTATATTTGAAATTTCTTTTAATCCTTTTGAAAAAGATATTTTATGCATACATTGAGAACCTACGTGAAAGCTAATACCTAATTTTTTTGCATGTTGTTTACAAAGTCGTACTAAACCCAAAGCTTCACTCGTTAAAGCTCCAAACTTTCTAGAAAGATCTAATTCAGCGTGTTCATTGGATACCGCAATTCTTACAAATAAGTTTAAATCTTTTGCATTTTTAGTAGAGTCTAAAATTTTCATTAGTTCTTCTTTTGTATCTAAAGAAAAATCCTTAACATTGTAATCAAAATATGCTGCTGAAATATCTTCTCTACTTTTAATTGGGTGCATAAAATATAATTTTGATTTAGGGCTTAGTTTTCTAATTAATTTTACTTCATTGACTGAAGCAACATCAAACCTTTCTATACCATTTTTTATAATATGTTTTAGGACATATTCATTCGGATTGGTTTTTACGGCATATAATATTTTACCAGGAAAATTATCTTTAAAAACTTTAACTGATTTTTTTATGGTATCTGGACGTATACAGTATACAGGATTTACTGGTTTAAGTTTGTTAACTA
>MDTG01007400.1_pt1 | contig 10612 bp, 6 predicted proteins | sample 811421 | NCBI WGS metagenome assembly MDTG01 (sample SAMN05326645, study PRJNA326480) | marine metagenome | isolation source: seawater | place: Pacific Ocean: South East | collected 2011
GCAAGAACAAAGCTTAACGGATTGCTCGATACTGCTAATGCTCAAGCAAGAGTGGATGAGCAAAAAGCACAAGATTCTGTAGGTGGTCTTGCAGATTTCATTAGAACTGGTGTTACCAGTGTAGAGGCTTTGAAAAGCGAAGGTTATGAGGCCGCACTAGCAAGAGCTATAACAATAATAAATACAGAGGGTACAAGTGAAAAAGTTATAGATAAATTGAGAGATGCTACAGCTGCGGCTTCTCTACGCAATATAAGAGCAGAAGAAACTCTTATACAAATTAATATGTCTGCAATATCCGCAAGGCCAAATACAGAGGAATCTCGCAATCTTATTGAAAAAACTAATGAGTTAGTAGAAAAGCTCTCACAAAAAGAAGCTGGCAAAAATAGTGCTGTAATTACTCAATGGAGTGATTTCAAAAACAACAACGAACAGGTTCTGCTTACAGATCAAATCAGAGGTGCGCTTGAAAGACATTCTGAAGCCAAACCCTTGGTTCTTGATGGAGTAGATGCCAACTTCAGTAACATAGAAGATATAAGACAACTGAATACTGAGATGAACCTTGGTCTTGAGTCCTTGATTGAAAGATCAGTAACAGCCCATGATAACCTAGTATTTAAACATAATTTCAATGAACAGGTAGAAAACTGGATTGCCAAGACAAATCCTACCAATGTTCTGTTGACTAGAACACCCGAAGCGGCAGAACAAGAACTAGCTGAATTAAAAGAAAGAATGGGTGAGCAAACACCTAATCTTGCTAGTGACATAGATGCTGACACTAAGTTTGCTCAGATGGAATCCAGACTTATTGATTATACAAAGAAGTGGCAAGAGGCAGACGCTATTCGCATCAGGCTAGAGTCTGTTCAACAGAACTTTATGAATAACAATCCTACAGCTGGAATTATGAGCAGAGAGGATATACAGAAGCATGATCCTCCACCTAATTTTGATCTTATGGATGAAGGCTCATACCCAGAAATGCTGAACTATGTAATGAAGTACGGCATGATTCCTGACAACATGATTGACGCTTTGAATGGTGCTTTTCTTAACGATGAAGAAAGCTTTGATAGGTCTATGAGTTTCTTCAGCAACGTTGTCGGTGCAATGGTTGTTGGTACAGGCAGACCTAAAGAGCAGATAGTGAACCATGTTTTAGCGCAGATGAATGGGAGTGCTGGTAGTAGACACTCAAATACCAGAGTAGCTAGCGCCTTGTCTTTTGCTATCGAAAGCACATTATCATACGATGAAATAAAAGATGCTGTTACAAAAGGTAACTATTCTACAGCCAATACACTTGCAAAAGGTTCTGTTTATCCTGAAGCTGGTATGGAGCCATCAGAAGTAGCGGCTTATGATAATGAAAATGATGCTCTGTTTGAGGCTTTCACAAGAATATTGTTTAATCAAAGTGACTCAAGCATCTTGCAATTATTTGGCTTTAATAATGTCAGAACAGAAGAGGCTAAACAATTTTACCAGTGGCTAGAGTCAACCAAGGGTGAGCTTGCTGGTAAAAATATGATGACGTCAACATTAGAAGCAACGCCAGCATTAAAGTATCAACTTCTCTCTATATTTAGACATGAAATACAACTTGCAGGTCAAACTGGCACAATGACTCCACAAGCTGTTAATGGTGCTGTTCAAAGAACCATGAACAGACTTGGAGCGAACTTTAAGATAGAAACTCAGAAGGTAGGAACTTCTCTACTTACTCAACCTGCTCCTGCTGATGGTGCTATGGATTGGATTTTACCTAACTTACCAGATGCAGTTAAAGCTCCTCTTAGGGCTATGGGTATGATAGATGATGGTCTATATGCTCCAAGATTGGTTGTAAATCCTGCGTCTGACCAGTTAATCAAAACTGGTCTTCCTACAAGTCTTCATCCTAAAAAGTATGATATTTTAGCCAGTCAGGTTAAAAGGGGCTTGGAAAATCTTTCTGATGAACAGCTTAATCGAATTGGAGCCAACAGAAATGATCTAAAATATGGTATCGAAAATGGCTACGTTGATTTTGTGAGAACAAGCTCACTAGGCAATCTTGATGGTTTAGATTCCTATAAAGTAATTGTAAGAACTGGTATCAGAGATGGCTTGTTTGAGTACAGCGAACAATCATATCCAGTTGTATTGTTTCCTGATTTTGTCCCAAGCTATCAAAACGATGAACTTCTTAGCAAAGTATATAACGATGCTATAAACGATGGCGTCGATGCTGGTTATCTCAATAAAACACTATTGAAGATAAATTCATACAATATGTTTTTTGGTGCATTTGCTGTTAGGCAAGCTGTTATGAACGAGCTTAACAACGCAACATACGCAGGAAGACCAGTAAGTAGTGGGCTAATAGTTAATACAGCAATAAACACTCTTGCTCGTGCCAATGGGTTAGATCCAATAGAAATGACAGATCAAGACTATGATAGATTTTCTAGTTACTTCGATGTCTTTACAGTTCCGAGTCCATAATGGCTGACAGATTTGCGGAAAATATACCCTCTGGATATATGACTCGTGATCCTGTTATTGATTATCAACGGGAAGATCCAGACTACTTCGATTATCTAGGGGCTAAAGCTTATAAAACGTTTCCTGCTATAGCGTTTCGTTTTTATGATGAGCCTGACTTTGATGAGTTTATTGACCCTAATTACGAACCCTTAGCTGACCCAAGGTTTTCTGAAACAGGAAGACTTAGGACTAATAAGAGATTGTTTGCTGGGGCAAGAAGCCAAGAAGAATTAGAATTCCAAATCAAAAAATATGACAAAGAACAGGAAGTCCTTAGAACCATTAACGATTATGACTATCGTGTTGGTGGTGGCAGATTTAGAGGCCAAAAAGCCATAGCCAATTTTGGTATGGAACTTATATCAGATCCTTTGACATACGTTCCTGTTCTTGGCTGGTGGGCTAAAGGGGCTAAAGCAAGCCATAGATTTATGGCGGCAGGTGCTGTTGGCTTTGCTGCGGCTGTTCCGTATGAGTATATAAAAAGACAGGATTCTTTTACCAGAACCAATGCCGAGTCACTAATTACTCTTGGCACGATGTTCATGTTGAATGGTGCTGTTGGTGCGGCATTTGGTAGAGCAAAAGGAATTAAGCCGTCTCCTAAACAATCAGATCCAAACGCTTTTACAGATGCAAAGCCACTAGCTCTAATACAAAGAACACAAGATGATCTTGCGGACGCTTCTCCAAGCTCAACAGTAACTTCTCCAAGGAGGGTTGAGCCAGAACCTTTGAATACTGAAGAAGCTTTTGAACAAGCAAGAAGAATAGAGCCTTCTGACGAAATGGCATCTATTCAAACTGGTAAGTCAACTTCTGTAACAGCATGGCGTGGTCAAACAGATGCGCCTATTGATGGTAACGCATCAAGATTTGCTGGTGCGGGAGCAAATGCTCAATATTGGGCAATGACAAAATCTCAAGCCTCAACCTACTCTGATGATGTTATTGAAGCTGAGATTAAATTAAACAACCCTGTTGTTATCAACAACGATGATGACTTCATCGATCTTGTTAAAAGAGCGACAGGACAAGATATAAGTGATGAAGGCTTGATGATGTTCTTTTTGGGCAATCGAGGAAAAATCACCCTTGAAGACTTAGCAGTAAATGCTGGTCATGATGCAATTGTCATCCGCCTGTGGACTAAAGCTAATGATGATACCATTGAAGCTTCTATGAAGCTTAAAGAAGAGATGAGTAATCTTGGGGCTGTTGGTGGTGGTATTGGCAGAGATGGTCAGAATCTTAGAGCGATGTTTGACCAGAACGAGATCATTATCTTTGATAAGCAGAGATTCAAAGTGCCACCATCAAAGAATGAACCAAGACCAAGAAGTCTGGGGGCAGCTGCGGCTAACGTATCTTTAAGAGATCTGGAAAGACAAGAAAGCCTTAGAGCAACAGGAATTGGCTTAGAGGATGCTCCTCTAAATCCATTACTTAGATTGCTACAAGGTGGGCCTGAAGCATCTAGAATTGTTCAGGATATGGTAGAGCCAGCTGGTATGATACTAAACAAGATAGATGATCAGATACCTATGGTGAATGATTCTGTCTCTACCATGTTTAAGACAACGTATCTTGAGCCTTTGTTTACTGCAATTACTAAAGCAGAAGAAGCCTTTCTTAACTTCAGACAGGTAAGCGGTAACAGACAAGGCCTCACAGCAAACGCATATAAGATGCTTAGAGAAAAAGCCAGAGGTCTAGCCCCTGGTCACGGAAGAAATAATGATCTTGTAAGAACCTTTAATGAACGTGTTGGTCTAGCTCTTATGCGTGGCGGTGACAACATGGCTGATGATATGACGCCATTTGTTAATGAAGCGGCTTCAGCTTATCGTGTTGTTTTGGATTTAGTAAGAGATCAGGGAACAAGTGTAAATCTTTGGATCAAAGAAATTGACAAGAAGATAGAGAGACTTGCAGAGAAACTTGAGACAGCTTCCCCCACAACTGCTGGGGGCATCAGAAACCAGATGGACAATCTAGGTGCTGTAAAAGACAAAATATCACAGCATGGTGTACAAGCTACAATCAGAAGTCAGGGATACTTCCCTAGAATATACGACATCGATTACATGCTTAGTGAAGCTGGCAAGGCTGAATGGCTAAGAGTTGTTGGTGGTGCTATTGGTAGAGAGGAAGCCCAGAAAGCTTGGACAAAGATAACAAACTCCTTCGATGATACTCTAGAAGGATTTGATAGCTTCATGGATGATGTGGCAACGGGGAGCGCACAAGCTAGATTGCTAGACATCGATGATGAGCTACTCGTTCCATTTTTAAGCTTCGATGTAGAAGCAGTTGTTCGTGACCATGTAAGACGCATGGGTATGGATATCGAGCTTACTAGAAAGTTTGGGTCAGTTGATATGCGAGAGGCAATCGACTCTCTTCCTACAGCTGAAGCCAAAAGAGATGTTACTGCGCTAAGAGATATATTGCGTGGTAACTATGGGCGTCCATCTGATCCTCATAGCATGGTCAACAGAGGCATTTCATTATTAAGAAACTACAGTCCATTAGTTTACATGGGCGGTGCGGCTGTATCATCTCTACCTGACATAGCAAGACCTATTATGACAGAAGGCATCAATGCTTTCATGGGTACATCATTGCGTCTGTTCATGGGTGGTATGAGAAAAGAAATACTCGCTATGAATAGAAAGACTGTTCGTGAAGTTGGTGAAGCTCTCGATATGGTATTATCAATGAGAGCATTTGCTATGGCAGATGTTGGCTCTACATTTGGCAGAGCAAGCACATTGGAAAGAAGCGTCAAGAATTTACAGGTTCCCTTCTTCCTTCTTAATGGTTTGAACCTGTGGACTACAGCAATGAAAGAGTTCACTGGTCTTATTGTTACAAGACGCATGACTCAAGCTATGGCTAAGGACTGGCAAACCCTACCTATTGCTGACAAAGAAAGATTACTTGCAAACGGCATCGATGGCCCGATGGCGGCAAGAATTAACAGACTTATGCAGTTAGATGGAATGTATGAACAGGTTGGTTCGTTTAGATTCCCTAAACTGGCTCAATGGGCGAGTGTTGATGCTGGTGCAGCCGATGCTTTCAAACGTGCTTTAAACCAGCAGATCAACAGAACCATTGTTACTCCTAATGCTGGTGAAAAAGCACTATGGACAGAGAGCAATATCGGTAATGTGATTGCTCAGTTTAAAAGCTTTGGACAGTCTTCTACACAAAGAATGTTGATATCAGGATTACAGGAACGTAATGCCAATTTCTATCAAGGCGCTATAGCTATGACTGCACTAGGAATGGTAGTAAATGAGTTGAAGCAAGTTCAGTATGGCTATGAAAAGAAACAAAATATTACACAAATGATAGCAGAAGGTATGGATCGAGCAGGTCTGTTTGCTATTGTCTCAGACATAAATCATGCCCTTGAGGTAATGTCATCTAACAGAGTTAGCATAGATGCCTTAGCTGGTGGGCGTGCTACAGAGCAAAGCACAAGACGCACCATATCTACATTTGCTGGGCCTAGTGGATCGATAGTCTATGACTTCGGTCAGATGGCTCAACAGGCTTTATCTGGTAATTTATTCTCTCAACAGTTTATGAACAGCACCTTGAGAGTAACGCCTTATCAGAGCCATCCATTTTTCCCAAGAGGTTTATATGCCGGAGATGGTTATTAGTAATGTGAATTGCTTGAAAACAACAATGAGGTGATAAAACAGTATGGCTACTATAGAAATTGCAGATAATGATGCCAGAAAACAGTACAGCGGTAACACAATAATCGCTGACACAACTACGTTGGCTATTGATTTTCCATTCTTCTCTGAGAATGACATCAACGTTATTGTTACAAGTTCTGCTGGTGTCGATACTATTTTATCTAGAGGAACAGGAACAGGTACGTTTGCTGTTTCTGGTACTGCTGTTGATGATGGGTTTTCAGGTGGTAATATTACACTTGGGGATGCTTACACAACCACCGATACTATAACAATATTTCGTGACATACCTGTTGAAAGAACAACAGACTTTCCAACTTCAGGCCCATTCTCAATTACTTCATTGAATACTGATTTAGATAAGATCTTTGCCATTGCACAACAGAATGAAACTGCGGCGGCAAGAGCTGTATCTCTAAAGAATTCAGATACAACAACATCTATAGAGCTACCCATAGCTACTGTTCGTGCAAACAATGTTTTGGCTTTTGATTCTAATGGTGATATCGATGTTAGTATATCAGGATCGCAGGTCAGCGCATTGGCTTCAGCTAGTAACCAAGCTCAGTCAGATGCCGCTGATGCACTACAGCATAAGCAAGATGCAGAGGCTGCGAAGCTTGCGGCAGAGACAGCCCGTAACCAAGCGCAGGCGTCACAGGCGGCGTTAAATATACCAGCACCTGCAACTGTCAACGTAGGAAACTTTATTAAGGTAAATGCAGGTGCAACAGGATTTGAGTTTGCTCCACCTGCAACAGATACGGCAGTCTTTTATGGGCTTCGTATAGACGGCAGCAGTAATCTAATACTGGATTTTTCTCAGGCTGGCGGTTCATCAACCTTCAATATTGCTGACTATGATAATTATATGATTGGATCATCAGGTATGGTCTTTTCCATCAACACAAGCGGTGAGCTTGTAGTGAGCCTACCATAAGGAGTGTGAAAGATGGCGACACTAAATCTAGGTAAAATCAGTCTTAACTGGAGAGGCGCATTTGCGGCTTCAACTGTTTACAGTAAGAATGATGCTGTATCTAACGGTGGAAGTTCTTGGATAGCAATCATTGACCAGACGGCTCCAGCTTTTGATAACACGGTAACTTACAGTCTCAATGATCTTGTAACGGATGGTGGTAATGTCTTTCGGTATATTAATGCTACTGCTGCCGCAGGAAACGCAACGTCGGTCACGACACACTGGGCTGCTAACACGCCTTCTTCGACGAATACGACGTTTTGGAACATCATAGCTGATGGCGCAAGTCCTCTTACTACTCAAGGTGATATTCTAACACATGATGGTACAAGCAGTGTTAGGTTAGCCAGAGGCAATTCGGGTGATGTTATAACTGTAAGTGGTAACGACCTTGCCTTCTCACCACAAAAGGGATTTGAAGGTCACAAGTTTCTTCAGACAAACTATGCAGACGTAATAGCAGATCCAACTGCATCTACTGATTATGGCAAGAATGGTAAATATCCTTGGTTAGCAGATTATTCTAATAACTGGGTTCCAACTTGCGGGTTTGCAAACCCCTCTTGTGGGCCTGTCCCCTGGGCGGAACATGGTTGCCAATATATCTATAGAATGACCCCATACCTAAACACAAACCATGAACTTGTGGTGTTTGGTGATGATGATTTCTTCTGGATGGGTACAAGCCAAGGACAAAAACATGGACAAGGCGCTGTTATAAACTTTAATTCAGAGTTTGGCGGTATGCGTGATGGGGAATATCCTGTCAGATTCTGGGTCATGTATAACAACATTTGGCTTCTTACATCTGAAGGCAACCTGTTTAGTGCTGGTGAAAATGCTTATGGACAGCTAGGCGTTGGCGGTACAACTGATAGATATAGCTTTACAAAGATATCTACACTAGGCCCAGATGCTACTCATGGCGGTACGTCTTGCCAGATTGCAGGATTCCATGTTGGAAACCAAACAGATAATGGTGCTGCAAACTACGGATCTTGTTATGCCATTGATACTTCAGGACGGTTGTTTGTCTGGGGTTATAACAGTGGAGGCAAGCTTGGTATCGGTAATACTACCAACCAATCATATCCTGTCCTAGTTTCAGGTGTATCTAATGTTAAGTCTGTCTCAGCAGGTATGGAAAGCGCTTATGTTGTAGACGGAGATGGCAATCTATTCGTATGTGGCGATAACCAAAATGGTGTAGGTGGAGGCATCAACTCAACATCATTTACTGATAGTAATCAAAACAATGTTTACCAAATTATAAATGGTGATGGTTATTATCACACGACTAGATACGCTCATGGTCATTATCTAAATACATCAGGCGAATTGTATGGTGTAGGTGGTAATGCGGTCGGATCTGTAGGTGATGGAACGCTAGTTGCCAAAGGAAGTTGGACTAGAGTGGGTGGTTCAGCTACTTACTCCTCATTCTACTATGCGGGTAATAGTTACTACCTAGCAGTAGGTGCTTTAGGTGGAACGCCGGGAAATTCTAATAATGACTTCTTTGCATGGGGGTATAATGTTAATGGTCAAGTAGGTGATGGTACAGCTACCAATGTGCAATCACCAACACAGCCGTCAACAACAACACTATATACTCACACAACAACATCTACTTCATCTAACAATGCGCCTACAGAAACAGATGTCCCTCTGCCTGTTAATGACATTAAGAAAGTTTGGGGTACAAGAGGCGCACAAGGCCAAGGTACATCTGAATTCTTCTTGATGGACGATAAGTATAGGATTTGGCAGGGTGGTTATTCACAAGCCGAAGATTATCATCAAACTGATACAGCGAATATAGCTATACTTAACTATCGTCTGGACATTGGGCCTTGGAATACAACATCTGCTATTACCACTTCTCATTGGGCAGGTAAGACAGAAGAGCAAGTAGTTCATATACATGGGTTAGGTAATTCCTATGGATCTGAAGGGCATGTAGTATTCATGACAACTGCTGGCCGAATCTTTGGCAAGAGATACAATACCCAAGGACAGCTAGAAAGTGGCTTAAACTACATTGGCAACTGGATTCAATTAACTCCATAAAGGAAGGATAGCTATGGCACAAAAACTTTATAAATGGACAGGCAGTCTTACCTCGCCAGATGCCTATGATAGTGCGTTACCTGCTCCACAATGGTATGGATACAATGACAGTGGTGTTGGTCTAGCCTACTTAGATACAACGTTTGCGGGTCAATGCTCATCATCAAATGATGACTTTGCTGCAACTACGGCTGCTGAACACAAAACATGGGTTAAGTCAAACAGTCGACAAGCGGCTAGGCTTAATAAACAATGTCGAGAAGAGATTAGGGCGTCTTATAGTATTGAAGATGAACTCAAAGCATATAGAACCGATGACTCTGATGTCAAAACTGCTATAGGAAAAATTGTCGATAGCTACACTGCGAAGAAAAACGCACTTGTAGGCGACTGAGGTAGGTGATCGATGGTAGTAGCCGAAGCCCTTGCGGGCATGGCTCTCATCAAAGCTGGTGTAGATGGAATAAAGGGAGCAATAAATACAGCTAATGATGTAGGCGCAATAGCCAAATACGTTGATAATTTGTTTGAAGGTCGTGATCAAGTTAATCGTGATAAGAACAAAGCAAGGCAAGATCCTTTTGGTATCAAAAGCATAGCCACCGAAACTATCAATGCAAAGTTAGCAGAGGAACAGCTTGATGAAATGCGTCAACTTATTGACTTCCGTTTTGGTCACGGCACTTGGGCTAGTATTGTTGCTGAAAGAGCGAGACGAATACAAGAAGCTAAGGAAGCTGAAAAGCAAAAGAGGATAGCCGCAAGAAGGCGTAGAGAGGAGACTATAGAGTTTATGGGTATAATGGGTTCAGTCATCGTAGGTGCTGTAACTCTGTTAGCAATACTCTGGTTCATAGTTTTTAGAAGATGGTAGACTGGTGGAAGCGTTACATACAATTCAATCTCACAGCCAAGCTTACAATGCTTGCTTCCGTAGCAATGAGTTGGCGTTGTGCAGAATGGTTTATGAACCTAGAAAACCCTACAACTCAACAATCCGCATTTGTGTCAGTAATCATGGGCGTTATGACAGGCGTCTACGGCATCTACCTTGGCAAAGAAGCAAGGACGCCTAAAGAATGAAAGAGACACTATATATTCTAGTTATCAGCATGTGGGGCAGTGATGGAGTCACAAACCATCCTATAGGTCAGATGGCACTCCAACAGCCCATGACCATTGAACAATGTAATTGGCTTCGTTCTGATGGTATGTGGCACAAGTCTACAAATAATAAATTTTATTTTATGATTCCGCAGTGCTTTCCAGAAGACTGTGCTGGTAAAGAGAGGTGCGAATGATA
>MDTG01247772.1_pt1 | contig 10611 bp, 4 predicted proteins | sample 811421 | NCBI WGS metagenome assembly MDTG01 (sample SAMN05326645, study PRJNA326480) | marine metagenome | isolation source: seawater | place: Pacific Ocean: South East | collected 2011
AGGAGAGGTTGAAGATTTAAATATTGATTATTTATACCCGCATTTAGATGATATTTTATTTAATAGTCAAATTAATGACATACAAGAATTTAAAGAACATAAATATATTGTTGATATGGAAAAAATGGAGACTATTGAAATTGAAGCTGAAAAATTATGTAATAAAGAATTTGAATTATCCCCCCATCAAAAATTTATTCGTAATTTTATTTCAAGTTATACTCCTTATAATGGTGTATTGTTATATCATGGTTTGGGAACTGGAAAAACCTGTTCGGCAATTGGAATAGCCGAAGAAACACGTGAATATTTGAAATTAAATAACATTAATAATAGAATAATAATTGTTGCATCTCCAAATGTTCAGAAGAATTTTATGCTTCAGCTTTTTGATGAAAGAAAATTAACAAAGGAAGATGGATTATGGAAAATAGATAATTGTGCGGGAAATAATCTTTTAAAAGAAATTAATATGTTAAATGATAATATTAGCAAAGAAAAAGTTATTAAAATTGTAGAAAACATAATAGATAATTATTATTTATTTATGGGATATGTAGAATTTGCAAATTTGATAAATAAAAAATCCAATGTAGATAAAGCAATTTTGGGAATATCAAAAAAAAAATTAATCAAAAAAAAATTACAGAAATTTTTTGGGAATAGATTAATAATTATAGATGAAATACATAATATACGAGAGACTTTAGATAGCTCAAATAAATTGGTTGCAAAACAATTAATGCATTTAGTTACAAATGTAGACAATATGAAATTAGTTTTAATGTCTGCTACACCAATGTATAATGACTATAAAGAAATAGTATATTTATTAAATATTCTAAATATGAATGATAAAAGAAGCACAGTAGAAGTCTCTGATATATTTGACAAAGATGGTAATTTATTAAGATTTGAAGATGAGGATGGTAATATTGTAGAATCAGGTAGAGAAATATTAGAGAGAAAAATGAATGGATATATAAGTTATGTAAAAGGTGATAATCCATTTTCATTTCCATATAGAATATTACCATATGATTTTGATATAAATAAAAGTATCAAAAACAATGATATATTTACTTATCCTCGTTTAGATTTAAATAATAAAAGTATAAAAGAATTCCAGCATATAAAAATGTTTGATTTATATTTAAATAAAACAAATAATTACCAAGAAAAAGTTTATAAATATATCATACATAAAACTGATTTTGGAGAGGGTGATTCGTATAAATATACATTTCTTCAAAAACCATTAGAGGCTTTAAATATTGTTTATCCCAATAAAATATTAGAAAAATCATTTGAGCAAGATTTTGATTCAATTAATATAGATACTAAAATTTTAGTTGGGAAAAATGGACTCTCTCAAATAATGAGCCATCAAGAAACAAAAGAACCTCCTTCTAAAAATAATTATAAATTCTTAGATTCTACAATGGAAAATATATTTGAATATAATAATATTGAAAAATACAGTTGTAAAATAAAATCTATTTTGGATTCAATATATAATTCAGAGGGTCCAATAATCATTTATTCACAATTTATTGATGGGGGGTTAATCCCAATGGCACTTGCTTTGGAAAGTAATGGATTTGAGAGATATGGTAATATGGAGAGTTTATTATCAAAAGATATTTTTGATAATGTCGACAAGTTAAATTTAATTGATTATACAAAAATAAATAAACAAAATAGAAAATCACAAACAGGCTCGATAAAATATGCTAAATATGTTATGATAACAGGTGATAAATTATTATCTCCAAATATGAAAGAAGATCTTAAAGCTTGCACTGATTCCAACAATATAAATGGTGAGTTTGTAAAAGTAATACTTATTTCAATGGCTGGAAGTGAGGGTTTGGATTTTAAATTTATTCGTCAAATTCATATTTTAGAACCATGGTATAACATACATAGAACAGAGCAGATAATTGGGAGAGGAGTTCGTACTTGTAGTCATAAAGATTTAGAATTGAAAAAAAGAAATGTAAAAATATTCTTACATGGGACAATATTGTCTGACCCATCAATAGAATCGGTTGATTTATTAATATATAGAAAATCGGAAGTTAAGGCGAAACAGATTGGTATTATTACAAAAATAATGAAAGAAATGAGTATAGATTGTAATTTAAATATTGAATTGTTAAAATTAAGTGAAGAAAATTTAAAACGAGTTTACACAGAAGGTATTCAATTAAAATTGTCAAATAATGAAAATATAAGATATAATATAGGTGATAAACCTAATAGTGCACTATGTGATTATATGGAAATATGTAGTTATAAATGTAAGAACGAAGGAAGTGATTTATATACTAAAGATGAGAATATTTTAAATACATACAATGAATCTTTTATGCAACTTAATAATGAAGTTATTATTAAAAAAATTAAAAATCTATTTATTGAAAAATTTTTTTATACAAAATTAGATATTATTCAGAATTTAAGTATAGATGACAAAATAACTATAATGTCAATAGATAATGCATTAAATGAAATAATAAATAATAAAATAATTTTAAAGGATAAGTATAATAGAAGTGGATATATTATAAATATTGATGATTTATACATCTATCAACCGGAAGAGTTAAATAAAAGTAATTCAAGTTTATATTCAAAGACTGTTCCTTTTAATTTACAAACAGATAAAATTAAATTTGACATACCAAAAGATATTAAAAATGTAAAAGTGAATTTTGATAAAAAAACATCAGAAAATCCTATACATACTTATAGAAATACAGATATTAACTTATTTACAAAAATAAATGAAATTTTTAATGCATTAATAAATAGAAATAAAGAAGAAATATTAAAAGTTTCAGAAAATAAAGATGCATTAAATTTGTTATATGAATTTTGTGATAAAATACATACTGGTAAATACAATTATATAAATATAAAAAATGAAGATGTATTACCTGACGCCACCACAACTATTGATTACAAAACTTTTAGGATAATTGTTATTTCTATTTTGCTTGATAGTTTGGATTTTAAAAATCATAAAGAATTATTTGCATTCATTTTTACTAAAGAATTTATGGTATATAAAAATGATAATGAAAAAGAGATATATACTATTATTAAAAATTATTATGAAAACAATATTATTTATAAAAACACTGATGTTGGAGATGATGATAAAAAGAGAAAGTATATCATTTTCCCAATAAGTATAGTAGATCCAGATATTATTAAAAATAATTTAAATTCTTTAGATAAAAACTTGCAACCATACTATATTTTTAGTATTGATAATACCAATGAACTTGTTCCTGGATTATATTTGGATTATGTAGAGTTACAAAATGTTATAGAAGATAAATACATTATAAAAGTTAAAGATGAAGATAGTGATGTGGTTAATTATGCTACAATATTAGGGACAATAAAATATAATGATAAAATTTTAGATTCAAAAAAAAATAATCTTATAATGAACTATGATTTTAGAATAAGGTCATTGAATAATGATGATATTATTGATAAATATAATGATGGTAGAATGTGTACAACTACTCCAAAAAATAGTTTAACAAAATTTTTTAAAATTCTTGATATAGATGAAGATAAATTTGTTAAAACTTTTAAAAAAGTTAATCTTTCGTGTTTAGGTATTGAAATATATTTACGGTTTTATGATATTATTAAAAAGGATAATAAGAGATGGTTTTTAAATACACTTGAATCGATATTAACTGATAGTTTTGAAAAAAATAAAAATAAAGACAAAGACAAAGAAAAAAATAAATAAACAGAAAGATAAATAAACAGAAATAAAAATAAAAATAAAAATAAAGAAAAATTGAATAAATATATAATTATTAATTATATATTTATATATAATGAAAAAAAACAAATTTGTAAAAAGCATTTCGGATAAATCTATAACTAATAATAAAAAAATGACGCAAGATATATATAAAAAAATATTAATCAATGATACTTTATCAATTCATTTTAATAAAGTTAATAATAACTTAGAAAATTATTTAGTAACTTGTATTAAAAATAATGTAGAGGGCAAATGTTCAAAACATGGATATATAAAAAAAGACAGCGTTAATTTATTATCTTATTCTTGTGGTGAATTAGTTTCAGATAAAGCAATATTTACTATTGTATATGAATGTTTGAACTCTTTACCTAGTGAAAATATGGAATTGAATTGTTTTGTTACATCCATTACAAAAGTAGGCTTAAAAGCACGTATTAGCAATGAAGATAATCCATATTTAATTTTTATAGCAAGAGACCATAATTATGATAAAGAAAACTTCTCAAAGGTAAATGTAGATGATATTATAAATGTTAGAGTAATAGGACATCGCTATGAATTAAATGATGAATGTATTTCTATTATAGCAGAATTTATCAATATAGATAATTATAAAACGAGTATAAATGAATTAGAATCTTAATTAAATTAATTTAAATATATATGTTAATTATAATAATATATATGATGCAAGAAATAATAAATACATATTGTGACCCTATTAATAATGTTGTTGAATATAATAAATTGGAAAAATTAAGGAAGATAATTGAAAATTTAGATAAAACATATCATATTGAAATTGCAAAAATATTAAAAAAGCATAATGTTAAATTGACTGAAAATATTAATGGTGTATTTATAAATATGAATTTATTTACACCCAATATTATTGATAGTATAAATGATTATTTAAATTTTATAAAAAGTCAAGAGAACTATATAAATATTCACGAAGAAAAAAAAGAGACGTTACAAAATATATATTTTAAAGATAATAAAGATAACTCTACAAGTAATAATGATTATATAAATAATGTATAAATTAGAAATTAATAATGATTTGGATAGTTTAAAAAGTTATATGTTATATTCGGTTAACAATTTTTTAACAAAACCATTAGAAAAATGTTTTGTTAAAAATATACCAACTGATAAAAATGCTGATATGAAAATTAGTAAATTTTTATCAAATCCAAATTACAATAAATTTAAAAGTAAATATTACGAAACAGATTATTATAAACAAAACTATGACAAACTTTTTTGGTGCTATTATAAAATAATCAATAATTATGAAGAAGATGATATGCAAAATATAAATATATTTAAAACAGAAAAAGATTATAAAATTAAATTAGTAGAATCTATATATGATTATAAACAGATTTTAAAAAATAATAAATTTAAAATTAATAAAATAGTGGATGAATTAACAAATAGTAAAAACATATCTATTAATACATTTTCTGCGTTATGTTTTTGTAATAATATATCTATTTTATTGTATAAAGATAATAAAACTTATAGTATTATTAACAAAAAAATTGTTGATAATAAATATATTTTTGATTCTTATATAAAATTATTTTATAATAGTTCATCTTCACTAAGTAATAATTATAAAATTTCCCAAGAAGAATTATCAAACAAAGAACTAGAAAATATACTAACTACTTTTTTTTATATTGAAAATATTGAAAAACCTTTAAAAGCACTAAGCAGTTATAAAATTGCAGATTTAATGACAATAGCAAGTAAATTGGATATAAATATTTACAATGATGTATCAAAAAGAAAAAATAAAGAGACTTTATATTCGGAAATAATTAAAATATTAAGCTAACTTAAATACTATTTTAGTTAGATACATTTTCGATTATAATTATATTCTATTAAATTAAAATTTTAATTTATAAAATCGAATATAATTTTATAAATTAAATTATAATAAATAATAAACAAATATATATATTATGTCAAAGACTAAAGAATCATCATTAAAGAAATATAAAACTATTATTGAATCTAGTGATGATAGTATAAATACCAAAAATTTTAAAAGATTATTGAATTTATATTTAGAAAATTTAACCAAATTTACAGAAAAAACTGTGCCAGAATTTGAGGTGCGTTTTGCTACAAAAGGTAATAAAAAAATTACAAAAATTGAGTTTTATAATGTCATAAAAAATTTAATTCAAAATGGTTTTAAATTGGAAAATGAAAACTATTCATTAAAAATTATACCTGATAAATCTGTATCTAATATTAGAACAGAATTAATTGGATTTCCAAACATTCAGAATTATTGTAAATACAATTCAATTACAAGCATAGAAGATATAACAAATGTTAACTATATAGAAAAAGAATATTTTAGAAATGATGAAAGAACATTTTATCCAATTGATTTTGATGATTATAACTTTAGGATATCTTATAATATTGAAAATGTTTATTTTAAAAATGATAAGAAAGTAGAGGATCTTCAGGACATGTGGAATACTACAAAAAAAGTTTTTAGATATATTAAACGTTTCGAATATAAACATCCAAACTTTCCATTAAATATTCATCTGAGTATTGTAAAAACATCTAGAGCAGTGGCGGGTAAAATGATTTCCGAATTTAATATTAAAGAGTCTGAGGTATTTAATTCTCTTGAAAATTTTGAAATTGAAATTGAAATTGATAATACTAAAATTGGTATGGATAGCAAATTTGAAACTGGAACATACTTGTATGATTTAATAAAAAAAGCAATTAAATATGTTATGATTGGAATTCAAGAAACAAATTTTCCTATATCATATATTGAACAAAATAAAATAGGAAATAATTATTTAAAATTGGTAAAAGGTGAAACATATAGTAAAGACATTAGTGTGAAAGATTTTATTGGACCATCATCAGTTACATTACAGATGATTCATTTATTAAAAAATGAAGACACCACCCTAAATACAAATACTATTAGTAATATTAGAAATAACTATACTGTAACCGATAAAGCCGATGGTTTGCGTAAATTACTTTATATAAATAATGATGGAAGAATTTATTTAATAACTACAAGTATGAATGTACAATTTACTGGAACATTTACAAATGAAAAAGAATTATTTAATACAATTATAGATGGTGAACATATATTAATAAACAAAAAAAATGAATATATAAATTTATTTGCTTGTTTTGATATATATATTGTGAACGGTAAAAATGTAACAGGATTACCATTTATTAATATTACCAATCAAATAGAAGAATTAAAACAATCAGTTGATGGTTCTGAAGCTAGTAAAGTAAAAAAAGATAATGACACAAATTATAGATTAGTAATTTTAAATAGTGTAATTAAAAAACTGAATATTAATTCTATTATTCCAAACAAAAAGCCATCTCTTAACATAAATATTAAAAAATTTTATGCAAACAATATTTTCAACGGTTGTGCAACTATTATAAATAATGAAAAAACAGGATTATATGATTATAATACTGATGGTATAATATTTACTCCAGCAAATACTGGTGTAGCATCTAAAACAACGGGAGTAATTGCTCCTAATTTTAAAGTAACATGGACAGATTCTTTTAAATGGAAACCACCTGAATTTAATACAATTGACTTCTTGGTAAAATTTAAAAAGAATGAATTTGGAAAAAATTTGGTTGGGAATATTTATAATAGTGGTATGAATATGGAAACAAATAATCAGATTAATCAATATTATACATTAATATTGCATGTTGGATTTAATGAAAAACAACATGGATATATTAATCCCTGTAATGATATAATTAATAATGTAAAAAATAAATCCAGAAATATAGAGAGTGATTATAAACCAGCACGTTTTTATCCAACCAATCCGAGTGATAATGATGCTGGAATATGTAATATTGTGGGTGTTCCTGATGACTCTGGTAGTTTAAAAATTTATACATTAGAAGGAGAAGAAATTGAGGATAATACAATTGTAGAATTTAAATATGATTCTACTAAAGAAAATAATTATAAATGGTTACCGCTTAGAGTTAGATATGATAAAACATCAGAACTTAGATCAGGTGTTAAAAATTTCGGTAATGCATATCATGTTGCAAATTCTACTTGGCAATCTATTCACAATCCAATTACAGAAAAAATAATTACAAGTGGTGAAAATATTATTATTGATAACAATGATGATGATGTTTATTATAATAAAGTTAATAATAAAACACATACGCGTCCTCTTCGTGATTTCCACAATTTATATGTAAAAAATATTTTAGTAAAAAATATAAGCAGACCCGGATATACTCTGATAGATTATGCTTGTGGAAAAGGTGGTGATATTCCAAAATGGATAAACTCATCTCTTAATTTTGTTTTAGGAATTGATCTTGCGAAAGATAATATTGAAAATAGATTAGACGGTGCATGTGCTAGATATTTAAATTATTCAAGTAAGTATACTTCAATGCCATCTGCATTATTCTTACATGGAAATAGTAGTGCTAATATAAAAGATGGTTCAGCTTTATATAATGAAAAAAATAAAAATATAATTAAAGCATTATTTGGGGAAGGTTCTAAGAATGAATTGTCTCTTGGTCGTGCTGTTTATGAAAATTATGGTATAGTTAAAAGTGGTTTTAATATTAGTTCTATACAATTTGCTTTGCATTATATGTTTGAGAATGTAAATATATTAAATGAATTTGTAAAAAATTTATCGCAATGTACTTCTGTCAATGGATATTTTATTGGATGTTGTTATGATGGAACAAGAGTATTTAATATGTTAAAACAAACTAAATATGGTGAATCAATAACTTTATTTAAAGATTCAAATAAAATCTGGCAAATTACTAAACAATATGAATCTAATGAATTTTTAGAAGATGATAGTTGTATGGGTTATGCTATTGATATTTACCAAGAATCAATAAACAAAACATTTAGAGAGTATTTGGTTAACTTCAATTATTTAATAAGAGTACTAGAAAATTATGGTTTTACTTTATTAGAAGAAACAGAATATAAAGACTTGAATTTACCAGGTTCTATTGGAACTTTTCAAGAACTATTTAATAATATGAATCTCGAAGTAAAAAAAGATCGTAGATTGCAAAATAAAGTAGGAACAGCTTTAAATATGAGTGATGAAGAGAAAAAAATCTCATTTTTGAATAATTATTTTATATTTAAAAAGATTAGATCGGTAGATAATGTTATATCAGAAGGAATAAAAGAAAAAGAAGAAGAATATAAAAAAGAGTTAGATACTAAAATTAATCTATTTGCTAGTGAAGTTGATAAATCTGAGTCAGAATTACTTCAAGAAAAATCTAAAAAATTAGCAGCGGAATTTTTGAAAACAGAGGATGCAAAAATGAAAACTTCCCAAAAAGGAAAACCCCTGACAATCGATGAGAAAATAAAATTAGCAGAAGATAAAAAGAAACAGCGTGAATTAGAAAAAAAACTATTGAAAGAAGAGAAGGAGAAATTAAAACAACAAAAAAAAAGTGAATCAGTGTTAAAGAGTAAGACTAAAAAATAATCTATTAAAACAACATAAACTTATAATATTAGTATAATGTAGTTATTTACACTAATATTATCATGGCATATATTAGTATTCCAAGTTTAAATTATAACGAGTTGGCATTTAATTTAACATATAATGACAATAATAATGATGATAAAGAAAAGAACTCTATTTATATATCATATTCTTTACATCATTATTTATCTTTTATAAAAGAAAAAATTAATTTATACAATTCTAATTGGGATTATTACAAAAAAATAACAAATCCTTATGAGTATATACATACACCAGTTGGAGAAAAAAACATTTCAATTTGTAAACATAAACCATTGAGTAGATCTTTTTTTAAAATGATTGAAATAATAAATATTTTTAATTTATTTCAAAATGTAAATTCATCTATTAAATCATTTCATTTGGCGGAAGGTCCGGGTGGTTTTATAGAAGCTTTTAATTATATTAGAAAAAATAAGAATGATAAATATTATGGTATGACATTAATTTCAGAAGATATTAATATTCCTTCCTGGAAAAAGAGTTATTCTTTTGTCAATAATAACAAGAATGTTATATTAGAATATGGAAAAACAAAAACAGGAGATCTTTTTTCACTTGAAAATTTAATTTATGTTGCTGAAAATTATAAAAACACTATGGATTTTATAACAGGCGATGGTGGTTTTGATTTTTCGGTCGACTTTAATAAACAAGAAGATATGTCTTTAAAATTAATTTTTAGTCAAATTATTTATGCTTTGTTTTTACAGAAACCAGGTGGAACTTTTGTTATTAAAATTTTTGATATTTTTAAATTAAAAACTGTTGAATGTATATTTTTATTGAGTAATTTCTATGAAAATATTTGTATATATAAACCAAATACGAGTCGTGTGGCTAATTCTGAAAAATATGTAATATGTAAAAAATATAAATCTATTGATATAAAAATGAAAAACTACTTATTGAATAATTTTGAAAATATATTATCAAATATGGATAATATAAAATCATTTTTTAATATAGAATTTCCAAAATATTTTATAAATAGAATTGAAGAAATCAATGCTATATATGGTCAACAACAATTAGAAAATATTAATACAACATTAAACATTATACGAGAATATAAAAATTTAAATAGAGAAAAATTAAATACAATTAATTATATTAATAATAATTTATATGATGTTGATAATATAGAATTTAGTATTAATAAAATTAATCATGATAATGAAAATAATGATAATGAAAATAATGATA
>MDTG01197071.1_pt1 | contig 10609 bp, 8 predicted proteins | sample 811421 | NCBI WGS metagenome assembly MDTG01 (sample SAMN05326645, study PRJNA326480) | marine metagenome | isolation source: seawater | place: Pacific Ocean: South East | collected 2011
CAAGGCCAAAAAGTCCGATGCGGAATGTCTTGAAATCGGTCCCCTCATCGCACTGAAGCGGCACGCCGGCCGCGATCTGCATACCCTGCTCCATAAATTTTTTGCCGTTTTGGATATCGGTGTCGTTGGTGTAACTCACAACAACACTTCCGGCTTGAAAGCCGGGCGCTGCAAGACTTTTAAATCCATGGGCCTCTAGCACTGCCCTCATTTTTGATCCGAGTTCTTCTTGGGCGTTTTTGACGGCGCCAAAACCCATTTCTTTGGTTTCTTGCATGACCGCTACAAAAGCGCGAAGACTGTCGGTTGGCATTGTCGCGTGATAGGCGTGCCCCCCATTTTGATAAGTCGTCATAATCTCGTGCCACTTCTTCAGATCGCACGCAAAACTACTGCTCGTCGTTTCAGCAAGCCGCTCGACGCCAAGCGCGCTCAACATCACAAGTCCTGCACACGGCGACCCACTCCAACCCTTCTGCGGCGCGCTGACTAATGCATCAACACCACAGGCTTGCATATCTATCCAGAGCGTACCCGATGCAATGCAATCCAGCACCATCATGCCGCCATGCTCATGCACCGCATCGGCTAATGACCGAATATAATCATCAGGCAAAATCATGCCGGCCGATGTTTCGACGTGAGGCGCGAACACAAGATCAGGCTTTTCTGATCGAATCGCCGCTGTCACTTCTTCAATTGGCGCGGGTGCGTACGCAGGTTGGGCGCCTGATTCAATAGGCCGTGCCTTAAAAATCGAATGGCTTTCCGGAATATTTCCCGCTTCGAAAATTTGAGTCCAACGAAAACTGAACCAACCATTTCGAACCACCAGACATTTCTTCCCTGTTGCAAACTGACGTGCCACCGCTTCCATGCCAAACGTTCCGCTCCCTGGAATGACGATCGCCGCGTCAGCGTTATAAGCTTCTTGAAGCGTGGAAGCGATATCTTTCATCACTCCCTGAAAAGACTGCGACATGTGATTGAGGGCGCGATCCGTGTAAACAACCGAGTACTCTAGGAGACCCTCTGGGTCTACATCCGCTCTTAAGCCTGGCATGGTGTTCCTTTTAGTTTTTTTCGTCGCTGAAAATTGACGATATGCTTTTATTCCTTTAAATCTTCGCACGCTCAATCAAGCCGATACAAACAATTTGTCGACAATTGCCATTCACAGAACTTTTGCAGGTATAAATTTTGTAGCAATCCCATCCTAAATGAGCACAAAAGCAGTAAAACCACTCCGCCGATCCAATCCGCCATTGCAACATCATGCATCTTTCCCGCACACACCGCAGGTCAAAAAGGCGTATTGCCACCCGAAATAACGTGTGCGTAAAATACTTCACGTTAACGTTACCTGGGGCGACCCGCCTCCGCAGCAAAATACAGCGTTGCTACTGATTAACCACAAGGATGGTTTTTATGAATGAAGACATCAAACCTTGGCTAAACCACTATCCCGCCGGCCTCGATTGGGATGCCGACATTAAACGCCAACCCCTCTATGAAACGCTTGTCCAGACATCAGCACATCGTCGTGATCATGTTGCAATCGATTTCCTTGACTATTGTCTGACCTACGGAGAACTACTTGAACAGGTGAACCAGACGGCTAAAGGCTTGCAGGCGATGGGTGTCAAAAAGGGAAGCCGGGTCGGTCTTTGTCTGCCCAACACACCCTACTCTGTGATTTGTTACTACGGCGTTCTTCGGGCAGGTGGCACCGTAGTCAATTACAACCCTTTATACGTCGAACGTGAGCTGGCCTTCCAGATCGAGGACAGCAAAACAGAAATTATGATCACAATGGATCTAAAGATTCTGTACTCCAAAGTCGAGGTCATGCTGAGCCAAACACCAAGCCTGCAAAAAATTGTTGTATGCCCAATGGCTGATGTTTTACCCAAGATCAAAAGTGTTCTGTTTCGACTACTGAAGAAAAAAGAACTCGCTACAATTCCAACGGATTCCAGAATCATCCCATTTCAGCAGCTTGTCAGTCATGCTGGCACACCAGATCCTGTCGATATTGACCTTGATAAGGATATTGCGGTTCTTCAATACACGGGCGGCACCACCGGTCAACCCAAGGGGGCAATGTTGACCCAGGGCAACCTCTCGGCAAATGTGTCTCAGATGCAACTTTGGTACGGCGAACTGGACCAGACTCAAGAAAAGGTGCTCGGGATCCTGCCGTTTTTTCATGTATTTGCGATGACAGCCGTCATGAACTTTGCAATCGCAAGCGGCGCCCAAATGATCCTGTTACCGCGCTATGAGCTCAAACAAACGCTAAACACCATTCACAAGAAAAAACCCACAATTTTTCCCGCTGTACCCACTATTTATGCGTCCATTAATCAGGCCACCAATCTTTCAAAATTTGATCTCTCTACGATCCGATTCTGCATATCGGGCGGGGCGCCACTTCCACTTGAAGTGAAAGAGACTTTTGAGCGACTCACCGGCTGCCGACTGGTCGAGGGTTACGGCCTCAGCGAAACAGCCCCGGTTGCGACTTGCAACGCCATGCGAGATCTGAACAAACCCGGATCAATTGGCCAGGTAATGCCTCAAACTGAGATTTCGATTCATCACATCGAACCGCCACATGATCCCATGCCAATGGGTGAACGCGGTGAAGTCTGGATCAAAGGACCTCAAGTCATGATCGGCTATCTGAACCGGCCTGAAGACAATGCGGACAGCCTTCGAAATGGCTGGTTCCGGACTGGAGATGTGGGCTATGTTGATCGCGAGGGACATTTTTTTCTCGTCGACCGTCTAAAAGATTTGATACTCTGCAGCGGCTATAACGTCTATCCACGAATGGTGGAAGAAGCAATCTATCTACATCCTAGCGTAGCCGAAGTCACGGTCATTGGCATTGATGACGAATACCGCGGTCAAAGCCCAAAAGCCTTCGTCAAACTCAAAGAAGGACAAGTCGTTGATGAAAGCCAAATGAAGGATTTTCTTCAGGACAAACTATCAAAAATTGAGATGCCCGGTCAGATCGAATTTCGCGCAGAACTACCCAAAACCATAATCGGTAAACTTTCGAAAAAAGAACTCGTGGCTGAAGAATCAGAAAAACAACGGTCTTTAGCTGAATGACCAATCGCTTTAATGAAGTCATGACGGTGACGGAACTTGCCCGGGAAACAGGAGTCACCGCAAGAGCCATCCGATTTTATGAGAGCAAGGGGCTCCTGCATCCCCAGCGGGCCGGCACCACCCGGATCTATACCCATCGGGAACGCGGCAGACTCCAACTCATTCTGCGCGGCAAGCGGCTGGGATTTAGTTTGACCGATATTGGCGATTACTTGAATCTATACGATGCAGATCCGACCCAGCAGGATCAAATTATGCTTTTGCTTGCAAAAGTCGATGCCCGTATCAAGGAACTGGAATCGCAAAAAATTGATCTGGAAGCCTCCCTGACTGAATTGTCTGCTGTTAAAGATCAAGCTTTACGGGCTCTAAAAAACAACACAAAACGTGTCGCCAACGGTTGATACCCGAACTCATTTTCTGATTCACATTTTTTAAGGAAAGACATCATGAAAGATATTGTAATTGCCGGTTATGCTCGGTCGCCCTTTCACTTTGCGAATAAAGGAGGTCTCACCAAGGTCAGACCCGACGATCTTGCCGCCCATGTCGTGAAAGGTCTGGTCGACCGCTCGGGTGTTAACCCGGACGACATTGAAGATCTCATCCTGGGTTGCGCCTTTCCTGAGGGAGAGCAAGGCTTCAATATGGCTCGACTTGTCGGACTAATGGCTGGACTTCCTATTTCGGTTGCAGGCGCAACGATCAATCGCTTTTGTGGATCATCAATGCAGGCCATCCATATGGCGGCGGGCGCTATTCAAATGGGCGCGGGCGATGTTTATATTTGTGCTGGCGTTGAATCAATGACGCGAGTTCCAATGCCAGGATTTAACCCGATGCCTAATCCCGCGTTATTTGACACCATGCCTGCTGCTTATATGTCGATGGGAGAAACAGCGGAAAACGTGGGTCGCGAATATCAAATTTCGCGAGAAGAGCAGGAAATATTTGCCGTCAATAGCCAACAAAAAGCAGGTGTCGCACAAAGCCAGGGGCGGTTTGCTGACGAAATTGTCCCCATTGACGTAAACGGCACAACCATTGATCAAGACGGATGCCTTCGTCCCAGCACTGATCTCGATGGACTGTCAGGACTCAAACTTGCTTTCGATGAGAACGGTACCGTAACCGCCGGAACCTCCTCACCTTTAACTGACGGTGCCGCGGCTACGCTGATTTGTGACGCCGACTACGCAGCAAAAAATGGCCTCAAGCCAATGGCTCGTATTGCCAGTCTTGCAGTCTCGGGATGTAAGCCTGAAACCATGGGATTAGGGCCTATTTTTTCATCTCGTAAAGCCCTCTCCCGAGCTGGAATTACTTCCCAGGATCTATCGGTGATCGAAGTCAATGAAGCGTTTGCCACGCAGTCAATTGCCTCGCTGCGGGATCTTGATCTTGACCCAGCGGCAGTCAATGTGGATGGGGGTGCAATCGCGATCGGCCACCCGCTTGGCGCAACGGGGGCACGGATTACGGGCAAAGCAGCGCAAATTCTGCAAAGAGACGGTGGTCGATACGCACTGTCTACCCAATGTATCGGTGGAGGTCAGGGAATTGCTACTGTTCTAGAGGCCGTTTAAATGTCGACCATTCAAAAAGTCGCGGTGATCGGGTCCGGTGTAATGGGATCCGGCATTGCGGCACAAGCCGCCAACGCCGGAATGAGTGTTGTCCTGCTCGATATCATTGACAGCAACAATCCCGACCGTAGCTCAGTCGCGCGAGGTGCAATCGCGCGAATGTTGAAAACGGTCCCAGCGCCTCTCATGCAGCCACGGAATGCTAAACAGATTACGCCCGGCAATATCGAAGATGATCTTGCCTTGGTGAGTGACTGCGATCTTATTATTGAAGTTGTTCTTGAGAGCCTTGAAATCAAACAGTCGCTCTATCAGAGCCTGTTGAAACACCGAAAGCCGGGCAGCATCGTCACCTCTAATACCTCCACCATTCCGCTCCATAACCTGGTCGACAAAATGCCGGAGGATTTTCGTCAACACTTTGCGATCACGCACTTTTTTAACCCGCCCCGCTACATGCGACTGCTTGAGATCGTTGCAGGACCTGATACCCAACCCGAAGTCATTGAAACGCTCCGAAACTTCGGCGATCGCCAGCTCGGCAAATCAGTTGTTAACTGCAAGGACACGCCGGGCTTTATTGCTAATCGCATTGGCATCTTATGGATGGGTGTTGCTGTGCGTTTCGCTTTTGAACACGAAATGGCGGTGGAAGAGGTAGATGCCATTATCGGTAAACCCATGGGCATCCCCAAGACCGGTGTTTTTGGCCTGCTTGATCTGGTGGGTATTGACTTGCAGCCTCATGTTGAACGATCGATGCTATCAATGCTCCCGCAATCAGATATGTACCGGGACATTCATCGACCCAGCGCGTTCATCGAGAAAATGATTAACGACGGCTACACTGGAAGAAAAGGCAAAGGCGGGTTTTATCGTCTAAATCGATCGGGTGGCGCCAAAGTCAAAGAAGCGATTGATCTCAAAACTGCTGAATATCACCCTGCAATTAAAGCTGATCTTGAAAGCATCGAGGCCGGGCGTGCCGGATTACGCCAATTAGTCGAACACCCCGATCGCGGGGGTCAATATGCGTGGCGTGTCCTGTCGCATACCCTAAGCTACGCAGCATCCCTGATTCCTGAAATCGCCGATGATGTACAGGCAATTGATGAGGCGATGAGATCTGGCTACGCCTGGAAATGGGGCCCATTCGAGCTAATCGATAAACTGGGTCCACGCTGGTTTGCTGAAAAACTGAAGGCTGACGGAATGGCAGTACCCGCTTTACTAGAGCAGGTCGGAGATGGTTCTTTTTATCGCACACACAACGGCGCGTTACAGTACTTCGATACCAATGACGGTTATCGCAATGTCCGCCGGCCGACAGGTGTGCTTTTGTTATCCGACCTCAAACGCGCAACCGAAAAAATTGCCGGTAACCGCTCGGCCAGTATTTGGGATATTGGTGATCAGGTGATGTGCCTTGAGTTCCATTCAAAAATGAACGCAATTGATGAAGGCATTATGCAAATGGCGGTTGAGGCCACTAAACTCGCTGCTAACAAAGGTTATAAGGCACTCGTCATTCACAACGAGGGGACGAACTTCTCGGTAGGCGCAAATGTTGGTCTCGGCTTGTTCGCCGCAAATATCGCAGCTTGGCCCAACATCACCGAATCGGTAAAGCAGGGTCAAGAGGTTTACAAGAAACTTAAGTTTGCGCCTTTTCCGGTCGTTGGTGCGCCATCCGGAATGGCACTGGGAGGTGGATGTGAGGTGCTTTTACACTGTGATGCAATCGAGGCACATGCTGAAACCTATATGGGCCTAGTTTAAGTTGGTGTTGGCCTCGTGCCTGCCTGGGGGGGTTGCAAGGAGATGCTGCTTCGATGGAGCAATAATCCCAAACACGCCAAAGGGCCAATGCCCGCTGTCACTAAAGTTTTCGAGACCGTGGCCACCGCCACTGTTGCCAAATCAGCGGACGAAAGTCGCGCCTTAATGTTCTTGCGGCCCAGTGACGGCATCGTGATGAATCGGGATCGCCTTTTGATGGCGGCCAAGACACGAGCCTTGGCACTGGCCGAAGACTACGCTCCGCCTGAACCCCGAGAACTTCGGTTGCCTGGCCCTTCAGGCGAAACAGCTATGAACATGGTGCTCGACGATTTTCATAAAGCAGGAAAGGCAACGCAGCACGATGTCACGGTAGGTAAAAAGCTTGCCTATGTTCTTGCGGGTGGAAAAACGGATCCGACAGATCCGATAACGGAAGACAAGCTACTGAATCTCGAGCGCAGTGCAATTGTGAGCCTGCTCCGAACGCCCCAGACTCTCGATCGAATCGAACATATGCTTGAAACCGGAAAACCATTGCGCAATTAAATTAGCGAGATATATTTATGCCCAATTACTCTGCACCCCTTCGAGATATGAAGTTCGTATACAACGAACTTTTTGATCCCACTGACATCTCGGCGCTGCCCGGTTTTGAGGACGCGACCGAAGACCTTATCAATCCAATTCTTGAAGAAGCGGCCCGACTCGCTGAAAACGAACTGTTTCCGCTAAATACCACTGGCGATCTCGAAGGTTGTCAATTTGATAATGGTCATGTCACAACGCCGCAAGGCTTTATTGACGCCTACAAACAATACGCTGAGGGTGGCTGGGTCGGTTTGCCGTGTGACCCCAAGTACGGCGGGCAAGGGATACCTGCGGCAGTCAATGTGCTCATGGAAGAAATGGCTTGCTCGGCAAATGTGTCGTTTGCCACTTACGTGGGTCTTACCCGTGGTGCCTACCGGGCCGTCAACACATTTGCCAATGATGATTTGAAGAATCAGTTTTTACCTAAAATGGTCAGCGGCGAATGGTCAGGCACGATGTGCCTGACCGAGCCGCAATGCGGAACGGACCTTGGGCTGATCAAAACAAAAGCAGCACTTCAAAGCGACGGCACTTACACGCTCAGCGGCACGAAGATTTTTATCACAGCAGGAGAGCACGACCTCACCCGAAATATTATCCATCTGGTTCTGGGTCGCTTGCCTGATGCGCCCAAAGGCATAAAAGGCATCAGCCTTTTTCTGGTGCCGAAATTTTTACCGGATACCGAGGGCAATCCAAGCACTCGCAACCCGATTTTTTGCGCCCGAATTGAGAACAAAATGGGCATCAAAGCATCGGCAACCTGTGAAATGAATCTCGACGGCGCAACGGGATGGTTAGTCGGAGAGCCCCACAAAGGGATGCGGGCCATGTTTACCATGATGAATGATGCGAGACTTGGCGTAGGTATTCAGGGTTTAGGTATTGGTGAGAGCGCTTATCAGGCGGCCGCCACCTACGCCCGCGATCGTCAACAAGGTCGGGCGCTCACTGGCGCAAAGACGCCTGACGCACCGGCAGATTCGCTACTCGTTCATCCTGATATCCGGCGGACCTTACTGACCATGCGCGCATTCACAGAGGGGGCTCGCGCGCTTGCGGTTTGGATTGGTCGAAACATTGATATTCGCGATCATAGCAACGATGCCGAAGCTAAAAAACAGGCAGACGATATCGTTCAGCTATTAACCCCTATTGTGAAATCGTACCTATCTGAGGCGGGACATGACAATGCTCAAATGGCCATTCAGATTTACGGGGGACACGGCTATATCCGCGAAAATGGCGTTGAGCAGTATGCCCGAGATGCCCGAATTGCAATGATCTATGAAGGCGCTAATGGTATTCAAGCGTTGGATCTCGTCGGTCGAAAAATGCCTGCCCACATGGGTCGATATCTTCGACGATTCTTTCATCCGATACAAGACTGGATCGGCGCGCATACCGCGGACCCTGATCTACAACCCTTTGTCCTGCCACTGGCAAAAGCGTTCGGCAGACTTCAAATGGCAACGGGACAAATTGCAAAAGCGGGCCTAAAAGATCCCAATGAAGCCGCCGCTGCTTCCAGTGAGTATCTCAAACTGTTTGCCCTTGTTGCGTTGGCATTTCTGTGGGCTCGCATGGCCCAAACTGCAATGCGCCAAAAAGACTCAAGCGAACCTGAATTTTACGAAGCAAAAATCAAAACTGCGCAATTTTTTATGGCGCGAGTGCTGCCACAGACAGGCGCGCTGTTCTCGTCGATCATGGCTGGCGGCTCAACCCTGATGAATTTTTCGGACGATGCGTTTTAGCAAACCTCCGCAGATTGTTCCTGCGAAATAGCATCATGTATCCATTTTTACGCGCGGGTCGAGTATTAAGTAGGGCGATCAAAACACATCGCTCTCCCGGTATACGCGCGTCCGAAATCACCATGCGTATTTGGCCTAATGACCTTGATACCAACGCGCACTTGAACAACGGACGCTATCTGACCCTAATGGATCTCGGGCGATTTGACTTGATGACTCAGTGCGGACTGGTCCGTATCGTTACGAAAAATAGATGGTTTCCCGTGGTGGGCGGCGTCATGGTCCGCTTCGAACGACCGCTTCATCTGTTTGAGAAGATTATGCTCAGAAGTCAAATCATTGGATGGGATGAAAAATGGCTCTTCTTTAGTCACGACCTTTTCTCGGGCGCCCATCGGGCCGCGCGGGCAACAACAAGGGGATTATTTAGGTCCCGCGGCCAGTCCATCAGCTCCCAACAGTTGCTCGACGCTATGAATTACGACGGTGCTTCAATGGTACTTCCGGAATACGTCCAGCAGTGGATGGAAATCGATCGATTAATGACCCAAAATCAATCCGAGCCAGTCGATAATCGGTAAACCGTGAGCCTATTCATACGGCTCAATATCGCTCGCTTTAATTTGATATCCCGCCTCTACATCAGCAGACCCGTCCACAAGATAAATGGACTGCGTCGATAACTCTGTTCTTATTTTTCCCATTACCCAAACCGGCGCAAACATGCCCTCGGTAATAAAGCCTTCCCCGACCTCAACATGGATCATCTGGTTAGCAGGTGGAGGGGGCGTATGAATACAGGCTCCCACATAGGGCACTAGCAAGAACTCGATAACAAGATCCCCGGAAAACTCTGTCGGCAAGACATAACCCGCAATTTTGACGTTTTTGTTATTTAATGCTCCAACGAGTTTTGAATTATTCGCATTTGCAGCAGCAACAAAATTATCAAGCTCCTCCAGGACTTGATCTGCGTCTAATCCGCCTTCCGCTAAATGTGCAACAGCGGCATCTCGAAGCGATTCGAGATCCTCATCTCCATAACCCGCGGCTTCCGTCTCTCGAGCTAACCATAAATCATAAAGGCTTTGTTGCTGTTCATCAGACAGGCGAAGATATGGATTTTGCAACTCATCGAGAGGGGGTACCAGTTGTTCCCAATCTATGGTTTCCAGCGCAAGTGCGGGTCTTGCAACAAAAAACAGGCACAACAACATACCAGCCCAACCAATCGCTCTAACTGTCATAAATCCGGGCCCTCGTGTCCTGAACTTGCTCGATACGCCAGCCTGCAAAACCCAAAATGAAGAGGAGATTGAGATATTGATTTTAAGATTTGGACCACGCCCCGAACTTCAAATTAGGCCTGATGCCAGTGGTCGGCAGGTCTACCAATGAGTGCCGCTACCATGATATGCAAAGAGGTGGAATTTGATTTTGTAATATTATAACATTTCATTTGCAACCCATCTGAGCTCTTCTTGAGCTCGGCCTATTCGGCAGAAAAAATGATCAAAAGAAACCTTATTTTAATCCTAATCCTCGTGACCTGCAGTTTAGAAGCGTCAGCGGTAGCACAGTCCACTCACGTTCATGGCCAAGGTCAGGTCGGCATGGCAATTGATCAAAACCTAATTTCGATGACTTTAGAGTCGCCCGGTGCAGATATCGTCGGTTTCGAACATGAGGCTCGAACAGCTGAAGAAAAAACGACCGTAACAGAAGCGCTAAAGCATCTTTCCGATCCTATGTTCGTCATCCAACTTCCAG
>MDTG01245250.1_pt1 | contig 10609 bp, 8 predicted proteins | sample 811421 | NCBI WGS metagenome assembly MDTG01 (sample SAMN05326645, study PRJNA326480) | marine metagenome | isolation source: seawater | place: Pacific Ocean: South East | collected 2011
AAAATACCCTTTTTGTTTTAATTAGCATAGAGCATGTTTCACCATATGTGGCTGAGCAGTGGTTGAATTTAATTATCAAGCAAATTAATAGTCATATGCGAGATTTAGATAAAGAGCTTGCTATAAGTTCTATAAATTTTCTGAATGAAAGCTTTCAAAAAACCAATTTATCTGAAATCAAAGGAGCGATAACTAAACTACTTGAAAATCAAATGCAGACATTGATGTTAGCTGAAGCTTCAGATGAATATGTGTTTAAACCAATTGTTTCACCTATAGCTCCTGAAAAAAAATCAAAACCCTCGCGCTCACTTATAGTCGTTTTAGGCACAATGTTTGGACTAATGTTTGCAATTTTGATATCCCTATTTAGACACTATTTTAAAAAAAATTAGACACACAGTATATGAATTCTAATATTGATAAAATTGCTATTATTGGACTTGGTTATGTGGGTCTTCCATTGGCTGTAGAGTTTGGAAAAATCTTTGAAACAATTGGCTATGACACAAATTCTTCTAGAATTAAACAATTAAATAGTGGTTTAGATGTAACAATGGAGATTAATCAGGATGCTCTTAAAAAAGCGCCTTACCTGAGCCTATCTTCTAATATTAATGATCTGCAAGATTCAAATATTTTTATTATCACAGTTCCAACTCCTATTGATGCTGTAAAAAGACCTGATTTAAGTCATCTAAAAAAAGCTAGTGAAGCTATTGGAAAAATTTTAAAGGTTAATGATATTGTTATATATGAATCCACAGTTTATCCTGGATGCACAGAAGAAATTTGTGTTCCCATTTTAGAAAATATATCTGGATTGACATTTAATAAGGATTTTTTCTGTGGGTATAGCCCTGAAAGGATTAATCCTGGTGATAAGGTTAATACGATAACTAAAATAAACAAAATAACAAGCGGCTCTTCGCCTGAGACAGCTATAAAAGTTGATAATCTATATAAAAAAATCATCACAGCTGGAACTTTTTTAGCTTCAAGCATTCGGGTTGCCGAAGCTGCTAAGGTTATTGAAAATACACAAAGAGATATAAACATAGCACTCATAAATGAATTTAGTAAGATTTTTAAGTTACTTAAGATAGATACAGATGAAGTGCTTCAGGCATCAGGTACGAAGTGGAATTTCTTACCTTTTAAACCTGGTTTAGTAGGAGGTCATTGTATTGGTGTAGATCCTTATTATCTAATGCATAAGGCTAAAAAGTTAGGATATAATGCATCAGTTATTTTGTCTGGAAGAGAAATCAATGACTCAATGAGCGATTATGTTGTTGACCTTTTTTTCCAAGAAATGAATATTAAGAATATAAGAATCAAAGAAAGTAAAATATTAGTTCTTGGTGTGACATTTAAAGAAAATTGTCCAGATATAAGAAATTCTAAGGTTGACGATATTATCAATAAATTAATTCAACAAAATGTCAGTTTGTCAGTTCACGATCCCTTGGCAAATTCTGAAGAAATCAAGATTTATAAATCTTTTTTCATAGAAGAGTTGCCTGTCTCTGAATTGTTTGATGGTATAATTCTAGCAGTTTCGCATAACTATTATAAAAAAATTGGAGTTGCAAGAATTAAATCTTTATTAAAAGAAAACTCTGTGTTTTTTGATGTAAAAAGTTGCTTTAATGCTTCAGATAGCGACATAAGGTTATGACATTTTAGGAGTTTCTTTAACTTGAAAAATGAAAAAATATATTTTTATCAAATAAATAAGCTTTTCAAGCATTTGAAAATTAATAGAAGATATCAATTATTTTTTGTTTTTTTAATTATGATATTAGCCTCTTTTGCTGAATTAATTAGCCTCGGAAGTGTTTTTCCATTTTTAGGTGTTTTGTTAACTCCTGAGAAAATTTGGGATTATTCAATAATACAATATTTTGTTCCTATACTTGGAATTGAAGAACCTAAAGATTTAGCTTTTTATATAACTTTTCTATTTTGTATGGCAGCTATTTTTGCAGGCTTAATTAGGCTAATTTTGTTGCATTTTCAAATAAAATTAGGACATGCTATAGGTTCAGACATAAGCATAAAAGTATTCGACTCTGTTCTTGCACAACCATACCAAAATCATCTAAACCAAAATACTAGTGAAATCATAGCAGCCGTTACAGCAAAAACAAATAGTGTAGTATATCAAACTATTTTACCTCATTTAGTAATCCTAAATAGTTTAACTACAATAATTATTATTTTGATTGGTGCTTCTTATGTAGCTCCTTTCATAACTTTAATTTCGTTGCTAAGCTTTGGAACAATATATTTGTTTATTATCTTCTTTGTAAAAAGAAATTTACTAAAATATGGAAATAAAGTTAGCAAGGAGCAAACTAAAGTAGTTAAAGCTCTTCAAGAAGGGTTAGGTGGAATAAGACATGTAATTATTGACAATTTAAAAAAAATATATGTAAAGCTTTATAGAGATTCTGATATTCCACTTAGAAGCTCAATAGCTAGCGTTGAAATAATATCTGGTAGCCCAAGATTTTATGTTGAAGCACTAGGCTTGTCATTAATAGCTATAATGACGTATCAATTATCTAAAAGTCATAATGGTATAATTGACATTATTCCATTATTAGGTGCATTGGCATTATCAGCCCAAAGACTTCTTCCAGCCGTTCAAAATATTTACTCTTCAGTTTCCTCAATTTTGTCTGGAGTTGTTTCTTTAAGAGATGTTTTAGATCTTTTGGACAAGGAACAAATTAAAGATACATCATCTTCTAAAAAAGAAATTAAGTTTAATAATATGATAAAGTTAGACAAGATTTCTTTTAAGTATAGTAAAGAAGAAAAATTTATATTTAAAAACTTAAGCTTTTCGATTTCAAAAGGTCAACATATTTTAATAGTGGGTCCAACTGGGAGTGGGAAAAGTACTCTACTGGACATTATAATGGGCCTAGTAAAACCATCAACGGGATCGATGATGATCGATGATATTAAAATTAAAGAAAGTAATATCAAATCATGGCAAACCAAGATTGCTCATGTTCCTCAGACCACCTTTTTAACTGACTCCACGGTCCTAGAGAATATTGCATTTGGAGTTGAAAGTAGAAATATAGATATAGAAAAAGTCAAAATTGCTGCTAAAAAAGCTAACTTAGAAAGTCTCATTAATTCTTGGCCCAAAAAATTTAATACTCAAGTTGGAGAAAGGGGTATAAAAATATCAGGTGGACAGCGTCAAAGAATAGCTATTGCAAGAGCATTATATAAGTCAGCTGATGTCATCATTTTTGATGAAGCAACAAATGCTTTAGATATTAAAACAGAAAATCAAGTAAATCAAAACATTCAGTCTTTGAGCAAGGATTTGACTATTATAATTGTTACTCACAGAATGAATAATAAAATTAAGTATGATCAAGTAATTAATTTAAACAGATTAGAGATTAATGAAATTGAGTAATGAACTTTGCTTAATTATGACTGCTGACGAGAATCTTTGGCCCAAGAAAAAAAATGTGATTTTTTTAGGAGACTGGTGTAAGCATGATGATCGTAAGCATATGTGGAAAAAATTTAACGGCGTTGATGCAAAACCTTTTATTGTTAACAAGAAACAATTTTTAGAAGACCATCAATATGTAAACAAAACTTATAAAATTATTCTATTACGTTTAGTAAAAGTTTTGAACAAAATTCATAATAAAACTTTTAATAAACAAGATTGGGAAAGCTTAGTTGGTCATTGGCTTAAAAGATTTTTGATCGTTTATTTTAATAGGTACAAAACTATTAAATTGTGTCTTAAGAATTATAACATTAGCAATTTATGCTTTTATCCAAAAAACTCATTTTCACTAAGTACCAAAAATTTGGAGGAATTCACTCATGCCTGTAATGATCCAACTTGGAACGCGGTGTTTTGGCAAATTATAATTATTAACTTAAACCATAATATTGATAAAATAACGTATGTCACAAAACCAATAAAATCAAAAATATCTATTAGTAATAAAAGTTCTAAAAAATCAAGTCTTCGTCATTTTCTTGAAAATTTATCTGGATATTTTTCAAAAAATTCTAAATATATGATAATTGATTCATACTTGCCTAAGCTATTATCATTTTATTTATGCATATCTCTTAAAATTTTTCCTCAATTGTGGAATAAGAGTAACAAAGAAATTAAATCTACTGAAAATAAAATTTTGCGTGAAAAATTAAATTTTTCAATAAGGTCAAAAACAGATGATGAATTTTTGAAAATTTGTTTACAGATATTATCAAGATGCATTCCCATATCCTATTTAGAAGGTTTAAAAGAAATTGAAATAAATTCAAAGAAAAGAAATTTTCCAAGGAACCCTAAGGTGATATTTACAAGCAATGCCTTTTTTTCAGACGAAGAATTTAAATATTGGGTTATTCATCAAAGAAAAAAAAAGGTTAAATATATTATAGGTCAACATGGGTCAAACTACGGAATAGAAAGATTTTATCACCCTAGATTAGAGGAAGAAATACCAGATCAATTTATTACATGGGGAGAAAATATTTACAGCAAGAATATTAGATCTGGTTTTGTCTTTACTGCTCCAAAAACTAAAATGATTAAGCACAATACTAAGGGAAATATTCTTTTAGTTGAGCTATCACCTCCGTTTCATATATACCACCATGATGAATTTTTTAGATATAAAAATTATTTCAAAAATCAAATTAAATTTTACAATCATTTGGATGAAAACCTTAAAAAAGAAGTAATAATTAGATTACCAGGATTAAGTAAAAAGTTAAATTTTAATGAAATTGATAAATGGAAGAGAATAAACAAATATATTAATATCGATGATTTTTCATGCCCGATAAAAAAAGCAATTAGCAATTCTAAAATTGTTGTCTTCACTTATTTTTCCACAGGTTTTTTAGAATGTATGTGTCAAAATATTCCTACAATTGGATTTTGGAATGAACCTTTGTATAATGTGTTAAAAAATTCTAAGAATGATGTTAAAAAACTTATGGATGTAAATATTATACATGGCGACTACAAGTCTGCGAGCCTTCATTTAAACTCTATAGGTGCTGACGTAGAAGATTGGTGGAATAGCGAACGAGTACAGCAAGCTAGGTTTATTTTTAATAAAAAATATGCAAGCTTAGAAAAGAATCCAATAAGCTTTTTGAAGAATATTATTCAATATTAACCTTAAAAATGGAAATTACAAAATGTTTGAAGATAAATCAATTTTAATAACAGGTGGAACAGGTACTTTTGGACAAAACTTTACTAAAGAAATACTTCAAAATTATAATTTTAAAAAAGTTGTTATTTTATCAAGAGATGAAATGAAGCAGTGGCATATGGCCAAACATTTTTCTAAATATCCACAAATAAGGTTTTTTATAGGAGACGTAAGAGATAAAGATAGACTATATAGAGCCTTTAAAGGCATTGATTATGTTGTTCATGCTGCAGCAACTAAGATTGTTCCTGTGGCAGAATATAACCCTTTTGAATGTGTAAAAACAAATGTTATAGGTAGTATGAATGTTATAGATGCTGCAATAGATTGTGGTGTAGAGAAGGTTATAGCACTCTCTACAGATAAAGCCTCAAGCCCAATAAATTTATATGGTGCGACAAAATTAGCTGCGGACAAACTTTTTATAGCAGGAAATGCATATAGCGATGAGCATAAAACAAAATTTGCAATAGCTAGATATGGAAACGTAATGGGTTCAAGAGGATCCGTAATACCTTTTTTTATGTCTCAAAAAAATGATAATGTTTTTACCATCACAGATTCAGAAATGACGCGTTTTATGATAACAATAAAGCAAGCTGTTAAATTAGTTATTGATGCTTTTCAAGATATGAGCGGTGGAGAAATTTATGTAAAAAAAATACCATCTATGAAAGTTGTAGACATTGCTAAAGCGATTAATCCTGATGCAAAATTGAAATATATAGGCACGAGACCAGGAGAAAAAATTCATGAACAAATGATAGGAGTAGAAGATGCTCCATATACTTATGAATTTGATGAATATTTTATTATATTTTCTCAAATAAATCATTTTGATGTTTCAAAAAAGATGAATAAAGGAAAATTAGTATCTAACGACTTTCAGTATACATCCTCAAACAATAAGGATTGGATGTCTGAGAAAATTTTTTTGGAGTGGTTAAAAGATAATCATAATAAATTATTAGTAAATTGATAGTTTCTATTAAAAAAAGGTTATGATGTATACAATAATTGGTAAGGGTTTTGGATTATATGGGTATCTCCCTGCTATTTGTTTAAACAAAGCTGAATTGACTTTACCCATAAAATATAAAATAACAGTAGATTCACGGAAAGACATTTTTGGTTTTTCAGATAAAATTACCTGGTCTGATAATATTAAAGATTGTTTGATTAATTCAGAAAAAGTGGTATTGGCTATACCTCCAAAAGAGCAATTTAATTTTATACTAGAAAATAAAGAATTTTTAAGTAATAAAATTCTGTTTTTAGAAAAACCGTTGGCAGATAATACAAAAAATAGTTATTCAGTTTTAAATTTTTTGAAAGTTAAAAAAATAAAATTTTGTATTAATTATAGTTTTTTATATATTAATTGGCATAAAAAATTAAAACGCAAAATTTGTATTTTAAATAAAACTGATAAAATAACTATAACTTGGAAGTTTCACGCTTTTCATAAAAAATATAAAATTAATAGTTGGAAAGATGACGTTTCTGCAGGGGGTGGGACAATAAAATTTTATGCAATTCATCTCTTAGCCTCTTTGGTAGATTTTGGCTACGAGATTTGTAATTATATTAGACACAAAGATAATAAAAATATTTTAAAATTGAAATTTTGTAACAAAAACAAGCCTGATATCATAGTAAATATTGATATCAAAACAAACTCTAATCTTTTTTCTATTAATGTTGAAAGAAAATCAAAAGATTTAGAAAGTATTTGTAACCTTGAGAACCCATTTATGGAACATTCATTTCCAAATAATAGATATGATACAAGAGTTCGTGCTTTGCAGCAGCACTTAAAAATGAAAAATTCTAGTCTTAATAAATTATCCTATAATTTTAAGGTAATAAAGCTTTGGGAAAGCATAGAAACTTTAGAGAAGAAAATATGAAATATTTAAAAAAAAAACCAATATTATCTATATGCATACCTACTTTTAATAGAGCAAATAATCTATTAAATTGTCTCACTTCTATTAACACTTCATTAAAGAATTCATACCATGAGGTTGAAATATGTATATCTGATAATTGTTCTACTGACAAAACTGCAGATATAGTTAAAAATTTTAACTCTTTAGCAAAAGTCAAATATAACCTTAATAAATCCAATCTAGGCTTTGCGCAAAACTTTTTAAAAGTTGTAAGTATGTCTTCTGGAAAATATGCGTGGTTATTAGGAGATGATGATTTGCTTATGCCCTCTTCAATTAGAAATTTACTGAAATTGATAAAAGAAAATCAAGATGTAGATTTTTTTTTTGTAAATGCATTTCACTTAAATAATAATTTTGTAATGTCTTATCCTCAGCCTTTTTCAACTGTAAATTTACCTACCTCAATGGAACCTTTTTCAAAAATGAAAGGTAGCAAAAAACTCCCTTTTCTTGATTTGGTTAATCCTAGCGTATCTTTTGATTTTCTTGGAGGAATGTTTTTATCAGTTTTTAAAAGAGATATGTGGGATATAAATAAGGATTGCTTATCAAATGAAGCTATAAAAGATAAAAAATTATTTTCACATTTTGATAATACTTTTCCACATGTTAAAATATTTGCAAAATCGTTTTCGCATTCTATGGCTTATTTTAATGAAAAGCCGTTAGTTGTTTGTTTGGAGGGGGTACGAGAATGGGCTCCACTTGAGTCTATGATTAAATGTATAAGATTGATTGAATCAACAAAAATATTTCGTAAAGAAGGTTTAGAATTTTTTAAATATATAAGATGTCGTAATTACGCTTTAAGAAATTTTTGGTCTCATTTAATATGGATGTTATTAAATTATAAAATTTCTGGTTTGGAATATTTATCATTTAAAAAGCATATCTTACCAAATATCTTTTTCCCAAATTTTTATTTTTCACCATTTTATTATATATTTAGAAAACTTTTTAACATGCTAACTTTTTTTATATGGAAATTTAAATGAAAGAAATAAAAACGTGTGAGGTTTGTGACAATAATGAACTTAAAGAGGTAATTGACTTAGGTCTACACCCTATGTGTGATGATTTAAAAAAAATACCTAGTGACGAGATTTGTAAAAATTATCCAATTAAAATTTTATTTTGTTCAAAATGTCTTACAGCTCATCAACAGTATCAAGTGCCACAATTAAAACTATTCCCATCAACATATCACTATAGAGCTAAATTCACTTCTGATGTTTTAAAAGGAATGAAAGATTTAGTTGAAGATATTTTAATTTTGAAACCTAACTTGAAAAGAGATTATGCTTTAGATATTGGATGCAATGACGGTAGTTTACTTAATTTCTTCTATGAAAAAGGTTTTTCTACTGTTGGTGTAGAGCCTACAAATGCTGCCATTGACGCAGTTAAAAATAAACATAGAGTATATAAAGAATATTTTTCAAACAATATTGCTCGTCAGATTAGATCTGAAATAGGATCGCCAAGTATTATAACCTTTACTAATGTTTTTGCTCATATTGAAAATTTAAAAGAAGTTGTAACAGCATTAAATACCTTAATGGGCGATGATACCGAATTAATTATAGAAAACCATTATTTAGGCTCAATAATTGATTATAAACAGTTTGATACTTTTTATCATGAACATCCTCGTACCTATAGTGCTACTTCTTTTTCTTATATTGCAAAAAATCTGAATTGTTATATTAAAAAAATCGATTTCCCGTCCCGTTATGGAGGAAACATTAGAGTTTTTTTAAGTAAGATTAGAGAAAATCAAAGTTTTAATAATCAAAGCTTAAAAAAATTGTTTTCTAAAGAAAAGCGTTTTTCAAATGAAATTGTCTTGCTGAAAAAACAAATGGAACAATGGATCAAAAGTAAAAAAAGTTACATTAATATGCTCTATAACAAACATGGACCTCTTCATGCTAAAGCATTCCCTGGAAGAGCTGCAATCTTGATAAAATTATTGGAAATAGATAATAATATTTTTACAGCTGTATATGAAAAACCAGGTTCGTTTAAAATTGATCATTACATACCAGGAACAAAAATACCTATAAAATCAGATCATGAATTAAGACTTATTAATAAAGACGTTCCCATTATTAATTTAGCTTGGCATATTCCAAAAGAAATAAGAGATTATTTAGCAAAATTAAATGTTACGAACCCGATAATAGATATTATTTCAAAAAATGATTTTAACTAAACAACGAATTATTTGTTTGTTTTATGTTGTAGAGCATAAATAATGAAAAAAAATCAAAAGAAAATTATTTACGTTTATGGAGGAGGTAGGTGGGCTAAAGTTATTATAAAAGTATTAATTGAGATGAATATGATACAAAATCAGCTTTTTATCAAAACGAATTATAATAAAAAAAATATACAAAAATGGCTTATTGAAGAAAAAATAGAAAAAAAAATAAATATTATTTCTAAATTACCTATTAGGAAAAAAGATGATGAAGAAATTTTCATAGTTGTTAATAATTCTAATGCTCACTATGCTACTATTAAAGAAATCATCCCTAGAAAAGCTACAATTTTATTCGAAAAACCTATTTCGTATAGTATGATAGAAACTAACAACCTAATAAATTTAGCAAATAAAAATAAATCATTATTATTACCTGCAAACGTTTTTTTATTTTCTGAATATTTAAGCGCTTTTAAAAGTTTTTTACCAATAAATAAAACATTGAAAGAAATAAAGTTTTATTGGGGTGATCAAAAAAATGAAATAAGGTATAATATAAAAAAAACTTTTGATAGTAGTGTTCCAATTTATATTGATATATTGCCCACTATTTCAACTTTTTTACTTTTTTTATTTCCTGATTATAAATTAAATTGCAATAAAGCCTATTTACTTAGAGACGGATCTTTTTTCAAAATCAACGCACTTTTAGATGATATTAAATGCAAAATAATTTTAGAAAGAAATGGAAAAAAAAGACTCAGAATTCTTAAAATTAATTATTCTGATGGTACGTTGATGAATTTGGACTTTTCAAATGAAAATGTGTACATTTTTAAAAATAAAAAGTTAATTAAGACTTTTAACTTTAATGGTGCTTTGAAAGAAATGATGAAACAGTTTTTAAAAAAGAAAAGTTTTTCAAAATTAGACGACAGGTTCAGCTTAAAATATGCTATAAATCATACAAATCATATTGAACAAATAAATAATATATATCCTAAATTAAGAAAAACTTTTTTTGAAAAACTAATTATAAGAAACTATAAAAACCCAATGAAAAGTAAACAAATTTTAGCCTATTGCTTTTCTGAAATTCTTCAAAAAAATAAAAAATTAAGTGATGTTAAAATTAAGAAAAAATTCAATGAATTTTTAAAATATAAAAATATTCCTACTAATTTTTTTAAGGATTGAACTATGATTGATGGAGTTGT
>MDTG01315266.1_pt1 | contig 10609 bp, 8 predicted proteins | sample 811421 | NCBI WGS metagenome assembly MDTG01 (sample SAMN05326645, study PRJNA326480) | marine metagenome | isolation source: seawater | place: Pacific Ocean: South East | collected 2011
CCAAGCTCCACTTCGTAAGCACAAAATATCACCGAGCCAGGAAGTTAAGCCTTCAAACCACCACAATAGGTCTGAATGCTCCTCTCTCTGTAATTCGTATTCTAGGAAATTCTTTGGTCGTAATTGTTTAACATTCCATTGGTGCAAGAATTCGTGGCTGAACAGGGACACAAGGTCTCTCCACTGTTCTTCATTCCCTTCTTGTAAGCACTTTCTTGGCATCATTGAGGTCTGGCTACGCAGATGCTCTAGCCCCCCTCTTCCAGACTCGGTTAAGTGTAGAACTGTCCAGTAGTCCTTCCATTCAGGAACTCCAAATAATGCAAAGTGTTCTTCGATTACAAGTTTCATAGCCTCGATAAAACGATCTAGGCCTTTCTTGGGAATTGGCAGGCTACCTGAATCCCACAATTTGAGATATTGAGTAGTTCCCATAACATCGAAAGAAATCATTGGATTAGCATTCGATTCCATAATGGCATCAAGGAATTCGTCTCTACCTTCTGCAAACCATTCTCCTTCTTTACCATCCAGTTGTGTCGCAGTGCCCCATTCATTGGGAGTTGAAAGAGTTACTTTGTGATTTTGATCCATTCTAGATTTGTCTATGCCTCTAGTTGGCATCATCCATGTATATGGAGGCATTATGTGAACATGAGATTCATCCAAGTGATTCGCTCGACATGTCATTTCAGCAGCAAGCAATTTGTAAGTAATCACTATCTTACTCGCATCACTTACTCCCGTTATTCGGGCACCATCTACATCCACTCTCTTGATTTTTATTTCCTTTCCATCACAAGTTGCAGAAAGATCAGACATGTGTTGTATAGGTTCTCGAATGAAGTATGAGCCAGGAACCCATCTCGGAAACCTCAAATCAAGAATATTTCCAATAAATGGCCCTTCAATTTCAATTCTAACCCCAAGTCTTCGACTTGCACCATCGGTTGCGTCGGCGTGGAAGCAAATACCTGATTTCATGAGTCCTCGCCTGACAACTCAGAGACGGAGGCTGATAGGTTGTTCGCTGCTAATCTCACCAAAGTAGACTCATCTTCACCAATAATAGAAAGTCTGTGCAAGTCGATGTCATTTCGGCCTTCCATTTGCTCTAGCAATTTAGAACGTATTCTTGAATTCAATCCTGTATTCTCGACCATTGACCATCGTAATGTCGATGCTTTAGGATCATGCCTAGACCTTAACCATCTAACAATAATTTCAGGACAGACCCTAGAGATTAAATCTATTCTTTCATCAACTAAATCTACATCTCTTCTTAGAGTTTCAGCAATCGCTTTGCGAACCTTAGGATTAGAATCCTTACAAGCTCGCTCCAACATATCACCACCACTCTTTACTGCTAAAGATGCAATCAATGATCTAAGTGCTGGATCACTGGAAGATAATCCCTTTTCTAGAGTCTCTTGATTAAGTTTGAGTCCTTCTTTAGAAGCAGTAGCAATAGCAGAACGCCTGACTGCAGAGTGGGTATCACTGATTAATGATGAAATTAAATCTACATCAGCAGAATTATTTGCAGCAATTATTCTAATCGAATGATGAGGGTCAACTGCAAATTTCCCGTGCAAATCTTTGACGCTTGCTAAACTTTTAGCTGCAAAACCTCGCGTAATATGATCCTCACTTGACAGTAGTTCTTTTGCGATTTCGGGTGCATCTACCTTTTCTAATAACTCACCAGCAATGCGTTGATTATTTTCCATCAATGGAAGTAAATCTTCTGATGACTTAGCCCATTTTCGGTGTGCATCCAAAGACTTTTTCTTGAACCAAGAGTCTTTGTCATTAAGCAATGGAACAAACCCTTTCAGAGCATCGGGGTTATCTTCTTCGAAAAGATATCTTACAGCCCTCCTTCTAATTTTTACATCTTTATTGGAAAGACGAGATATTTGAGATTCTAGACCAGCCATTTTTACACCTCAAGGAATAAAATCAGAATGGTTGTCTCTTTGATCAGTATTTTCAGGAGATGCATAAGAAGCAATTCTTGGTTCAATCATTGATTGAATCATAGGCCAGAGTTTTACAAACCATTCACCCTTCTGCAGAATTAATTGCATCATAGGGTGTTGGGATGGATCATCTAACTCTTCAGGAGGAGGTAAATCGTCGGGAAGTAGTCTCAATTCTGCAACTAAGTCGTACAATTTTGAACGGTCATCTTGTTCAATAATACCAATATCACTCATCAATTCAACTACCTGTTCAACCAATTCGGCCATCTCTTCGGGCGAAGGAGTTCCTACAATAGTATCATCAATATCTACAGGACCGAAAATGACGCTCCCTAAATCGGTTTCAAACAATGAATCCCCTTGTTTTTCTAATTTTAATAGCCTCTGTGAATCCATATTACCTATGGGTGCTACAGCAAAACCACCATCCTCAATTCCATCACTTAACCACTCAGGTAATTCATGTATCTGGCCTGTTACGAGAACTCGATTCAATTTAGGCAATTTTACTTCAGATAGCTCCGAAATAGTATGACAATCTACAGTAGGGTATCCTCTTAGATTATTCGAAATATAATTTATCACTTCAATCGATGGGTCTAGTACAGTAACATGTCCAGATTCACCCACAATGTGTGCAACTAATGCGCTAATATAACCACCTTTAGCACCATATATCACAATATGTTGGCCACTATCTAATTCGAGATTATGTAGCAAAGTCGCAATCATATGAGGTGCAGATATTGTCTTAATTCCTCCTGATGGAGTCTCAAGGAAAACTACTGGTCTGTCGTGGTAAAAACCCATATGATCGTGTTCAGTGAAATCCTCTATAGATACTTTTAACATAGCTTTTTCTATTATCTTTGGAATTATTACCCCTGAGTTCTTCAGGTTTCTAATCAATTCAGAAGTATCCATTGTAATTCCTCATAACTAAGTCTGAATTCAAATATTCTCATCATTGTCATCTTCTTCCAAAACCTCATCTGCTATATTTTGATGTATATTTTGAAGTAATATTTTGAATTGATCATCATCACTATAACCTGAAAATTCAGAATCTTCAACTACCATTTCTTTGAAAATTTCATATTCTTCTGGTTTTACCCTAATATTAGAAAATGAACCTAGCAAGTCATCCATAACTATACTCTCGATCCGAGATAGATGTTCAGCAAGTGTTGCTCTCGAGATATTGATTTCATTGGCCATATCAGAAAGTCTTACTTTGGATTTTATGTCATACCAACCTCGATCATAAGCATACTTTGCTATTTTCAGTTGTTTGTTGTTAAGTAGTCCTGAAGTTGATTTGCTTTTGAAATCTAAAGTTCTAGCAGAGATTCGATCCGGTTTTGCTAGCAATTTAGCCATTGCAGCTACTAGCCTTAATCGGATATTACCCCCTTGGATAATGTAAGTCATTCCTTCTCCATCAATTCGACAACCAGGAACTGCTGAAGTCCCACCAGTTCTTGCGTTAAAATTTGACAGGGGATGTGATAATCTAACATTTATCACATAGCTATCATCATTTTCATCTGGCTTATGATGAACATCTAGTAATTCCAAGAAATATAATGAATTCAAGTCATCTGGGACTTTCCCAGGTTTGAAAGTAACCTTTAGCAGTATTCTAATGTCTCTAGGTGTCCTTTTAATGTATGACAAGAATACTGCTTCGGATAGAATATCAATCAATGGTGAGATATCTGTATCCTTAAGCCGGGATAACCTCCAGAACAAAGTTATCTCCCGCACAAACATTCACAACACAGGAACAAATATGACTCCTCCGGTAACTATCGGCCTTGGTTTGTAACAATTAACATTCCCAAAACTGCACCTGCTGTAGCACCTATGAAAGCTAAAATTGGTTGATCTGGATTTACAGAATAAAAACCCATAGAACCTGCAACCATCAGTGGAGGACATAGCATCATCACTCGGGTTATTATTGTAGAACGGTCAATTTTTACTTCTGGTACAATTGTTAATGATTTTGTTCTTCTCTGAATTCTAGATGCACCTACTTTTTCATTTAGAATTAATAATGTTCTATCTCTGAGTGAAGTATCACTTTTCGAAAAGCGGAAAACAAGTTTGCATTTACCCATTATCTGAATCGCTCGTTCAATAATTATCAATGGATTAGAAGCATTTGATAATGAAATAGACACACCCATGCCTTGACCTCGAATATGCGAATATGCTCGCCAACCCCCTACTCCTTCATTGAACTCATCTAGTCTTTCACGGAATTTAGTTACATGTTCATCGATATTCGGGATTCCTCTTTTTCTGCTTATAGCAAGCAGTGGTGTTAGAAGCAATGCGCAAATTACAATTGTTAAAGCCCACAAAAAACCTGCCAATTTTAATCCACTATTACCAAAACTCATCGCGATTGCGACTGCTAGCATAAATCCAGAATATAGCCCCAAAACTATGGATGCGGAGAAAGCGCGTCTGAATCCAACTTTCTCCTCCATGAACATGCCACGAGTGTTCTAGGCAAAACATATGCGCTCAATTCAACTGGAAGAAGCATGGAGCGGAACGGACTAGACAATAGAAACCGAGAACGCAAGATAGGTCTCTGGGTAGGAGGGATTTCTACATTTTTCTTGATTTCATTTTTCATAGTACCGGGCTATCTACCAGAAGATAGTGTGCCTGAACTTTCTGGCCGTGCTAACACATTTGACTATTTTTCAGATGATTCATGGGGAAATACTCAAACTGAATCGAAAGGTAGTGTCGGACACAATCAAAGCGAGTATGGTAAATTTGCATGGAGTGAATTAGATCCATATGCAGCATTTATCTATGGTTTTGGAGATTTGAACTGTCACAATAAAGCAGAACGATCCTGGGAAATAAATGGAAATCAAATGCCGGTTTGTGTGAGAGATGTTGGAATCTTTTTCGGTCTTGCAATCGGCGGCTTTATTTTCTCAAGAAAAGGCTTGAACAGATGGACACTGAGAGATACATTCCTTTCAATATTCCCAGATAGATATACTGAGGACATATACCGAAATAATCGAAGGACTATGGCTATGATTGTACTTGCTGGGGTTTTTGCATTACCTATGGCATTAGATGGATTCTCTCAACTCCTAACTTCTTATGAGTCAACTGCATTTATGCGATTACTAACCGGAACCCCATTCGGCATATTTATTGGATTATTCATAGCAACTTCGTTTTCAGCACGCCCAATACATTTCTCTAAAGACCCGTCAATGGTTTTGTTACCATCGGGTAGCCGATTTCAAATGGCAGAATTATCTGAAGAAGAGTAGTTACTTTGGAGGCTCTACTGACCACCAAACTAGGAGTTCCTCTTCATTTAGAGGAACTGGGCATTCAGCATGTCCACTCGAAATTAAGTGCAATCTATCGATTACGAACTTTACAGCCTTACGAATATTTGGTGGTACTTTCTTTTCGTCTGTATCCAAAATAATTTCTTTCAAAGCATCTTCCCAATTCTTTCCGGGGTTTGATCTACGCCAACTTGCTAACGCTGACCTCAATGGCCACATTGCTAAGCATAGACGGCCATATCCCAATCTGCTCTTTCTTAATTTAAACATTTGAGCTTCAGCAAAAGGAACATGACTTTGCTGTCGATGTATCCATCTTTCTTGCTCTAACCATTTGATTAGACGTTGCGTATGACGTTTTGTTACAGACCTTACTGGCCCTAATTGTTTGTGTAAAGTAGGAACATCAGTTGTATCGGTTAGAGACAAAGTTCCAAGTATTGCCCAAGATGAATGAGCAATTGGTCTAGCCGGTACATCGGATAATTTAGCCTTATTTTCATCCCATTCCTCTTCTGCTATTGACATCCATTGAGCAGGAGATTTACCATCTAGCCAATCTTCTAACAACGAAATGTGCTGTGTTGGGGCTCCGGGTAATCTCTGCTGTGTTTGAACTCCTGTGGTTAGACTTTTTAGCAAATGTCGGTCCACTTCATCTCTACTTACATTCAAAGGTTCTGGACGTCGATTAAAGAAGGTGCTAAGAACCTGAGAAAGTTGTTTCTCTAACTCATCTAGGCCACTTTCATTCAATACAGGACCCATAATTACTGAGCGACTGAAGGGAGGTGGCGTTTCTATTTCTCCAGATAAGATTCCACTGAACCCTGCCCTAATTTTTGTTTGAATCTCTGTGGTCTCAAAATATTCATGCTTTTGACCTGCCATTCTCAGAGTACCTGAATTTATTCTCTTCATAGCTTTCTTTGGATCGCAGTCTATCCAGATTACTAAATCAGGAATCATCGCAGCAGCATTCATTCTAGCTACTTGCTCAAGTCCTAAGTCACCTACAACTCCCTGATAAACCAAACTAGAATGAATATTTCGATCTGAAATAATCAATTGACCTTTCAATAATCTTGGACGTATCCAAGTATGAGAATGATCAACACGGTCTGCAGCAAATAGCCCTGCCTCTTCAAGTGGAGTATAGTCTCCCTTACTTACAGCATTAAGAGCCAGTTTTCCCAACTCACTATGTCTTCTAGGCTCATGGGTAACTTGGACATTTGGAAAAGCCATTCTATTGGCAAGTGACGCTAAGATCCGTACAGCTTCGCCCTTACCTGAGCCATCGCCACCTTCGACGGAAATTAGGTACATTGTCAAGATACCTCCAATTCCGCCTTCTTGTCATCAAAGTCTTCTTTATTTAGCATCAATAGAATCATACCTAGTAAAATTAGAGCAGGTCCGAAAATAATCAATCCTCTACTGAATAATGAAACCCAGCAAAATGCTTGTGTTCTTCGATATCTTTTCTTTCGTTTAATTTCAAATGATGCATGAACTCCAACCAATCCACATACTAAAGTGAAGATTCCTTCTACTGTGGCTAAAGCAACAGCGTTCTCAAGAGACCAACCTTCTGTATCTGAACGTTCATCCTTGTAACGCACATCTTCACCCTCGACCATAGTAATCGGTGATATTCCGATTGGTTCGGGTTTGAAATACAAAATTACAGTTTCATATCCATCTTTTGAGACATGCAATTCGTATTCTTTCACAGAAACGAAATTAATCACATAACGGCCTTCAGAATCTGAAAGATTATCCTTGATTACAGCACCAGAGTCCGGATCAACTAATTCAATAGAGACCATTTCCACTGGGTTACCATCTGTATCTAACACTAAACCGTGTAAATTGAGTGTATCATTATCGCTAAAAATTGATGAATTTAATAGCCCTGAAGGGTTACCTTGCAAGATCAAAGTCCCCGAAAGAATACCCATTAGTGCCCCAATCATTACAAGCGCAGAAGCAATTTTCCTCCTTCTATCCCCGTCCAAAGGTAAATCATCCAAAAAATCGAGTGGTTCAGACTTTTCATTTTGTCGAACTTTTACAACGATTTCTGCGTCAGCCTTCTTTTCTCGCCTCCGAGTTGCAATTCGCGAATTGACAATCTTTGATTGCACCCTTTTGCGCAATGCTGCGAGCCGACTTTCTTTATCTTCGCTAATTTTCTCACCCCCGGATAATATGTCCGAGGTCGTGCGCGGATTTCACCCCTCCCCTCGGGTATCCGCGAAAATGATCCATGCTAGATTGCCCCAGACAAGCAATATACATGCCATCAAAAGTATACCAATTAACATTCCATCTTCATCATCTTTAACTTCTTCAAAATCTTCGGAAATATTGACTAAATCTTCTGGAACTTTCTCTCTTTCTTCATCGGCATCTGTTACTCTGACATTCAACCATGAACCGGTAATGAGTCCTGATTCTAAGATATTACCAATCTTCTGTAAAGATTCAGCGCTGACTTTGTCTGCAGTATCATTGTGAGTATGATGATGCCCTCCGAAAATAGGGTCTGTGGCATTCTGGCCATAACGGGCATCAATAATATCTATGGCTGGTATTCCAAGATTATCTGCAGGTATATGGTCATCAATAATCATATCAAACCCTTGAGTGTTTAGATAAGAAGAATCTCCTAATCCACACACTTCATCCAAGAAGAAGATTTTATCGACAGTTCGATTCCATAAAGTTTCGTTACCAGGATATGCCCTTCTCAACGTCAAATCAGAATCTCCTATCATGTCAACCAAAATGAACGATTCAATTTGATCTGCTTCGGATTGAGTGAGATTATCGGCCCATGCAGTCGCTCCCAATATCCATCCAGACATTGTAGAATCATTTCCTTGGTCTTCACCATCTGTGAAGAATAGAGTTACTTCATGAGTAAGATTCAATGTTGGAATAATCCTTCCTAACTCGATTAATACAGCTACTCCGCTCGCTCCATCATTGGCCCCATCAATCGGTTCATCATGCCGGCTTACATTCGAATCTTTATCGCCCCAGGCTCTTGTATCGTAATGAGCTGCAAATATTACTTCAGATCCAGCACCCTCATTCCAGGTAGCATATAGATTAGTCAAAACCATCCCATCTGCGTGATGAGTGGATTCGGTAATATCCCAGCCGGTTAAATTGGACTTAATCGATTCACGCAACGCTGAACTTGCAGCAGAACCGGGCAATCTTGGTCCTAATGAAGTTTGAAATCCAACCGATTCATTTGCAAGTTGACCATCAAATGAAAGTTCACAGCCAATAGTTTCTGTTTCGACATCATTACCACCTGAAATCATTACGAGAGGGGACAAGAAAAGAAGTGCCAATAACAGAGCAATTCCTACTCGCATTGATGATGCCACATTCGCCGACTATTAAATACCTCATTTGAACTCGGATATTTGTAATGCAGTGATGCATTTCCAAGGAGGTACCGAAATGTCCGAACCGTGCTCTACTCGCGCATACTCTCTTCTGCTGGTTTTTATGCTATCATCACTATCACCAATGGTATCAGCAAATTCTGCAGATGAATCTACAAATCAGCCAGATATTACTGAAGAATTTGTACCAGTTTTCGCAGATATTGATGACTTCACCTCTACTGATGCTCACCCTTACATGATTCCAGACAGCGACCAGCTTCTATTCAGCGCTACAAGGTTAATGAAGCAAACTTGGGTTGATGAAGGAATGCCAGGAGTGGATATTGCTACCTCACCTCAAGCAAAAACCAGTGGACGTTCGTGCACGCCATACAATGAAGGTGATACTGCTACAGTTCCAACATCAGGAGGTTCGATTGATGTTAATGTCGCTAAAACTACATCCACTGCTGCATTTATGGTAGAAAACGGCAGAACATTATCTTCTACCATCTTGAATAATTGGGCTAGTACTTGGGACTCTACAGTATATCCTACACTAATGACATATTTTGGCAAGGACTATTTTGACGGGAGAGGTATTGCTGCACCTGATGTTGATAATAACTGTCAAATTGAGATTATTATCTATGCAATCGATGGTGCTTACAACATAGGAGGTTATTTCTCACCAGGAATGTCAGCTTCTAGAGAAGCTATATTCATAGACATTGATGATGCGCCACTTACTTGGTCAAAAGTAATCTTGGCACACGAATTACAACACTTGATGCACAATGCTTTGGATCCTTATGAGAATTTGTGGATTGACGAAGGAGCTGCCGACATGGCTGCATTCCTCTGTTTTGGAGGTTCATCTACACTTTATGGGCACGTTAATGCATGGACATCTGCTAGCTATCATTCAGTGCGATGGTGGAACCAAAGAATTGCTGATTATGGAGGCGGATTCATTTTCTTACTATATCTTGCAGACCACTTGGGAGGAGGACCTGCAATTAGGAAACTCGCTCAAGATTCATCAACTGGAGCTACTGCAATAGAAGATCTAGCAAGAAATCCAGTTGGAGTTACTCCTGGAACAATTGGACGTGACTTTATTGACATCTATGCAAACTTTACAATTGCAGCCACATTGGATAGTGATCAAGGAATCTATGGCATGTCAAATCTATACATGACACCCGCCTGTGGATCAACTGACTTCTGTAGAATTCAACCTGCAGATTCCAATAGTGATTGGATTGGACCATGGTCATCAACAGGTAATTCAATAGAAGGCTGGGGTGTTCAAGTATTCAAATTCACACCTGGTTCAGCATCTCCTGCTCCTCTAACTATGCGATTTACAGGAGATGTCCCTGGAATGGACGGAGTTATCATGAGTAGAGCTTCTGCAGATGGCATCTACACTCGTACAGACATAAATTTCAATGGAGCCGTAGGTACTGCTTTAGTTCCGGGTTTTGGAAACATAACCGATGAAATATGGGCCATCACCTGGTATGCTGCTAATCAGGGAGATTGTGATTACACATCATGTGGAAGTTCATACCCTGAAGGATTAATCGATGTAGAAGCTGCAAGAATCACATCACCTGCCACATTGAGCTTAAACTCAACCACAGTTGCAGATAGAGATGGTGATGGAAATGTTGACACTGCAGAAGTAGAATTCAATGTTCTATCTAACGCATTCTTCGAAGATTTAGATGTTAAAATTGAGGTACGCAATGCATCTGGAATTGTATTAGATACGATGCAAACTCGTGTTCAAGCAGGAGGCGGAGTGGATGTTTCTACAAAATTCTGGTACACTGCTAAGTCTAGCGAGATACATACATTCCACCTAACC
>MDTG01314098.1_pt1 | contig 10608 bp, 11 predicted proteins | sample 811421 | NCBI WGS metagenome assembly MDTG01 (sample SAMN05326645, study PRJNA326480) | marine metagenome | isolation source: seawater | place: Pacific Ocean: South East | collected 2011
ATACAGAACTGATAAAAATTAAAAATAAAGGCTTAGATAGATTATGATAAATGAAATATTTTTTATGAATGGATACGCTGCTTATGTGTTTTCTGCTTTTAGTTTTACTCTTTTGAGTTTTCTAAGTCTATACTTAGTAACCAAAATGCAATTTGTTAAAGAGCAGAATAAATTTGTTGCTAAATTCGGATCACTTAATACTGAAAAAGCTAATTCTGCAAAATTACAGAGAATAAATAAAGAAATTTTGGCTGAAGCAACAAATAATTAACTTTTAAACCATGTATGGTAAAAAAGTTAGATTAAGATTTTTGTTTGTTGTAATTATACTAATTACTCTAGTTTTAACTATATTTTTAATTTTAAAATCAATAGAGGAAAATGTTATTTATTTTCAATCACCATCTGAAATTAAATCTTTATCAGAAATAAGGAGTGACAAAATTAGAGTTGGTGGCATGGTTAAAAAAGATTCAATTATGATTAACTCTAACGAAGTTAATTTTATAATAACAGATTTTAAAAATGAAATTAATGTTACTTATTCAGGGGCAATTCCAAATTTATTTGCTGAAGAAAAAGGTGTTGTTGTAGAAGGTTTTTTAAAAGATAGAAATTTTTTTTCTGCTACAAAAATTTTAGCAAAACATGATGAAAATTATATGCCACCAGAAGTGAAAAAAGCACTGGGAGATAAATAAATTGATTTATAGTCTAATTGGACATTATTCACTAATTCTTGGATTGATTACTGGACTAATATTATTTTACCTTTCATTCAAAAATTTTAAAAATACGATATTTTTAGATTCTAAAGTATTATCATTTACATTTTTACAATTTTTGTTTGTTATAATAAGTTTTTTAAGTTTAATTTTTTCTTTTATTGTTTCAGATTTTAGTAACGAAACAGTCTTTAACAATTCCCATTCAACAAAACCATTATTTTACAAAATAAGTGGAACATGGGGGAATCATGAGGGTAGTTTGTTGTTATGGTTACTGGTTTTAACTATGTTTATATTCGTTTTTTTAATTAGAACCAAAAGCCAACCTGTTAAATATAAGTTATTAACTTTAGTTTTTCAGCAAATAATTATTATTGGATTTTTTATTTTTTTAATAAAAACATCAAATCCATTTAATTATCTCTTTCCCGTACCTGAAGAAGGCTTAGGTTTAAATCCAATTTTACAAGATCCAGCACTCGCAATTCATCCACCTATATTATATTTAGGCTATGTAGGATCTTCAATTATTTTTTCCTCTGTTTTAGCTGCAACAAGTTTAAAAATGATATCTCCAAGTTGGGCAGTTCATATAAAAAAATGGATTTTAATTTCATGGATATTTTTAACACTAGGAATATTACTTGGATCAATTTGGGCCTATTACGAATTAGGCTGGGGAGGATTTTGGTTTTGGGATCCTGTTGAAAATGTTTCTTTAATGCCATGGCTAGCATTAACTACTCTTTTACATTGTATATTGGTTTTAGAGAGAAAATCAATTTTAACTTCATGGGTAATAATTCTTTCTATAGCAACATTTACATTAAGTATGTGTGGAACATTCTTAGTTAGATCAGGTATTTTAAATTCAGTTCATACATTTGCAAATGATCCTGCAAGGGGCTTATTTATATTAATTTTCTTATTTGTTTTAATTTTTCTGTCACTTTATATTTTTTTCTTTTATCACAAAAGTGAGGAAAAAAATTCCTACAATTTTTTTTGGTTAAGCAAAGAAACTTCAATTTTAATCAATAATTGGTTTATGATGTATTTTTTATCAGTTGTATTAATTGGAACAGTTTATCCAATATTTCTAGATGTCATATCCTCTGAAAAAATTTCAGTTGGACCACCATTTTATCATAAATTAATAGTTCCTTTTCTGTTACCTTTTTTATTGATGATGTCTATTGGACCAAAACTTAAATGGATAAGGTCAGAATTAGAGGACAAAATATATCTAATTTTATTATTGATAGTTTCTATTTTATTATCGGTGCTAATTTTAAAAAATTTTAGTCAAAATTTCTTAATAAATACAATTTTAATATCGAGTGCATTTTATTTATTTTTCACAACTGTAAGAGATTTTTTTATTCAAAAATATAAAAATATTTCACAAAATATTTCTCATTTTGGATTTAGTTTATTGATTTTGAGCATTTTATTTAACAATTTATTTTCCAGCGAGATAATTACAAATTTAAAAGTAGGTGAAACCTTTGAAAATTCAGAGACTAAAATTATTTTTGAAAGCATTAATCAAAAAAAAGAAAAAAATTATAATTCAATTATCGCAAATTTTAAAATTCAGGATTCTAAAGGGGTAAGGGATAAATTTTCACCTGAGTTAAGAATTTATAACCAACCCGTAATTGCAACTAGTGAAGCTGATATTAAAACTACTCTTATGTCAGATAAGTTTATTGTAATTAATTTGGTCCAAAATCAAGATTTTTTTAATGTTAGATATCAAGTTAAACCTTTTATGCTATGGATATGGTTATCAGTCATATTGATATCAGTAGGGGGGTTAACAAGTTTAATGCGAAAAAGATTATGAAAAAAAAATTAATACCTTTCTTTGTATTTTTAATTTTTTTAAGTATTTTTGTAATTTTTTATAGGGGATTAGATGATACAAATATTTATTCCCCAGAAAATAAAACACAAAATGATGTCCCAGTATTTAATACAAAGGAATTTTATACAGGTTCAGATTTAAATTCTTTAGAAATTTTTGAATTAGATAAATTTTATTTATTAAATATTTGGTCTTCGTGGTGCGTACCGTGCCGTCAAGAACATCCTTTGTTAATGAAACTTAAAGCAGAAGGTAAAATTGATATAATTGGGTTAAATTATAAAGATAATAAAAAAAATGCTGAAAACTTTTTAAAAGAATTAGGAGATCCTTATGAGAAAATATTTTTTGATTTAGATGGTATAATAGCAATCGAATGGGGAGCTTATGGAGTACCAGAGTCATTTTTAATATATAAAAATAAAATTAATAGAAAATACATTGGTCCTTTAAATCAAAAATTAATAAATGAAATTAAACAAATAATAGAATGAAATCTTTGAGAATTACACTTGTTATTTTTTTTTCATTTATCTCAAGTCATTTATATGCAGATGAACAAGATAAAAGAAATCAAATAACTAAAAATTTACGCTGTTTAATTTGTCAAGGTCAGTCTGTTTACGATTCAGATTCTGAGTTTGCCAATAGTTTGAAAATCTTAGTTGATAAAAAACTTAATGAGGGTTTAACTGAGGATCAAATATATAAATATTTTAAAGATAAATATGGAGATTGGATATTGTATAATCCTGGATTAAATAAAAATACTTATATTTTGTGGTTATTGCCAATATTGCTTTTTCTAATTGGGGGTGCGATAATCTATAAAAAATTTATAGTTAGGAAATAAATTAATCCAAAATGAACTTAAAAAAACTTATAATAAATTTAATATTCATATTATTCACAATTTCAGCAATTGCTGATGAAAAAAATTTAGATAATAAAAAAACTGAATTTAGTATTTTTACAGGTACTTTTGATTTTAGTGACGACGGTAAAAAATCTACTTTAATTGGCTTTCAACATCAAAATGAAAATCTAAATAGAGATACATTTTTGGGAAATTTATCTCCAATAACCGGAGCATTGTTCACGGCTGATAATGCAGGATATATTTATACTGGAGTACAGGCTCAATACAAAATAGGAGAGTTGAATTTTACTCCAAGTTTTACACCCGGTTTGTATCATGAGGGAAATGGCAAAGATTTAGGTCATTTAATTGAATTTAAAAGTGAATTACAAATATCACTTAATATGTCTGAGACTAGCCAATTAGGCTTTTCATACAATCATATATCCAATGCGAGTCTTGGAGACAAAAATCCTGGGGCAAATAGTTATATGTTTAATTTCTTTAAAAACTTCTAAATAAGCTAATGAACTTAAAAGATTGTCATAATTTTAGTGATTTTAGGAAACTTGCAAAAAAAAAATTACCATCTCCAATTTTTCATTATATTGATGGGGCTGCGGATGATGAAATCACATATTCTAGAAATACAAGTGCATTTGATGATGTTGATTTAGTTCCAAATGTATTAAGAGGAGTAGAAGAGGTTGATTTATCAACCACAATCTTTGGAAAAAAATTAGACCTTCCTTTTTATTTGGCACCTACAGCCTTACAGAGGCTATTTCATTACGATGGTGAAAGAGCTGTAGGAAAAGCAGCAAAAAAATTTAATACTATGTTCGGTGTTTCTGCTTTAGCTACAGTTAGTGTAGAAGAAATTTCTTCTATGATTGATACACCAAAAATGTTCCAATTTTATTTTCACAAAGATAGAGGATTAAACGATTCTTGTCTTGAAAGAGCCAAAGCTGCAAAATTTGATGTAATGGCTTTAACCGTAGACACAATAACAGGTGGGAATCGTGAAAGAGACTTAAGAACAGGGTTTACATCTCCACCTAAGTTAACATTATCTAGTTTGTTTAGTTTTGCAACTAAGCCTATGTGGGGAATAAATTATCTAACCAAAGGTAAATTTGAGTTACCACATCTTCAAGATTATGTTCAAGAAGGCACAAGCACAAATACTTCAATCGGAAACTACTTTTCTACAATGTTAGATCAATCTATGAATTGGAAAGACGCAGAAAAACTTTGTGCTCAGTGGGGAGGTCATTTTGCTCTTAAAGGTATTATGAGCGTTGATGATGCAAAGAGAGCTGTAGATATTGGTTGCACTGGAATTATGGTTTCAAATCATGGTGGTAGACAGCTAGACGGCTCTAGATCTCCATTTGATCAACTTGCTGAAATTGTGGATGCTGTAGGAGATAAGCTTGATGTTATTTGTGAAGGTGGAATTCATAGAGGCACACATATGCTTAAAGCTTTATCATTGGGCGCAAAAGCATGTTCAGGAGGAAGACTTTACTTGTATGCATTGGCAGCGGCTGGCCAGGCTGGTGTTGAAAGAGCTTTATCTAAATATAAAGCTGAGCTAGAAAGAGACATGAAATTAATGGGCTGCACTAAAATAAGTGATTTAAATAGAAATAACTTAAGATTTAGATAATAGATCATGAATATAAATGATTGTTATAATTTTGAAGATTTTAGAAAATTAGCAAAAAAGAAATTACCAGCCCCGATATTTCATTACATTGATGGTGGTGCAGATGATGAAGTTACTTTGAATAGAAATACAGATGCATTTAATGATTGTGATTTAGTTCCAAATATTCTGAATAGCGTTGGTGAACCTGATTTGTCTACATCTGTGTTTGGAAGAAAAATTGATATGCCTCTTTTTTTATCGCCGACCGCAATGCAAAGTTTGTACACACCTGAGGGTGATAAAGCTTCTGCGAGAGCTGCTGAAAAATTTAATACTATGTATAGCATGTCTACAATGGCATCTTTTTCAATTGAGGAAGTTGCCAATGTATCAAGCGGACCTAAACTTTTTCAATTGTATATCCATAAAGATAAATCAATAACTGATGATTTAATTGAAAGATGTAGCAGAGCAAATTTTGACGGAATGTGTATAACTGTGGATACATTAGTTGCAGGTAATCGAGAGAGAGACCATAGGACCGGTTTTACTACGCCGCCAAAATTTACATTAGATAGTTTATTAAGCTTCGCTATGAGACCAAGATGGGTATTTAATTATTTTACTAATAAAAAATTTGAACTCGCAAATATAAAAGATAAAACTGACAAAGGCACAAATATAGCAAAATCAGTTATGGAGTATATTAATGAACAATATGATCCAGCTATGAATTGGAAAGATGCGGAATATTGTATTAAAAAATGGAATAAACCTATGGCTTTAAAAGGTGTTATGTCAGTTGAGGATGCTAAAAAAGCAATTGATATTGGTTGTACTGCGATAATGATTTCAAATCATGGTGGAAGACAGCTTGACGGTTCTAGGTCACCATTTGATCAAGTTAAAGCGATTTCCGACGCCGTAGGAGATAAATTGGAAATCATTTTAGATGGTGGAATTAGACGTGGAACTCATGTGCTTAAGGCATTATCAGCAGGTGCGACAGCCTGTAGTTTTGGAAAAGCTTTTCTTTTCAGCTTAGGTGCAGGTGGCCAGCAGGGTGTTGAGAGACTTTTGGATAATATGCACAGAGAAATAAGGAGAAATATGATACTTATGGGCTGTAAATCTGTTCGAGATCTCGATAGAACAAAAATTATTTATCGTAATTAGTTATAAAAATTATAAATACTTTTATTCAATGAACAATAGACAATAAATATCTTTTCCGTTAGGTTTTCAAAATTATGAAACTTGCACAATCTCTTGACAGACTCGGAACTGAAAGTGCTTTCACAGTTTTAGCTGAAGCTAAAAAATTAGAGGCACAAGGACATCCAATGATTCATCTAGGTTTAGGTCAGCCAGATTTTAAAACTCCTAAACATGTAGTTGAGGCAGCAAAAAAAGCTTTAGATGATGGCCATCATGGCTATGTCATGTCTAATGGTATACCAGAGTGTAGACAAGCTGTTACAAGATGGATAAAGAAACGTTACAATGCAGACGTTAATTTTGAAAGAATTCTAATTATGCCAGGTGGTAAGCCCACTATGCACTATGCGATACAATGTTTTGGAGAACCTGGTGCAGAAATAATTCATCCTACACCTGCATTTCCAATTTATGAGTCAATGATAAATTATACTGGCTCTACAGCAGTACCATATGATTTGACAGAGGATAAGGATCTAAAATTTAGTGCAGATAAAATTTTATCTTTAATAACAGACAAAACAAGATTGCTGATTTTGATTAATCCAAATAATCCAACAGGCAGTTTCGTTGAAAGACCAGAAATCGACAAGTTAGCTGAAGGATTAAAAAAACATCCTCATGTTACAATATTAAGTGATGAAATTTATAGTAGGCAAATTTTTGACGACAAGGAAATGCCAACTTTTTTTAATTATCCAGAATTAAGAGACAGATTAATTGTTCTTGAAGGTTGGAGTAAAGCTTACTCAATGACGGGTTGGAGATTAGGTTGGAGCTTTTGGCCTGAGCATCTAGTTGAGCATGTTAATAAATTACTTATTAACAGTGTTTCATGTGTCAATGCAGCGGCTCAATTTGCTGGCATTGCTGCTTTAGACGGACCAGATGATTCTATTCATCTTATGATGGAAAAATTTACTCAAAGAAGAAAACTGATACATGAGGGTTTAAATAGTTTACCAGGTGTAGAATGTAGCTTACCTGGAGGCGCATTTTATGCTTTTCCAAAAGTAATAGAAACTGGAATGAATGGAACTGAATTTTGTAAAAAAGCTATGCATGAAGCTGGAGTAGCAATAGTTCCAGGTACTGCTTTTGGAAAAACATGCAATGATTATGTTAGATTTAGTTTTGCAGCTTCACAGGATAATATTTCTCAGGCTCTGGAAAACATTAAAAAAATGTTGACTAAATAAGCTGTATTTTTTAAGTATTTTTCATTATTATTAGATATTAACATGATAGATCAAGTACATTCTGAATTAAAAAAAATTTTAAATGGAAGATTTTCAACTTCTGAATCAACCAGGGCCAATTATTCAAGAGGTGAAGATACATACGATCCTATTTTATCTCAAGCCGTAGTTTTTCCAGAAACAAATGAGGAAGTTTCACAAATTTTAAAAATATGCAATGAACACAAAATTCCAGTAGTTCCATTTGGAACTGGAACTTCTTTAGAGGGAAATGTTGTTGGTAATTCTAATGGTATTACAATTTCGTTGGAAAAAATGAATAAAATATTATCTGTTAATGCTGAAGACTTTGATTGCAGAGTTCAAGCAAACGTTACTAGAAAGCAGTTAAATGAGCACTTAAGAGAAGATGGAGTTTTTTTTCCAATTGATCCAGGAGCTGACGCAGCTTTGGGAGGCATGGCATCTACATCGGCTTCAGGGACCATGGCGGTAAAATATGGTACTATGAGAACTGTAATTTCTGGCTTAACAGTCGTTTTGCCTAATGGTGAAATAATAAAAACTGGCAGCAGAACCAAAAAGACTTCTGCTGGTTATAACTTAACAAATTTATTTATTGGATCAGAAGGCACTCTTGGAATAATCACTGAAGTACAAGTTAGATTATCTCCTATTCCAGAAAGTATAATGAGTGCTGTATGCTATTTTCCAGATCTGGACTCCGCAGTTAAAACTGCACAAGAGGTAATTCAATATGGAGTTTCAATTGCAAGAATTGAAATGTTAAATAAAGATCAAATGGAAATAAGTATTAATTATTCTAATTTAGAAAATATTAAAGCATCTCCAACATTGTTTTTTGAATTTCATGGAAGTGAGACAACTAATAATGAGGCAATAAGTATTGTTGAGGAGTTGTCGAAGAACAATAATGGGAGCGATTTTCAATGGGCTTCTTCAATTGAAGAGCAGAAAAAATTGTGGAAAGCAAGACACGATGTATATTATTCCGTTAAGGCGTTAGGTAATAACATGAAAGTTTATTCAACTGATGTGTGTGTACCTATTTCTAGATTAGTTGAATGTATCTCTTGGGCAGAAAAAGAAGTCAACAGATTGGGTTTAACAGCTCCTATGGTTGGCCATGTAGGCGATGGTAATTTTCATTCAATAATTTTATATGATCCTCAAGATAAAGAAAAACAGAAAAAAATAAGACAGTACAGTGATGACCTAATAAATAAAGCACTTGATTTAGAAGGAACAATAACTGGTGAGCATGGTATAGGATTACAAAAAAAACATTATCTTTTAAAAGAGCATATGGATAATATCCCCGTGATGAAAGCAATTAAAAGAAGTATAGACTGCAACAATATCATGAATCCAGGTAAAGTTTTTGATTTAAATTAATTTAAAATAATATGAAAAAAATTTTAATTACAAGAAAACTTCTAAGAACATGTGAGGATAAGGCAAACGAAATTTTTAACTCAAATTTTAATTTAAATGATGAATTGTATTCGCAAAAAAAGCTTATTGAGCTTAGTCAGGGTTGTGATGGGATTTTGTCATCACTTACAGATAAGCTAGACGCTGAAACAATTAATAAACTTCCTGATAGTATAAAAATAATATCAAATTTTGCTGTAGGATTTGGAAATATAGATTTAGAGGCAGCTAAAAGCAGAGGAATAGCAGTAACTAATACACCAGAGGTTTTAACAGATGCAACAGCTGAAATTGGAGTTTTATTAATACTTGGAGCGTGTAGAAGAGCTTCCGAGGGTATTGAAAGTGCTAGGCAGGGAGGTTGGAAATGGTCAGCTGATTATTTAATTGGTAAACAACTTACCGGATCTAGGTTAGGTATTTTAGGAATGGGTAGAATAGGTCAAAAAATTGCAAAGATTGCAAAATCTTTAGGGATGATAATACATTACCATAATCGATCAAAATTAAGTGAGGATAAAGAGCAAGGAGCAACTTATCACGACAATCTAAAAAGTCTGTTGTCAGTATCAGATGTGCTATCAGTTTGCTGTCCCGCATCTAAAGAGACAGTGGATATGATAAATAAGGAAACAATAGAATATTTACCAAAAGGTGCTGTTGTAACCAATGTTGCAAGAGGGGACATCATTGAGGATGAGGCAATGATAGACGCTCTTGATAGAAGGAAAGTTTATGCTGTAGGTTTAGATGTATACAAAAATGAACCAAATCTTAACCCAGGTTATTTAAAACATAAAAGCGCGTTTATTCTTCCACATTTAGGCAGTGCAACAAAAGACACTCGAACAGCAATGGCTAACCTAGCTATTGATAATTTAGAGGAATACTTTAGGACTGGCGATTGTCAAAATAAAGTAAATTAAAATTATATTTATTACAGCTTAAAATCTAGATATTAATAGAATTGTAACACCAATTACAAAAATAATAACTCCAATGATTTCTGTGATTCTTACTTTCTCTTTAAACATATATCTTGAGGAAAAATAACTAAATAATAATTCAACTTGACCAACTGCCCTTACAAATGAAGATTGTATTAAGGTAAAAGCATAAAACCAAGATAAAGATGCTAATAAACCAGCTATACCTGTTAAAATACATTCATATTTATCATGATAAAGCTTCTTAAATTCTGATTTTTCAAATAAAATTAAATATATCGTTAAAATTAAAGTCTGAATAAATAAACCTACTAATAATGCTGAAATAGCTTTTCCAAAATTTGAATCAATGTTATCCAAAGTCAGAATAGCTGCTCTAAAATAAACAACACTTAATGCTAAGAATAATCCCGATATCAACCCAATTATAGTCGTTTTTGAAAATAAATTATTTAAAAAAAGTTTTAAATCTTTTACAGATAATATAATGACACCAAGTGTTGAAATAACAATTCCACTAATTCCAAACTTATTTAACTTTTCATTTAATATTAAATATTCAAACAATGCTACTTGGATAACTTCTGTTTTGCTAAGAGAAGTGCCGACTACAAAATTTGAAAAATTAAATAAATATAATAAAAAAAATGTAAAAATAATTTGAAAAATTGATGC
>MDTG01316966.1_pt1 | contig 10608 bp, 8 predicted proteins | sample 811421 | NCBI WGS metagenome assembly MDTG01 (sample SAMN05326645, study PRJNA326480) | marine metagenome | isolation source: seawater | place: Pacific Ocean: South East | collected 2011
CAACAGAAATTCAAAGGGCGATAAACTCAGCCTACGGGGACGACAAAAAAATCCAAGTTGTGCAGAATGTTGACGACACACTAACCATTGATTTACTAAAACTGAATGCTGACGGAACGTCAACTGGTTTAACAACTCCCATCAGTGTAGACTTATTAACCGACTCTTATGTTTCTACATTAGAGGGTATCACACTAACTGGTGCATCACCCGATTTTACGAGAGATCAATTTTTAGCTCACACACAGGCTAGATTAAATGATGCATTAAATAATTACGCCGTAACTTCGTCTACCGACACAGTAAATAATGCTGCGTCAATTGGTGTTCAAAATAGCTTATTTGCTGAGTATACCGGAGGAACAATGACAGGTATTCTAGAGCACAATCAGGCTTTTAAAATTACTCGAGCAAATGCAACAACAAACTCTTCAGGAGCAATTACTGCTATTACTGATGAGGAGAAATATTTAACACATTCTTATTTCGGTAAAAGTCCTCAACTTCATGTTTATGATGAAGCTGATACAATGGGCGCTGGAGATTCTGGAAACATCGTCGAGTATGATCAATCGGAAAATACTGTAAAATTTTATTTCGGTGCAAATGATCCCGCATTAACGGTTAACGAAAAAATTAGAGCTTTAGGACTATTTGATGCAAATGCAACAGATACAACAAATTCTGCTTTTTTTAATGGTAGAGAATTCACTGTAATTAGAGCAGCACAAGATGCGGGTAACAAATTTTTTGTTGAATGTAGCACTTCAGGTATGAATTTTCCTGATGCTGATTTTAACATTGCAGCAACTCAAAATGATGGAAAAATCTATAGCGAACTTTCAACTAGTGTTGAAGCTTTCTTTCAAGGCGCAAACAATGTATTCAAGGGTGCAGATGTAAACTTTAGTAACAAAAAAGTTGTTCTAAGAGAAATAGGAACAGCCAACAAACACTCATATACTAACAAAATGGTTGACACTTCAACTGTTGCCAGAGCACATGGAAGTGTTTCAGTTGGTGATCCAATATTTGGAATTCATAGTGCTGAATTTGATATTAATGGTTCTGCCGCAGCTGTAAATACCAGTCAAGTATTAGGATTAGGATCTGATGCTGGAGCTCTCGATGCAACAATCAAAGGAGCTTCAAATATGGCAACTAATTGGGTTGATGTTCAAGACCCTCCAATTGAAGTTTCTTATGATGTTCTTAACCAAAGACTTCAATTTGAAATTGATAGAAATATTTTGGGAACTGGAACCAACAGTAACTTTAACAGTTTCAAAATCTTTGGAGCTTCTACTGCAACAGCAACTAACAATCTTGGTATCCCAACTTCAGATGATACAACCGAAACTTTAATAAGAGGTGGAGAAAAATTCTCTGCTGCAACCTTCGTTGCAGATGGTGCAGAAATTCAACTCAACGACAAACGTTTTGGAATTAAAGTTAATTACAATAGTGAATTAAAAGCATTTGAATTCAGCAGTGGAACAACTGGAGAAACCATTGCAGCAAATGGAGCAATAGGCGTTACAACAGCACAAACAGCATCCGATATTGCAGTTGGTCGCTATCTTCTGTCAGCAACAGATGGTTCAATTACTGATGCAACAGACTTCTTTGGAGGGGATAACGGTCTTCTAGGAGTTGGAAAAACAAAAACCAATGCCGTGACCACTGAAGCAAAAGGTCTTGCAGCTCTCCCAGCAGTAGCTGTTGGAGCATCCGCAACTGAGGATCTTACTCAAGTATTTAGATTAAGCAACCAAAATAACGAGAACATATTTAATGTCTCAGTTAATGGTGTGCCGGGTATTATTGAAATACCTCAAGGTTTTTATGTTGGAACCACTTTAGCTGAAGCACTTCAAGAAAGAATGAATCAAATTGAGGGAACAACTGGTATTGTTGGTGGAGGAATTACGGTTTCTTATAATTCGGCTACAAACAATTTTACATTCACAAACGGTACTACTGGAAGAGATTCGACAATTAAAGTTCGTGGAGCAGGTAAATTTGGCCTCGACAATGTTGATCTTGGTGTTGGAACTGTCCCACAGATTTTTAACTTAACACAAGCAACTAACTCCGAAGGTTTGGCATTATTTGTTGATGCAAATGGAAATAAAGTGACAACACCTCCAGCTAACGTTGTTGACGGCTATTTTCCTCTATTCATTGACGAAGGAGAACTTACTTTTGATAAATCTGGAAGAATTGTAAGTCCAAAACAAGGTGTTCATTATGAAAAGCAAGAAGCTGGTTTCAGTATTGACCTTGATATAGATTTTACAAAGTCAACTCAGTTAGCTCAACCTTTCTCAGTGAATACCGTTAATCAGGATGGTTTTACATCAGGAAGGTTAGATGGTCTTGAAATTGATTCATCTGGAACTGTGAGAGCAAACTATACAAATGGACAGAATAACCCACTTGGTAAAATTGTTTTAGCTAACTTTAATAACCAAAATGGTCTGAAGCAAATTGGTAACTCAACGTATGTAGAAACAGCTGTCTCGGGTACTGCAACAGTTGGAGAAGCAGGCGCTGAAGGTTTCGGTACTGTTTTATCAGGTTCATTGGAAAGATCTAATGTTGATATTACAGAGGAACTCGTAAACCTAATTACCGCTCAAAGAAACTTTCAGGCAAATGCTAAATCAATTGAAACAACTGCTGCAACAACCCAAGCAATTGTGAATATTAGAATGTAATTTAAATTAACTTGTTAGGAGATTATTAAAATGGATAGAATGGCTCAGACTGCATTAAATAGTTTGAAAATGTTGATGGAAAATCAAACTGCAACATCCCACAATCTCTCAAATTTAAGTACTCCTGGATTTAGACAAGATATTGTTACTGATTTTGGTTCTATATATTTAAATAGGCAGAATGGAGTTGAACCAAGAATTGTCTCAGCTAGAAATGTAGGGGGATTCTCAGTTCAACAAGGAACGATGGACTTTACAAAAAATCCACTAGATGTGGCTTTTGATGGGGATGGATACTTTGTAATTCAACCAAAGAACGGTGGGCAACCCTCTCTATCGAGGAGAGGCGATTTTCAGACAAGCGAGACTGGTGAATTATTAGATGGAGCTGGAAATAAAGTTCTTGATGTGGGTTTAAACCCACTTGAAATTCCTGCGTTTCGAGAAATAACAATCTCTCCACAGGGAGAAGTATTTATTCAACCTATCGGTGCAGAACCTGATGCATTACCACAGAATGTTGCTACCATTGCTACATTTGTTCCTGCAGAAAACGATAAGTTAAAAAAAACTCTTGATGGTCATATAAGGATTGAATCAGAACCAAATGAGGACGGTATTACTGAAATAGTACAGATTGAACCAAATCAGCAAGGTAAAATCGTGGTTGGTTTTTTGGAGAAAAGCAACGTCAATGCTGTAGAGGAAATGGTAAATACAATTGATCAACAAAGAAAATTTGAAATGCATGTAAAATTTATTCAAATGGCTGAAGAGCTTGATTCGGTTGGAGCTAGCCTCATGCGAATGCCTGGAATGTAATCTGTTTTTTCAAGAATTATAAAATTCGTACTTATATAAATTTGTCTTCCTTATCTTACTAAAACTTCAAATTTTTAGGTTTTTTGAAGATATGATTATTAAGAATTAGAAAAACTATAATTGAATTCTATTTTCTTCAAAGTAATTATTAACAAATCTCTGGTTTCTATTAATATTAGTAACGTTACTAAAAATTTATAATTTTTAAGATTGAAAAAAATAATTTTATTTGGAGAATTTCTTGTCGACATCAATTCTTATATGCCTTATTTCAGGACTTGGTTGGGCTCTATTTGATCTCACAAGAAAGCTGAGCCTAAATTTTATTAGCTCCAAGATACTACTTTTATCCTTTTCGACTCTTCAGATAATAATTTTTTCAATATGGTGTGTAAAACAAAGCTTTTTTTTCTTTTTTATTCCCTACTTTTTGCCAGGTTTAACTTTGGTTTTATTAGGTATATTTTCTGCACTCATTTTTTTAAAGTCTATAAAGGAATCAGATTTAAGTTTAACTATACCTTTATTGTCTTTTTCTCCTTTATTTAGCTCTATTTTTGCTTATTTATTTCTTGGCGAAACCTTAAATAAACAGCAATACCTAGGAATTTCTTCAATAATTTTTGGAACACTTTTTCTGTATATGAAAAAATTAAATTTTTCTCAGTTTTTAAAAAGTGTACATAACATTAAAAGAAATAAAAGTGCTAAACTGATGATTTTAGTTTCATTTTGTTGGAGCTTAACTCCTGTTTTGGACAAAATATGCTTGAGATACAGTTCTATTAATTTTCATGGTCTAACTCAATCTATTTTTACTTTTATATTTTTGATAACTATCTCCTTTAAGGACATATTTGCTATAAAAGATAAAAAAATTAAAAATTTAAAACTTATTTTTATCACATTATGTATTGGTACATTCGCCACAATTCTGCAATTTTACGCAATACTTTTTAATTTTGTTCCGATAATGGAATCAATAAAACGAGCGACAGGACAATTTACAGCTATTATTTTTGGAAAATTATTTTTTAATGAGAAAGTTACAATCCAAAAAATAATTGGGGTTTCTTTTCTTTCTTATGGTGTTTTTCTAGTTATTTGATATTCCAATTGTATTATGTAATTTTATTAAGTTATTTGCTCGATTTTCCAGTTATCATCTTTTTTGATAAAAAATTCGGTTTTTTTAAAAAAACCGTTAAAGTCAGTTTTCATTGTAGTAGAATATGCACCCATATTAAATAATTCAATGTAATCACCCTCGGAAACAGAATTTGGAAGATAAAATGGTCCTTTTATGAAATCAGCAGAATCACATGTGGGTCCGTAAAAGCTAAATGGAATTAATTTTGATGTAGTGTCTTTTCTTCCAAACAACTTTGCAGGATAAATAAAGTTAAATTTGCCTGCATTATTCAGAGATCCATAAATACCATCATTAATAAACAAGGAATTATTTTTTCTATGATTTACTTTAACAACCAAAGACATGCAATCTGATACAATCGATCTACCTGGCTCTGCCAAAAGTTTTACTTCACTACATTTGTTGCAAAAAACTTTTAAAAAGTTTTTGTTTACATAGGAAATATAATCACTCAGATTAACTTGTTTATAATTTTCGTAGTAAGATGGGAACCCTCCACCTACATTTAAGTAATCAAGATCTACTCCGCTTGATTTTTCGACATCTTTAGATATTTTAATTGCAGTTTTATATATCTGTGGATTCATACATTGAGACCCGACATGAAAACAAATACCGACTTTTGATATTTTCTTCTTTATAATTTTTATAAGTTTTGAAGCAGCCACCTTATTCATTCCAAACTTACTATCTAGGGATACAACTGAAAATTTTGAAGGAATTGACAACCTTACAAATATAGACAAATCCTTTGCATGATTCGTTTCATAAAGAATTTTTTTATATTCTTCCAAACTATCCAAGGAAAAATTTCGAACTTTGTATTTAAAATAAGCCTCTTTGATTGATTTTCTAGATTTTATAGGGTTCATAAAAAAAACATTTGAATTAGGAATAATTGCTTTTATAAGCTTAATTTCATTCAATGAAGCAGCATCAAAAGAATCAACACCACACTTTTTTAATAAATTTAGAATAGGTTTTGAAGGGTTTGCTTTTAACGCATAAACTACCCTTCCCTCAAAATATTTTGTGAATTGACGTATTTTTTTTTTTAACTTTTCAGGATAGAAAATAAAAAAAGGACTGTTTATATCTTTAAAAGAAATTTGATTCAAATCTAATTCCCTAAACTTTATTTAAAGCATTGTTATAACTTTTATAAAATTTTATTTCATAAATTATTCAAATTTTATTTATTTTTTATAATTTTTAAATACAATGTAAAAAAAATGTTAAGAATTAATGATATAGCCCCAAATTTTGATGCTCTGACAACCAGCGGAAAATTGAATTTTCACTCCTATCTTGGAGACTCTTGGGGTATACTATTCTCTCATCCTAAAGATTTTACCCCTGTCTGCACAACAGAGCTAGGCTATATGGCCAAGATCGAAAAAGAGTTTAATTCAAGAAATTGTAAGTTAATCGGATTGAGCGTAGATTCAATTGATGATCATGTAGCATGGAAAAAAGATATTGAGGAAACACAAAATGCAGTTGTTAAATACCCACTGATCGCAGATCAAAACCTTAAAATCGCCAAACTTTATAACATGCTTCCAGCTGATGAAATAGCTGATGAAAAGAGAACTGCAATTACTAATGCAACTGTGCGATCAGTTTTTTTGATTGACCCTAATAAAAAAATAAGAATGATGCTTACATACCCCATGACAACTGGAAGAAATTTCGACGAAATTTTAAGAGTATTAGATTCAATACAACTTAGTTCAAAAAAAAAAGTTGCAACTCCTGCAAACTGGAAAAAAAATGATGAAGTTATTATTGTTCCTGCAGTAACTGATGAAGAGGCGAAAGAATTATTTGGGGAATTTAAGAAAATTAAACCATACCTAAGATACACTAAGGTCGAATAGTTAAGGTTGAACATTTTTTGGAGCAGTATTTTACTTGATCCCAGTCCTTCCTCCATTTTTTTCTCCACGAGAAAGACCTCTTACATACAATACATATCTTTGTAGGCAGATTAGTTTTACTCATTTTTTTGCAACATACTTTTATTCTTTAAAAACAGAATATAGGCAGCAACTTCATATAGAAGGTGTAAAATAATGAAGAACATTCTTATCTTAAAAAAGTGATATAAAAATCTATATTTTGGAACATTTCTCCAGATTTCTAAAAACGCGTAGGACCCTATTAATAGTTTATCCCCCTTAATAACATGTATTCTTCTTATTAATTGTTCGTATGTTTTTGAAGTTAATTTAAGCGCATCTTTGTTATTTGTAATGTCAATCCATTTAAAGTTATTATTAGAATATTTTTTATAATGGTTAATTTCACTGTCACAGAGATTACAGGATTTGTTGTAGAAGACTTTAATTTTCATAAGTATTAGTCTTTAGAAAGTTTTCAGCCGAGGTGAAGATTTTTTGTTTTCTCTCAATTTTCATTTTTTCTAGGATTCTTACCATCATTGATAATCTTGGGTTTTTTAAAAAAAACTTCTTATTTTTTTCTATAAATCTCCAATATAAACCATCCATAATATCACACCATGATCCCTTTTTAAAATGCATCATTTTTAAAAAATAAGCAGATCCGCAAATATAGGGTTTAGTTGAATAAATTCCTCCGTCACTATACAAACCCATTCCGTAAACATTGGGTGCCATAACCCAATCAGACGAATCAACAAACATTTCCATAAACCATTTATAAACAATTCTAGGTTCAATTTCACAAAGATTCATAATATTACATAAAATCATTAGTCTTTCTATATGGTGAGTCCATCCATATTTCAGAGCATTCTTAATAGAAAAGTCCAAAGGATCCAATCCGGTTGTTGCGTTATACCAAGAAGGCTTAAGTTTTCTGTTGTGGTTGAAAAAATTACCTTTCTCTAATTCTTCATCAAAATTTTGATAAATACCCCTCATAAATTCTCTCCACCCAATTATTTGCCTAATATAGCCTTCATAGGAATTTAGCTTATGAGGAGGATTTTCTATAATTTTAGTAATAATTTCCTTGGGAGTAATGAGGCCAATATTAATGTAAGGGCTAAGAGCAGAATGAAACAATACATTATCTCTGTCATCAACCGCATCCTCATAATCACCAAAATTTTCCAATTTTTTTTCTATAAAATAATCTAAAAGTTTTAAAACATTTTTACGTGTGGTGCACAACCAAAACTCATTAGTTGCTCCTGGATGGTCATAGAACTTTTTTTCGATGATTTCTTTTAAATAATTAGTGTGTTTTGTATCTTCAAATGAGAGATTTTCCGGTAAATCAATCTGTTTAGGCAATTTCTTTCTATTTTCTCCGTCAAAACTCCACTTACCTCCAACTGGTTTATCTTTGTCTTCAATTAAGATGTTATTTTTATTTCTCTGGATTTTATAAAAATTAGCCATGAACGGTTTTTTTGTATCTTTTAAATAACTTTCAAATTCGGTTCTTGAATTTAAAAACATTGGTGTTTGTAAATAATTAATATGTACTTTGTCTTTTAAATTTGTAAGTAAGTTTTTTTCAAACACTTTATCCTCTATTTCATAAATAGATATTTCAGATATTTTTTTATCTTTTATGGTTTTTATTAATTTATCAGTGTAGGGATCAGAAAAATCTGAATCAGTTATCTTTTTGTACAGTACATCATAATTTTCTTCATCCAATTCATCTTTAAATGACCTCATAGCTGACAAGAAAAGAAGAATCTTTTGCTTATGATGCCTCTCGTATGTACACAAACCTTGATCTTCACAAAGAAAGAAAATGTGATCTTTTTTAAAGCTCTTAAAGTAACTAAGATTAAAAAGCTGATTTCCTAATACAACGAAAAGTTTATTTTTCATGATTTATATTTTTTAAAGAAGAAAACGCTTCTAGAGCTTTCTCTCTTGATTCTTTGATGTCAACAACTGGTTTTGGGTAATCTATTCCAATTTTAAACCCAACATCTTTACTTATATTTTGAGGACAAAGCCAGGGTTCAAACAAATATTTAGTTGGGATTTTTCTAAGTTCTGGAACAAATCTTCTTATGTAATTACCAGTTGGATCAAATTTTTTTCCTTGAGTTATGGGGTTAAATATCCTGAAATAAGGAGCTGAATCGGTTCCAGTACCAGCAACCCACTGCCAACTTGCAGAATTGCTTGCATAATCAGCGTCAAATAAACAATTCCAAAACCACTTTTCTCCATTATGCCAGTGCAGAAGCAAATTTTTAACTAAAAATGACCCTGTAATCATCCTTACCCTATTGTGCATATAACCAGTTTTCCATAGCTCTCTCATACCCGCGTCAACAATTGGATAACCAGTAAGTCCCTTTTTCCAAAGATCAAGGTATTCAGGGTTGCTCTGCCAAGGGAACTTATCAAATTTTTTTTGGAGGTTTTTTGACTGTATTTCTGGAAAGTGGTACATTAAGTTATAGAAAAATTCTCTCCAACCTAATTCGCTTTTGAAAATTTCTATATTTTTTTTATCAACTTCCCACTTTTCATTTTCAATTTCGTACCAAAGAGTGTTGACTGAAATTTGTCCCCAATGAAGATATGGTGACAATCTTGATACATTATTTTTATTCGGATAATTTCTTCCTTCAGAATATTCATGTATACCGTCTAAAAAAAATGATTTCATAAGCTCATAAGCGAAGGATTCTCCAACATTCCAATTTTTGATCAAATTGACCTCCCATAATCGATTATTTAATAAACCGAGTTGGTTTAAATCCAATGATTTAAGCGAATGATCATAAAAAGAAATTTGCTCGCTAAAAGGTTTTCGTGGTGGATCATGATTGAGACATCCTCTTTTGTAGAATGGTGTAAAAATCTTATAAGGAGATCCATCATTTTTTAGTATTTTCCATGGCTCCCAAAGCAATGATGCATTAAAGGTTTTTATTTTTACTTTTTTTTTTAAATTTTCTTTGAGTTTAGAATCTCTTTCAATTCTCCATGGTTCATAACATCTATTCCAACAAATTTCTTTAATATTATAATTATCAAGCATTGTGTTGAAAATTTCAACAGGATTACCCCTCAAAAGAACAAGTCTATTTCCAAGTTTTTGATTTAGATAATCAAGAGATTTGTGCAACCAAACTTTACCTGCGGCTCCAAATTTTTTATCACAATTGACTTCATCATAAATGAATACACACACAATTTTGTGATTGTTTTTGGATAAATAATTTAAAGAAGTGTTATCATTTAGTCTTAAATCTTGTCTGAACCAATGTATTGAAATTTCTTCTTTCATTTATTATTTAATTTTATAGGTTGGTATTTTGGTAATTAATATATTTAAAATTTATTTAGTGTTTGTCAATGATTAGAACCGTCCTTGAATCTATATATATGTTCTCAGTTATTTATTTAATCTGTATTTATTACAAGTTGTTTAAAAATGTGGTTTCAATAAGAAGAGAATCAAAGACCTCGATTGGATATAAAAGTGAAAATTTAGAAAGAGCAATTAGGGCTCACTCAAATTTTTGTGAAACTGTTCCTTTTATTTTACTTATCAGCTTTATTCTATATTTTAATAATTTGCTTCTTTTTTGCGTACCAATGCTTATAATGTTAATTTTTGGCAGATCAATTCATGCAAAAGCAATATCCGATCTCAATGAAAAAATTGAGAACAGAAGGTTAGGTATGAAATTAACTTTTTATTCACTATTTATAGGTTTAGCTGGCTTAATTTTTTATATATCTCAACTTATTTTTTTCTCTTTACAAGCGCATACAAATACTACAATTCTACCACAATAATTCTGACTACGCCCACTAATCTATGCTGTTGATTATAAAGTTTCGCTTATATTACGTGTTTTTTTTTGGCGGAGAGGATGGGATTCGAACCCACGATAGATGTTGCCACCTATAACGGTTTAGCAAACCGTCGCCTTCAGCC
>MDTG01041625.1_pt1 | contig 10606 bp, 10 predicted proteins | sample 811421 | NCBI WGS metagenome assembly MDTG01 (sample SAMN05326645, study PRJNA326480) | marine metagenome | isolation source: seawater | place: Pacific Ocean: South East | collected 2011
CTCTCATCACCGTCTAGTACCTGTAGCCCAACGTCTTACGGAGACAATTGGAGGGATAACTACGGTTATCCGAAGAAGTATAGCCAATTGCGAATGGTTTTCAATTGCAACAGAGAATGATTTTCAATTACAATTGGAAACACCATAAAAAACGTCACAAGAGCGTGGCAAGGGCCACGCTCTTCGTGTTTAAATCGCTCATTTTAATGTGTTTACGGCTCTTTTTATGCCTTCGAAGAGGCTGCCTTGTCGCGGATTCGATACGCCGCACGACGAAGCGAGGAGAGCTCTCCCGACGAGAGTTCACGCCATTCGCCAGGGGCAAGACCCTTCAAGGCAAGTGGACCCATTCGAACCCGACGTAACTTTTTCACGGGAAACCCGAACTGCGCCATCATACGGCGGATCTGGCGATTACGCCCTTCGCGAAGTTCCATATAGAGCAACGTTCGGTCACGATCGCGCTTGATGACATCAAGTTTGGAGCGGTTCGTGCGAGAAGCCCCCCCACTTCGCTTGTCCGGAAGAAAAATACCACGTTCAAGACGCTCAACGTCCTCATCACTCAATCGGCCGCCGACCGTGACTTGATAGCCCTTGTGAACGCCATAACGGGGATGCGTCAAACGATTGGCCAGCTCACCATCGTTTGTGAGCAAGAGGAGACCCGAGGACTCGACATCGAGCCGCCCGACAGGATAAAGACGAGGACGCGACGGATGAAGGACCAGGTCAATCGCGCGACAACGCCCCTCAGGATCACTGTTGGTGCTGACCGTGCCCCGTGGCTTGAACAGCATCACGTAGATGTTTCGACGTGTCTTGCCGACCACTCGCCCCTCGGCAACGATTCGATCACCTTCGGGATCAACCCAGGCAGGCAAGGTCTCGACGACTTCGCCATTCACGGTGACCATTCCTGATTCGATCAAGGATTCGCAGGCCCTGCGGGACGCAACGCCAGCATCAGCGAGCACCTTCTGCAAACGTGGCCCGCGACGCTTGTCGCCATATCCGTGTCCCTGCTTTTTTCCTCGAGTCGACATTCGTACCATTCTAAACAGGTTCGCGAGGTTCGCTTGCGATTCTGACGATAGACCTTGGGATCGAGGCATCAATGACCCAGAAACCGGAAAAAACCAGACCGCCACTGCGTACCCGAGTGCGACAGAGCTTCGAATGGCTGCGGCAGGCCGCTTCGGAACCTCGAAAGAATCTGGATGACGTCCAAAGGCGCGTTCGGCACGGATTCGACACCGCCAGATATTGTCTGAGGCACCTCAATGAGGACCGCGCGCCCCAGATGGCCGCATCGTTGGCATTTCGCACGCTTTTCGGAATCCTTCCCGTGCTGGTGGTCATCACCATCGCAGCACGCAACATCCTCGGCGACAACTTCAACCAGACCATCGACGCCTTGATTGAAGAACTCGGACTGAATGACATCAAGATCATTCCTCCGACACTCGACGCCAATACCTCGCAAGCGCCGGTCGGATTGGGTGAATGGGTGGATGGCTTCGTCGCGACCGCATCAAGCATCAATCTTTCGGGACTTGGCTGGGTCGGCATGGCGGTGGTGACGTTCTCCGCACTGTGGGTGATGGTCACCATCGAGAACAGTTTCAATGTGATCTACCGAGCGCGTTCAGGCCGCTCATGGACCAAACGCCTGCTGGTCTACTGGTGCGTCCTCACATTCGGCCCCGTGATGCTGGGCGTGATTCCCTGGTTGTCGGGAAATCTCTCGACGGTGGTGTCGACACTTCCCAGCTGGCAGTGGCTGGCCGTCACGATCGATGTGGGATCCAGTCTGCTGACGTTCTGGTTCTTCATGTTCGTGGTCTATCTCTGGGTCCCCAACGCGCGTGTGAGAGTTCGGCCCGCCTTGATCGGCGGCCTGGTCGCGGCGATTCTTCTGGAGGTGGGCAAACGGTCCCTCGGTGCCTACATGGCCAACGCCTTCTCCGTGAGCAGCCTGTACGGATCTCTGGGACTGATTCCAGTCTTCATGTTCTGGATGTATCTGATGTGGATGTTCGTTCTGGTCGGTCTCGAAGTCGCCGCGATCGTCCAGGTCCTGCGGGGACGTGACGCCCGGGTGATGCAGACCGAGGAGCTCGAAAACCTGATCGACCCCGCCTCCATCCTGTCGGTGATGACGCTGGTCGCCAATGGATTTGAAAAAGGGGCCACCTTTTCATCGGATGACATCGCCAGAAAGACGGGCCTGCCCTTCAAATTCACCGATTTGATGCTCGAGCGACTCGAGAAACGAGGTTTTCTGCACCGGATCGATCAGAAAGATTCGTTTGTGCTCGCCAGGGCTCCGGAGCAGATCACGGCCGCACAGTTGATGGACGTGGCCTTCGAACTGGTCGATGACGAAGCGATGCATCTGCAGAGCCCCTTGGTGGACACGCTTCGAGACGCTCAGAGAACTCAAGCCGCGGGGACGACGCTCGCCGCACTCATCTCGGAGGACATGACGCCGCGGACCAACGGCTGAAAGAGGAAAGCGCCCCGAGACTTCTCCTTGCACACCATCAGGAGGCGGGATCTCGTAGACTCTTGACAGTGACGAGCAGTCGCTCGAATGGCAAAGGAATGCCGATGTGCTCGAACGGGCACGACTTCGGAGGATCCGATGGATCACGAATACGACGCACAGGTTGAAGATGACGGTACGAAGAAGACCGAAGGCGAGGGTATGGCATCCCCACCGAACGGTCCCAGCGCCGCACACTTCCGTGAAGCGGCCAGACTGGCTGCCGCGCGTGCCAGAAAAGCACTCGAGCAAAGCGAGCCGCAGAGCTCCAACGGAACCACGACAGTCGTCGCCGAGGACTTCAAGAAGGCCGCAGGCAGACATGCCCGATCCGTCAGCGGACGGGGCAAGATCGCGGACATGAAGAAGCCCCGGAAGTCGATGCAGACGGAACCGAAGAAGACCGCGCAGGATGCGACCGGAGCCGATGAATCGATCACGATGCTGGACGAACGCCTCCACCTTGGCGCGCGAATGCTTCGAGCATTTGAATCACAGATTCAAAGACTGGAAGACGCCGGCGCGACCGAGACTCGAGACCCGAGCATCTTCGAAGATGGCGCTCGGATCGAAGAGGCATGCACCCGGCTCGAAGAATCCCTGGCGCGTGCGGTCCAGGTCGAGGAACGTCTGACCACCCTGATCTCCCGAGCGGAGGACGTCGCCGCCGGAATGGGCAACGGCATCGAGATCTGCAACGCCATTCAGGCCGGGACTCAGGATCGTGCTCGCGAGATCGCCGAGCTTGAAAGCGCCCAGCAACAACGAAGCGACGCGCTCATCGAACGAACCCAGGCCGTGTTGACTCGAATGGAAGAGACCCTTCGTCGCATCGAAGTGATGGACAATCCGCTCGAAGGGAACGAAGACGAATCCGTGAAACCAGAGACGCTTGAAGTGACTCTGAAGCAGGACCCACCGGTCATCGAGATCCATGCCAGAACCGCAGCGAAGCAGACGTCGGAACAACCGGAAGCTTTGGAGCCTCGGCCTGACACCCCGACTGCCCCCGAACCAGCACTCGACTCAGCGGCAGTCAAAGTGAACGAGGACGGTCCCTCGAAGACGACCGAGGAGTCGAATGAACGATTCTCTCTCGGTACATTGTCAGTCGAACCGGGCCGAGCCCATCGCGGCACCGAGACGTCATGATCCGGGCGCTTTCCACGATGTGCGCTCTGGCTCTGGCGGGAGTCGTCGTGGCCTCGACGCAAGGGCCGCATCAGGACACTCAAGAACAGACTGGACCTCCCCCGGGTGATGACCCCCTGGTTCTCGGCCTTCCGGTTCGCACCAGCGAACTCCAGGGCACGCTCACGCTCCCGGTCATCGAATCGGCAGTGGTCGAATCAGATGGATGGGTGTTCCTGCTGGGTGGCATGACCTCGGACTTCAACGCCACACCGGCCATTCAATCCCGTCGGCCCGATGGGGCGTGGCTGCCAGTCGGTTCACAGATGCGCGAAGCGCGGATCAACCCGGAGGCACTGAAACTTTCAGAGGGGCGCATTCTGATCTGGGGCGGTTACGGCGGCTCGGCCAAGGGGGTCCTGAACCTGCGCCTTGATGGAGAGATCGTGCAGCCGAAGATCGCGGGCGCGTCCACTCCGATCACACCCCCCGAAGGAAGCCGCTGGATCACACCAAGTTCCCCGAAACGGCTGAGCGATGGCACGATCGGATTGATCGCGGAAGACCGACTGCATCGATTCGATCTCGAGACTCTGACATGGCATCCTCCGGAACCTCTGGGACGAAAGATGTCCGCCGCGACGCTCGATGTCCTCGATGATGGCACCCTCATCGCATGCGGGACGAATCCCGATGACCAAAGCCTTGTCGTGATGGAACGGCCCCGGAACGAAACCACCTGGACGGCGTGGCCGGTGTCAGAAGAGATCAGTGCACTGGGCGCGCGTTCCCGGATGCTGCCGGACGGCCGGGTCCTGCTCCTGGGCTGGCCGAAGAAAGACGAACGACCAAGTCCCGAGACGATCATCATCGATACGACACGAAAGACCGTCCTTCCGGGTCCCGAGCTTCTCTTCAAAGGTGGCATACCCACCTGGATGCATGCCATCTCGGTCCCGAACGGCGTGGTGGTTCTTGCCAGCGAGCAACCCACCCGTGACGAATTGGCCATGCCCACCGCCTTGTTCATTCGCGCCGAGAGCAGCGGACGCCTCAGGCCGTGGAGACTGAACAACCTGCCTCGGCGCCGCCGCCCGAATGTCCTTTCAGTCGGGAACGGCGTGCTTGAACTGTTCGGCGGGTACCGCTTCACGATCGACGGCGCCTCGATGGCAGATGAAACGAACCGAGTCAAGTACGGAACCGGTCTGGTTGGGGATTGACTGATTACCGGACCGACCGAGTCCGAGCGACTTCCCCAACCCGACACCACGAACGGCTTGCCCGAAAAGACCGTGAGATGCCCCAAAGTCCCGGAGGGATTTGACCGAGGGAGATCAAGTCCCACGGTTTTTCATTGTTTACATGTCGAGGCAACCAAATGAACATCAGCCCCAAGATGAACGAGTTCCAGAAAGGGACGTCGCAGTACGTCTCGGTCAGCAAGAGCCATCGTGCCATCACCGCACGACTCGTGGCCCCTTCCGTAGGTCAGCGAGAAGCACCCATCATCGAGACGGAAATCATCGACGCACTGACTGAGTGCGACAAGCGGTCCAAATGGCTCGTGATCGACCTGTCCGCGGTCTCGGTCCTCTCAAGCATGGGCCTTGGCATGTGCGTGGAACTTCGGCGGCACGCCAAGGAACAGAAGATGAATACGGCGCTGTACGGTCTCAACGGACATCTGCGCGATCTTTTTCGAATGATGAAAGTCGAAAGGCTTTACAAAATCGTCCATTCGAAGGACGATTTGAGAAAGATGATCGAGGGCTGATTTTCGGCTGGCTCGACCTGGAGCCAGAATCGTGCGACGCCAGACCAACACCATTGCCTTGACCACCCGGAGAGCAGGCCTTCTGCGAAGTGCCCTCTGGTGTGCTCTTTTGACGCCCATTCCCCTGCTGAGCGGCTGCTACGAGCACGTGGTTTCAGTCAAAGGGGGCCCGTACAACGGGATGATCTACAAGGGTAATCTGGACGATCCCAACGAGCAGAGCTCCAATGCGGCCAAGATGCGAGACCGCGCCAATGCCGACTATCAGAAACAAGTCAAAGAACTCCAGAAACCACGCGAGAACTGATCGCGCCGAGCCGCTAGACTCTGGTTCACCGAAAAAGGAGTTCCCATGGGCCTCGAAGCCACCCTACCTCACGACAGCATCCTGACCACGCAGTTCAGCCGAGTGGTCAACTGGGCACGACGCTCCAGCGTCTGGCCCCTTCCTTTCGCCACCGCCTGCTGCGGTATCGAACTGATGGCGACTGCCTGCAGTCGTTTCGACCTGTCGCGCTTCGGAGCGGAAGTCATGCGCTTCAGCCCCCGTCAGGCGGATCTCCTCATCGTGGCAGGACGAGTGGGCATCAAGAGCCTTCCCGTGCTTCAACGCATCTACATGCAGATGGCGGAACCCAAGTGGGTCATCTCCATGGGTGCCTGTGCGTCGACCGGTGGTGTCTTCGACACCTACGCGGTCGTCCAGGGCGTCGACCAGTTCATTCCCGTCGACGTCTACGTCCCGGGCTGCCCCCCTCGACCGGAAATGCTGATCGAAGGCATCATGGCGATTCAGCGCATGATCGATCAGGACAACATCCCCAAGGACCCGGGTGGGAAACGCCTGCCACTGAATATCGCCTTGCAGCCGAACTACGAACCCGGCTTGCAGCCGATGGACGTCTCGATCGGCGCGACCTGAGTCCACGACGGACCTCGAATCCAAAGCGAACAATCATCTGATGAACTCGGCGAAGTTCCGCCGATGTATGTCATGTGACGGATGAAATTCTGAGATGGGGCATGCTCGGACTGATGGGCGCCATGGTGGTGGCCGGTCTGGTGTCACTCTATCTACCGCGAACTCAGACCAACTGGCGATGTCCCGGCGCACCTCTGGGCTGGAGGAAACTCAGACCCTCCCGGAACTGGTTCTTCCACACTCGTTGCTGGCATCGACTTGATGGACTTCAGGCCGACGAGGAGCTCTGCGTTCGCTGCCCCGAATGCGGCACACGGATCACGACACAAAGACGCCTCTCGGCTGGATACCGTTTTCGCTACGGAAGTCTTGCCGTGGTCTTTCTCGTTCTTTCGATCGGCAGTGGAGTCAGCGCGGCGATCCGAGGTGGCAACTGGTCGAACGGCCTGCCGGCTCTGCCACTCGTGATGCTGGCTCAGGCGGAGTACTTCACCCACCGAACACCGCTCAGGAAAGATCTCGCCGCGCGCAGCCACGCAGGCCATCTCAGCAAGGTCTCTGGATCGATTCTCGCATGGAAGCTCATCAAGGACTTTCGAGACGACGAGCAATCCTGGAATGCAAGAAAAGCGGACAGTCAGATGGGCACCATCGGAGAAGCGGGCATCGCAGCCTTGCGATGGGAATTCCTGAACGGAGATGATCAGTCGAAATCGATCTGCCTGGACCATCTGCGCCGAATCGACAAGGATCCTCCCACAAGAATGATCGAAATCGCTCGCCGGGGGATCCTCACCAGCGACGAAAGATCAAGGGACCGATTCATGCATTACCTGGGAACCTTCGACGACGCCCCATCCGGGGAACTGATCGATCTCTGGGTTCTGAATGCTCTCAGGACCAGATGGGGTTGGTACGGCGGAGAAACCATCGACTATCTCAAGAAACATTTCGACACGGCACGACCGAAGATGATTCAGGTCCTGAAGACGGGCACCGTCGATGAAAAGTATCTTTTCGCGATCACCTTCACGGAATTGCTTGACCAGGAGATGCTCCCGCTGGCGATCGACATCCTCACCACGCACCTCGAAGACAACAACATCGGGCATGACCAGAAGGAGACAATTCACGCACTGTCGGCGCTCGGCCCGATCGGATTGCCGCTTCTTGAACCCTACATGGAGACGCTCGACCTGCAGGGCAGATACTCACTCGGTCACATCAAGAGAGATATTCTGGCACACGACAGTACGGCATGGGCACAGTGGTACGAGCTGCCGGAAGAAAAGAGGTTCGAATACCGATGGGGGCCCTGGTCGTTTCTCCGGAAAATGAGGGAGGCACCCTAAGTCTCTGAACGATCAGATCAGACTTGCGACGAACGTCGCCAATCGCTGGCAACCCTTTTCAATCTCTGCCTCGCTGGCGGCGAAACTCAGACGGCAGCAGGCCGCCGCGGTCGGACCGAAGTCGGTGCCGGGCACGACGGCGACGTTGGCTTCTTCGAGCAGAGCCGTGCAGAAGTCGATCGCATCGTTGATGACCACGCCCTGGGGCGTGGTGCGTCCGAAGCAGCCTGAAAGTTCGGGAAAACAGTAGAACGCACCCAGTGGCTTCACACAGCGAATGCCTTCGATCGCGTTCAGGCGTTCGAACATCATGGCACCACGTTTGGCGAAGCTCAGTCGCATTCGCTCGACTTCAGCGGCTCCGTGTTCGAGCGCTTCCATGATGGTGGGCATGCAGAACGCGGGGATCGAACTGAGCATCTGCGAATGAAGCTTGCCCGCGTGCGCCGCGAAGTCACCTTCGCCGGACGGCGTGGCGAGATAGCCGATCCGCCAACCGGTCATCGCATAGGCCTTGCTGAGCCCGTTGATCGTGATGGTCCGCTGAGCGAGTTCCGGCATCGACCCCAGAGAGAAATGGGAGACGGCGGGATCAAGCTCGGGATAGATCATCTTTTCGTAGATCTCGTCCGACATCAGAGTCACCTGCGGGTGACGGATCAGAACCTCGGCGAGCGCCTTCAACTCATCCGGCAGGTAGACCGTGCCGCATGGATTCGACGGTGAGTTGATGACGACGACCTTGGTGCGCTCCGTGATCGCCTCATCAAGCTGCTCGGGCGTGATCTTCCAACCGGAGTCGATGGTGCCGGACACGAAACGAGCGACGCCACCACAGACTTCGACGATGGCGGGCACGGAGACCCAGGCCGGCGAGACCAGCAGAACCTCGTCACCCTTGCCGGGGTCGAGCAGGCACTGCATCGCGAGATAGATCGCCTGCTTGCCACCCGCCGTCACCACGATGTCACGTGCTTCGACCGGAATGGAATTTTCATCACGAAGTTTTCGCGCGATGGCTTCACGACATTCGGGCGTCCCCGGAGAGGGTGCGTAGCGCGTCTTGCCAGCCTTGACGGCGGCGTACAGCGATTCACAGATGTGCTCCGGGGTGTCGAAATCGGGCTCACCGGTCCCGAAACCGACCACGTCGACACCAGCGGCCTTGAGGGCCTTGGCCTTGGCGCTCACGACAAGCGTGGAGGACGCGGGAAGATTTCTGACGTGAGATGACAGTGGAATGGCGTTCATGGCCCCATGGTATGGGAAGGCACGAGCAAAGCGCGACGGGGCGACTACAATCTCGGGATGACGATCAAGATTGCAGCATTTTCCGGCAGCCTCCGAGCTGATTCATTCAACCGCAAGCTGGTGACCCGAGCCGCCCAGGGCGTTCGTGATGCCGGAGCCGAAGTCGAACTGCTGGACCTGCGTGAGTTCAACGCACCACTGTTCGATGAGGATCTCGAAGCCGCCGAAGGCATGCCGGAACCCGTCAAGGCGTTCAAGGCCGCGGTGGCGGGATGTCACGGGATGTTGATCTCCACCCCGGAGTACAACCATTCAATCTCGAGCGCGCTGAAGAACATCATCGACTGGGGCAGCCGAGCCAACAGTGCCGACGACCCCGCACCGTGCTTTCCAGGAAAGACCGCGGCAGTGATGTCATGCAGCCCCGGGCGCCTGGGGGGCATCCGATGCCTCGACCACCTGCGTGCGATCCTGCACAACACCGGCGTCCGCGTCATCCACGAACAATACGCCATGCCGGGAGCGCACCAGGCGTTCGCCGAAGATGGCAGCATCACCGATGAACGAATCGACGGCCAGGTCCGCGACATCGGAACCCAACTCGTCCGAATCACGTCACTCCTCAATCCGGACGCCTGAACATGCATTACGAATCACACAAGACCATCGTCGACGAACTCAGGAACAGAGTCGACACCATGAAGACGTCCCTTGATTTCGACGTGAAAGCGAAGGAACGCGAAGAGCTTCAGGAAGCGATGAACGACACCGATTTCTGGGGCGCACCCGACAAGGCGCAAATCACCATCGGGCGATTCAAACTGATCAAGGCGCAGATCGACCCGCTGGAAAAAGCACTCGAGATGTACGAAGACGCACTGGTCGGACTCGAACTTGCCCGTGAGGCCGATGACGCGGAACTGCTCGAGGAGACCGATGAGCAGCTCTACCAGGTCGAACTGGCGATGGACAAGGTCGAGCTGCAGTCGCTGCTCAGTGGCAAGCACGACCACCGCAACTGCTACGTGACGATCTCATCGGGCGAAGGCGGCACCGAAGCCGACGACTGGGCCTCGATTCTCGACCGCATGTATCTCTATTACTGGGAACTCTCCGGCTACAAGCCGGAGGAACTCAACCGCGTGCAGGGGACTGAAGCCGGCGTCTCGACCGTCGAGTACCACGTCAAGGGCCCCTTCGCGTTCGGCAACATGAACTGCGAACGCGGCACCCACCGACTGGCACGAGTCAGCCCCTTCAACAGTCAGGGCAAACGACAGACGAGTTTCGCGACCGTCGACGTCACCCCCGAGTTCGATGAATCGGAACTGGTGATTCCGGACGGCGATCTTCAAGTCGACTTCTTCGCTCGATCGAGCGGACCGGGCGGCCAGAACGTCAACAAGGTCGCGTCGGCGGTACGCATCGTCCACAAGCCGACCGGCATCATGGTGGTGGCCTCCACCTTCCGTGACCAGCCCCAGAACAAGCGACAGGCGATGCAGGTGCTGACCGCGAAGCTCGAGCAACTCGAGGAGGAACGACGGCAGGCCGAACTCGACGCCGCGACCGGCGGCAAGGTCGATCGAGGCTGGGGCACCCAGATCCGTTCGTACGTGCTCTAC
>MDTG01087276.1_pt1 | contig 10606 bp, 9 predicted proteins | sample 811421 | NCBI WGS metagenome assembly MDTG01 (sample SAMN05326645, study PRJNA326480) | marine metagenome | isolation source: seawater | place: Pacific Ocean: South East | collected 2011
ATAATTCGCTTTTTTTTTATAAATTTATTTGTCTTCTTTATCTGAGATAATCCTAATGATGAATTAATTTCATTAATTCTAAAATTATAACCTAATGCTGTAACATCATATTTCGTTGGAAAATTGAGTTTATTTATCCCTGCAAAATCTTGTCCGTTTTCTCTAATTAATAGGAGTTTTTTATAAATTTTTAAGTTATTTGTTGTAATTGCACTACCCTCTGCAGTAGTTATATTTTTGACTGGGTGAAAACTAAAAATTGTTAAATCTGAAAACTTACAAGATCCAATTTTTGAATTACCATATACAGAGCCAAAAGCGTGTGAAGCGTCTTCTATAATTTTAAATTTATAAATTTTTGATAATTCTTTGATCTTTTTTAGATTGCAAGGTAATCCAGATAAATGAACTACAACTAAAATTCTTGGTAATTTTTTTAATTTTTTTGCTAATAACAATTTTTTTTCTAAATTGTTTACACAAATATTATTTGTCTCATCAATATCCACTAAATCTATTTTTGCGCCAAGATGCAATCCACAATTAATACTTGCAATATATGTTATATTGCTAGTCCATATATAATCATCTTTATTAATTCCAATCGATTTACAAGCCATTAATAATGATGCGCTTGCATTAATAGTAGCACAAACATATTTAGCTTCACAAAAATTTTTAATTTTTTTTTCAAAATTTAAGGTAACTTTACCCTTTGTTAAATACTTTGATTTCAAAGTTTTTATAACAGCCTGGATATCTCTTTTATCTATGGATTGTGTAGAATAATTAATAATTTTCATCCGTTTAAAATTTTTTTTAATTTATTAGTGCTTCCCCAAAAGTTTTCAGCTTCATTGACAGAATTCTTGTAATATCCATAATTAACATTAAGTTTAAACTTCTTTTTTTTTTGCCATTTATTAACAAGTTTCTTTAAACTAACTGGTCTTCCAGAACAAATATTAATTACTTCACTTTTATGTGATTTTTTTAAAATTTTTACAACAATTTTAATTACATCATTAATATTTAAATAATCTCTGGTCTGATCTCCTTTAGACATATTAAATATTTTCTTTTTATCTTTAATAGATTTGCTAAATTGCCCGTATAAAGTCCTGGTATTTTGACCTTCACCATAAACATAAAATAATCTTCCCCATATTACTATTGGTTCTTTATATTTAAAGATTTTGAATAATTTTTTTTGCAGATTTTCTTTGGATTTAGAATAGTTATTGCCAGGATTACTTTTATAATTTTCCCTTAGTTCACCGTTTCGTTTCCCGTACTCGAAACAGGTACCCATTACAAATATTTTTTTAAGTGAACAATTATGTAATTTTCTAAAAAATTTTAGATTTTGTGTATACGTTTTAAAGTGAGATTTACTATCATAATCATTTAAATTGTCCCATGCTAAATGAATTAAATATTCTGGAGATCCAATTTCTTGATATAAATTTTTTTTTATTTTTTTACTTATATCAAATTTAATGTTTTTTATTCTAGCATTTTTAAATTGCTTACTTCTGTATAAATTAATGATTTTATTTTTTTTGTCTTTAATCAAAAGTTTTAGTAAATATTTTCCTATAAAACCATTTCCTCCAGTAACTGCTATTCTCATATAAAATTAATAATTAAAAATTTATTCTTTCTTTTTCAATTACTAAAGGCAAATTTCTTAAATGAATGAGTAAAATTCCTATGTATTCACCGATAATTCCTAAAAGCAAAATTTGTATTGAAGCAAAGCCAAATATACCTATAACTAATGGAGCAATACCAACCTCAAACGAATTCCAATACATTAATTTATAAATAAGATAAATTACTGCAATTGTTAAAGATATAAAGCTCAAAATAAAACCTAAAAAAGTTACTAATCTTAATGGCGCTCTTGAATGCTTAACAATGCCAAGCATTCCAATATCATAAAGAGTAAAAATATTATTTTTTGTTTTTCCAAACAATCGCTTAGGTTGACTAAATTCAATAATACTAATTTCTTCTCCCAATTCATTTAATAGTCCTCTAAAATAAGGATATGGGTCATTAATGTTTCTTAATTTTTCTATAACTTCTTTATCAAAGATACCAGACCCTGTTGTATTAAGTGTTAAACTATTATCTGACAGTGAATTAAGAAATTTATAAAAAAAACTTCTTAGTGAAAAAACCATCTTATTTTCATCTGAGGTCTTTTTTTTACCTAAAACAATTTTTGATCCTTTTTTCCATCTTTCAATATATTTGGGAATTAATTTTACTGGATCTTGAAAGTCTGAAGCCATTAATATAGTTGCATCACTATCAGTTTGTAACAAACCATGAAAAGGTGATTTTATATGTCCATAATTTTTACTATTAATAATCACTTTAAATTTTTTGTCTTTAGAGGCAATATCTTTTAGGATTTCAATTGTTCCATCACTCGAATTATTATCAATGACCAAGTGTTCATATTCGTAGTCTAATTTTTTAAATACCTCTTTTATTTCAGAATAAAGTTCTCTAATATTTTCTTTTTCATTGAATGTTGGTGTACAAACTGTAATTTTCATTTTTTAATAGTTCTTAAAATTGCTTTATCTAAAGATATATTAATTTTTAGCTTAAAATTTTTTTTTAATTTTTCAATATATGGCACATAATAATCAATTCTTTTAGAATTATTAAGTAAAATTATGTTTTTTTGATCGAAATATTTTCCAATTTTTTTAGCTAATTTATGAATTGTTATAGGTATATCAGAACCAAAATTATATATTTCGTAATTTTTACTAAATTTATAAAATATTTTAATTATCCATTCCACTAAATCTTTTTCGTGTAAATATGATCTATAAGTATTGATTGGACCATGTAATTTAATTAGTTTTTTTTTTGTACCAAGTTTTATAAATTGTGATGGTGCAAAGTCTTGAGGAATTAAATTTATCCCTATAAAAGAGAACATTCTAAGTATCAAAACTTTATATTTTTTTTTTGATAACATGTAAAAATTTCTTTCCATATTTATTTTTTGTTTGGACCATTTTTTTTTATATGCCGGCAAATTTTCTATATTACGCATTTCAATTTTATTAGATTCGTTAATTTTTTTTTTTTTATTATTTTCACCATAAACAGAACCCGAACTTGTAAATATTAACTTAGGTTTAGATTTTAGTTTTAGTAATTTTTTCTCAAATAAGCTAAATAATTGATTATCATCTTTAATTGTTTCACTCCTTAAACAGTAAAGAATATAATCACAATTCGGTAAGTTTTTTATACTTTTAAAATTTTTGTTGATAATAACAATTTTATTATTTTTTTTGGTAAAGAAATTTTTTTTTTTGAAATTATTGTGATATTTAAATTTTTAAATTTATTTTGAAAATTAAAATAATCAACAAATGATTTACCTATAAATTTACTTCCTCCAATTATTAATAGATTTTTCATTTTTACTTTATTAACAAAAGTATTTATTATTGTTATATCTCTTTATTTAATATAACAAATAATTCAATGAACAATGCAATAATTATAGGAACAGGCAAAATAGGCATAGATCTTTATATTAAACTAAAAAGAAATAATATTTTTAATAAAATTTTTATCTTTAATACGAATAAATTATCAGAGGGAGCAAAATATTGTAAAAAGAATAAATTTTTATATTATAATACAGGTGTTAATGGAGTTAAAAAAAACATTAAATCAAGTAACATAATTTTCGACTGTACATCAGCTAACTCCAATATCGTAATTACTAAAAAATTAAAAAATTTATTAAAAAATAAATTTTACATTAATTTGACACCTTCGACTTTTGGAAAATATGTGGTTCCTTATTTTAACCAACAAATAATCCCAAATAAAGTTAATTTGATTACTTGTGGCGGACAAACATCAATACCAATTATTTCTTTATTTAAAAAAATTCTTAAAGAAAATCTTGTTTATTCAGAACTTGTTTCAAGTATATCATCAAAAAGTGCAGGTATAGCTACTAGAAATAATATTAATGAATATATCATTAACACCGAAAATGCCATTAAACAACTAACAAAAATTAAAAATACAAAAGTAATTATAAATTTAAATCCATCAATTCCACCTGTAAATATGATGAACTCACTTTTTTTTGAATTAAAAAAATCAATCAAACCTGAGAAATATATTTATTTAAAAAATGAACTAAAAAAAATAAATTCTAAAATAAAGTTTTATATACCAGATTATAATGCTACATTATTTAGAGGATTTGATGAAAAAGTCTTAAGAGTTACAGTGAGAGTGATTGGGCAAGGAGATTATTTACCAACTTACGCTGGTAATTTAGATATAATAACCTCATCTGCAGTGCATTTAGCTAAACAAATTAATCAAAATTATTTTCATGGTAAAATTAAAAAAAAAATTAATTATTAGCGATGTTACACTACGTGACGGAAATCATGCTGTTAATCACTCCATTAATGAAAAAATTATAAGAAGTTATTGCGAATATATTGATGATGCAGGTATAAATATAGTTGAAGTTGGTCATGGAAACGGACTTGGAGCTTCCTCATTATCAATTGGAAAATCAAATATTTCTGATGAAAAAGCTTTAAAAGTAGCAAGGTCAGAATTAAAAAAAACAAAGCTATCAATTCATTCAATCCCTGGTTTTTCAAGAAATGATGATTTAAAGAAAGCAATAGATTGTGGAGTTGATATTTTTAGAGTCGGAACAAACTCTACTGAAATAGATACTACTTATTCTCAAATTGAATTTTGTAAAAAAAATAATGTTGAATGCTGGGGTGTTTTAATGATGGCTCACCTTGTTTATGATAAAAAAAAAACTTATTTACAGAAGATTAAATATCTAAACAACTTAGGCATTAAAACTATTATAATTATGGATTCAGCAGGTATTTTCTTACCTAATGATGTTAAAGATATTATTTCAAATATAAAGAAGAAATTTAAAATAAGAATTGGTTTCCATGGACATAATAATTTTGGAAGTGCTGTTTGGAATAGCATAACAGCATGTTTGTTTGGTGCAGAAATAATTGATGTAGCTATTAGAGGTTTTGGAGCTGGTGCAGGAAACACTCAAATGGATATATTTTTAACTGTATTAGAAAAAATTAACATTAAAACAAATGCTAAAATTGACAAAGTATACCAAATAGCAAAAAAATTTCCTCAAATTTTAGAAAAGGAAAAAATAAAATATAAAAATCCCTTTTCAGAACCGAAAAATATTATGAGCGCAAATTATGGGCTTTTTTCAGGATTCGCATCAAAAGTAGATTACTTTTCAGATAAATTTAAACTTGATGATATTGAAGCTTTTAAAGCTATAGGGAATAAGAGGTTAGTAGCTGGCCAAGAAGATTTGATTTTTAATATACTTTATAATTTAAATCAAAAAAAATAATTATATTTCTTTTGATTTTTTATGAATAGGGACGAGCATATTTTCTCTTAGATCTGCTCTATTTAGCAATGGTGATAAATCTTCCAAGGGTGGAGAGACAATTTTCCCAGTTTTATTAATTGCTGTACCTAACTTCGGATGAAAATATTGCTCAGGATCCATTAATACCTCGCAGATAATAGGTTTTTTGCTTAACAAAATTTTTTTTGTTTTAATTTTAAAATCAGTCCAATTTTTTATTAAATAATATTCCATATTAAAGGTGAATGCTAATTTTTTGAGATTTGGACATGAGATATTAGTTTCTTTGTTTACGGCAATGTAATTACCTTTAAATAAATTTTTTTGTGTATGTTTAATCATTAAATATCCATCATTATTAAAAATAAAAGTTTTAATTGGCAAATTATATTCATCAATAGTTTGAAGCTCCTGAAGATTCATCATTATTCCACCATCACAATTTAAACAAATGACTTCACCTTTATTTAGAGCAAAAGATGCTCCAATGGCACCTGGCAAACCGTAACCCATCTCTCCAAGACCAGTTGAGGTCATGATAATTTGATCTTTTTTTAAACTTATTTTTTGGTGTCCACTTAACAGAGCAGTTCCCATGTCAGTGACTATACAGGTCTTTTTTTTTAAAATATTAGAAAGTTTATGAATAAATTTATATGAATTAATATAACCTTTTGTATCATCATGAGTAGGTTGTTCAAGGTGTGGGAAATTTTTCAAGGTTTTCTTGCAATAGTCTAGCCAATCCTTATTGATTATCTTTTTTTTATTAGATTTTCCAAATTCTTTGGTTAAAAAATTTATGAAATTTTTTGCGTCATCATTATAAAATAAAAATTTATTTTTATTATCAAATTTAGAATATTCTGTTTTATCAATGTCAACATAAATGATTTTTGAATTTCTAGCAAATTCCTTTTCAACATAACCCATCATTGGTATAGATAATCTTGTACCAATTGAAATTATTAAGTCTGAGTTTTGTAAGATAATATTTGATGCTCTATTTCCATAAACACCTGGTCTACCGTAATTTAATTTATGATTTGAATTAATTAAGTCGATAGCGGCCCAACTTAAAAAAAATGGAAATTTTAGATTATTTAGTAATTTAGGAATTAATTTTTTACAATTAGATATTTTTATTCCATTGCCAAACCAAAATACGGGTCTTTTTGAGTTTATTATAAGTTTTTTTATTTTATTTTCTATATTTTTGTTTGTTTTGTGTTTTTTGTTTTTTTTATAAAATTTTTTTAATGTTTTTTTTACAACAGCTCCCTGTATATCGATAGGAATATCAAGCCAGACTGGACCAGGTCTCAAACTTAAACTTTCATGAAGGCAATGATTAAGTTCAAATAATATATTTTCTGGTTTTGTTAATCTTTTGGAGTACTTGGTAATGTTCTTTACCATATCTACACTATCAAAACCTTGAATACCCCACATTCTTGATTTATTTTTTTTATATTTTTTTACGTATTTTAAATTTTCCTGACCAGAAATTACTATGCCAGGCATTGAATCTGCCCAAGCACTAATTACACCTGTTATTGCATTAGCGCTTGCTCCACCAGCTGTAACTAATGCAACTCCTATTTTTTTTGTGACCCTGTAATAGGTTTGCATTGCCATTGTTAATGATTGCTCATGATGCATGCAAATGATTTTTGTATAATTAAGTTTTTTAATTGAGTCAAATATATGTGAATTGGCTGAACCGATAATTCCAAATACAAGATTAATTTTTTTTTCTTTTAGAAAAAGAGCTATTAAATCGCTTACTTTAATATTCTCATTTTGCATTTTGTTTTTTTAAAAAATTTAGGATAGAATTATGAATATAGTTGATATTTTTTACTTTAAGTCCTTGATGGCAACCTATTAACAAACCATGTTTCATAATATAATCAGAATTATAAAACGAATTCACATTATTTTTTTTAGATTGTAGATATTTGAAGGCGGGGTGTCTTAAAGTATTTCCACTAAATATTGGCCTTGTTTGTATATTATTTTTTTCTAAAAAGGTCTGTAGTTTTTTTCTATTAAATTTTCTATTTTTTTTAATAATAACTGGATATGCTAAAAAATTAGTTTTTACATTAGATTTAATTTTTGGAGTTATAAAATATTTATGTTTTCCTTTAAAAAAGTTGAGATGAGAAATAAAATTCCTATTTCTTAATTTATTAAAAGTCTCAAACTTTTTTAATTGAACTAATCCAAATGAAGCTCCAATTTCTGATGGTTCAAAATTATATCCAACTTCTGAAAAAACGAATTTTTTATCATAATCAAAACCATCAAGTTTTATATTTAATCTTTTATTAATATCTTCAGAGTCTTTAATTTGAGTTTTAATTGATGTGCCGGTAGTTAAAGTAGACATTCTTCCCCAGCTTCTTAGGACTTTTGCTCTTTCAAAAAGATTTTTATTATTTGTCATAAACATCCCACCGTTTCCAGCACAGCTTAATATATGAGATCCATAAAAACTTGTTATTGAAATATCACTATATACTCCGGTTGGCTTTTTATCTATAGATGCACCCAGGGTATCAGCTGAGTCTTCAATAACTTTTAAATTAAATTTATTAGCTATTTGTCTAATTTTTTTCCAATCTGGAATATTTCCAATTAAATTTGGAATTATTATCCCCTTTGTTTTTTTTGTAATTTTTTTTTTAAACTCATCAATATTAATCTGTAAAGTATTAACATCAATGTCAGCAAATATTGGTGTAGCTCCAGAAAGAATGATTGAGGAAACTGCTGTTCCAAAATTTAAGCATGGAGTGATAATTTCATCTCCTTTTTTAAAATTTAAAACATTTGTTGCAAGTGTTAATGCGGATGACCCTGAATTAACCATTAAGCCATATTTTTTTGAGAACAATTTAGCAATTTTATTTTCAAAAATACCAACAGATTTGCCCATTTGAGTGGACTTTTTTAGTTGATTTAAAACAGCCTTTATCTCTTGATTATCATAAACGTTTTTTCCGTAAGATATTTTCATTAAAATCAATTCTACTTAAAATATTTTTTAAATTAATTTATAATTTTTATAGATATATTTAATCATATTAATAGTGCAAATTAGTCACGTTAATTATTCTATTTGTTCTTAATAGACCATTGTTTTATAAAAATATTGATTTTGTAGGATCACCTTTGTTGGTAAATTAGTTTAAAACAGGATGGATACAAGCAGATAGAAGCGTTAACTCCAATTAGTGTTTGAAAAATTAAACAAATCTATAGTAATAAGTTAAGCATGATAAAAGCAAAATGGATTTGTAACCAAATAAGATGAAATAAAGTTTCTTAAAATTACATTTTGGGTCAATGGCTTTATAGAATAATATCATTAATATAGTAATCATAGGATCAAAATATTCCTGAAATACTATATTAGCATTTGAAAAAATTATTATGAAAACTAAAAAAAAAATTTTTAAATTTAAAGATCTTAAAAAATAAAATGCAATTGATAAAAGTCCAATCCAAGAAATAAAAATAAAAAAAATTTTTTGAATGAAAAAATTTTTAATTAATAAATTTAAATGAAAATTTATTTTGTATATTAATCCACCACCAAGTTTAAACTTATAGTAGACTTGTTCTGTATTAATTTTATCAAAAAAAATCAAGTAGAAAAAAATTAAACTTAAAAAAATGATATACTTATTATCAGAAATGAAATTCCATAAATTTTTTTTATTTTCAATAATTAAAAAAGGAATCAAATAAAAAAAACATATAGAAAAAATTATGGGTAAATTTATAAAGTTAAATTCTATAGGTCTATCAATAATAGCAGCTGGTGGAACTAATCCCCCCCACTCTTTAAAAAAATATAAAGATGGAAGTAGAAATATTAAAAATGAATTTATAATAAAAATATTTTTATAAGTTAATAATTTTTTAAAATTAATAAAATTAAAAAAAATGATTAAAGGTAAAAATGCATAGCTTTGTCTTGAATAAAACGCTAGGCTAGAAAAAATAATACAACAAAAAATATTTAAATAAGTTTTTTGCCTTGTCAAAAAAAAAATACTCAAAAGCATAAATAAATATCCGATATTTTCCTCTAACATCCAAAAAGTTGATGTGCGAAAATAAGGGCTCAAAAGTGGAAGTGAAGAGATTGAAAAAAGTACAACACTATCAGTCTTCAAAGAATATTTACGACTAATATTGGATAGTATTTTAAAAAAAATTAATACAGATGATAGTGAAATAAACATATTGAATAAACCAATTGTAAAAAAATTTGAAATATTAAGACTTTTAATAATTAAATAATAAATAGGTAATGATGTTGATTCATATTTTGACCAATCAATTTCTAGAAAATTATTTTGATTAAATAATAAAATATTGTTTGAGATATGATCGAAATCGATAGCACCACCACCAGCGGAATTTTCTTGAAGAAAATATCCTAAGAAAAAACTTAAATAGACAAATGCAGTAATGGATAAAAGTAAAAAATTTTTTTTAATCATTTTTTTTATAAACTGAAATTAAATACTTCAAATTTAAGGACAACGAGATAAATAATAAATTTATTTTTTGAACTAATGTAAATTGACTATTCTTTATTATCAATTTAAAAAAATTTTTATTAAAGTAATAAAATGGAAAAAAACTTTTAAATTGTTTACTTATATAATTAGGTTTTTTTCTCTGGGAACTGCTTCCTTCGTCTCCAAGTATTAATGATGAATTCAAAGTCCTAGAAATTTTTCCTTGAAATATTAGGTGAATCATAAATATCCAATCAGACGCTAAATAATGTTTTAGAGATGGTGCAATCTTTAAAACAACATCTTTTCTTATAAGGCTATAAAATAAGCCATGAGTTCTCCAACAGTTATCAAAAAAAACTTTTAGGTTTTGATAAATATTTTTTTCAAAGCTAAATCTTTTTTTATCTTTAATGTTCTTAAGTTTTTTAAAATAGTCTAAGCCCATTGATGCAACAAAATTTTTATTTTTTTTTAAAATTTTGTAATTTTCTTTCAAAAAATTTTTTGAAATTCTATGATGACTAGCTAACCACATAACATATTCACCCCTGGATTTTTTAATTAGAAATTTAAAATTTTTAAAAACTGGTATTTTTTTTTTTTGATTAAA
>MDTG01248743.1_pt1 | contig 10606 bp, 9 predicted proteins | sample 811421 | NCBI WGS metagenome assembly MDTG01 (sample SAMN05326645, study PRJNA326480) | marine metagenome | isolation source: seawater | place: Pacific Ocean: South East | collected 2011
ACTTTCCCTAAGCTTTCACTTGCCAGGAGTTACCTGGTTTTTTTTCCAGTGGAGCCCGGACTTTCCTCTTGATTACTCAAGCGATCATCGCACCATCTTTCATAATTTTAGTTTATTTTTGTTTATCGTCAACACATAATTTATGAAATGTCTCATAATCAAATTTAAGGTCTTAACATCAATTTTTCCTGAAACATTTTTTTGAACATAGTGACTTTGATATGCATGAATTAATTTTTTATAATTGCGAGAATTATTTATAATTTTTGAGGTGTCGTAACCAATGTAAGATAGAATAAAAGAAATAATTTTTTTCTTTGAGGTAATCTTATTTTTTAAAAACCATTTTTTCAGATTAATATTGTTAAAATTATTATTTTTAAATGGAAGTAGTACCAAATTTCTATCGTATAATTTTTGCCAAGGAAATTTAGGACCTGGGTCAATTTTCCTAAATGGAGCTACATCTGAATGACCAAGTATGTTTGTTTCTTTAATATTATATTTATGTTTCAATTTTTTAATAAGTGTTATCAATGATTTAATCATTTTTTTAGAATATTTATTGTTATTTTTATTTTTACTAAAATCTAATTCAATTCCTATAGACATGGAGTTAATATCAATTTTACCATCCCAATAGGATACACCCGCATGCCAAGCTCTTTTGTTTTCATGAACTAATTGAAATATATTTCCAGTTTGGGAAATTAAAAAATGACTACTAACTTTTTTACCTGGATCACACAAATATGATATTGCTTCTTTTGAATCTTTTAAAGCAGTATAATGTATTATAATAAAAGAAATCTTATTTTTTCGATTATCAAAATTTGGTGATTTAAAATTATTAATTAATTTCATTCAAATTTAAGATTAGAAGTTATATATATAATTAATGATTAAAAAACTATTCATTTGGATTTTTATATTAACATATTTATTTGGTTGTTCACCAAAAAATAATCTTGATAATGAAACTTTAGAAAATAAAATTAAAAATCCAGATGAAATTTATATTTTGGCTATGAAACTTTTTGATCAGAAAAATTTTACTTTGGCTGATGAAGAATTTACAAAATTAATACAACTCTATCCTCTTTCAAACGAAGCTATTCAAGCAGAGATTATGTCAGGGTTTATTGCCTATTTGCAAATGGACTATGATACTTCTGTGAACAAGTTTAATAAAATAATAAAAAAATATCCATCTCATAAAAACTTAGATTATGTATATTATATGATAGCAATGTGTAACTATGAACAAATTACACACCACGAACTAGATGGGCAATTTAATGAGATTACTTTAAATGCTTTTAATCAAGTTTTGTTAAGATTTCCAGAAAGTCAATATGCTAAGGATAGTAGGCAAAAAATCATATTGGTAAAATCTAATAAAGCTGCAAAACACATGGAAATTGGAAGATTTTATTTAAAAGAAAAAAAATATACCGCTGCATTAAATAGATTTAAAATTGTAATTGAAGATTATGGAATGACTAAATTCACCCCTGAAGCTTTACATAGAATGGTTGAAAGTTATTATGAGATTGGAATGTATGATGAGGCCACAAATACAGCCTCAATTTTAGGACACAATTATCCTAAATCTAAATGGTATCGCCACAGTTATAACTTAATTAAAAATATAGATGAAAAGAGCACTTTTTTTGAAAAGATTAACAAAATTTTTTAATTAATGAAAAAAGAAACGAAAGAAAAAATAATAATAAATAAATTAAAAAAATTTTCTAAAGAAATTAAAAAACATAACAATCTATATCATAATCTAGACAAACCTATTATTAGTGATGGAGAATATGATAAAATTGTTAAAGAAAATAATAAATTAGAAGAGCAATACCCTCACTTAGTATTAAAAGATAGTCCAAACAAAATTATTGGAAGTAAAATTAAAAGTAAATTTCAAAAACTTGAACATGTTTCACAAATGTATTCCTTAGGAAATGCATTTAATAAAGAAGATATTTTGGAATTTATAAAAAGATCTAATAAATTTCTAAATAAAAATGATAATTTTAAATATAGATTTTTATGTGAACCTAAAATAGATGGTCTTTCTTTGAATTTACTTTACAAATCAGGTAAATTAGTTTCTGCAGGTACTAGAGGTGATGGTTTAATTGGAGAAAATGTTACAGAAAATATTAAAAATATAATTGATATACCAAATAAATTAAAAAACAAATTCCCTGATATAATTGAAATAAGAGGTGAAGTTTTTATCAATAAGGTTGATTTCAATAAAATTAATAGTGAACTGAAAAAAAGTGAAAGATTTGCCAATCCAAGAAATGCTGCTGCAGGTAGTTTAAGACAATTAAATACTTCTATAAGTCATAGCAGACCTTTAAAGTTTATTGCTCATGGGATTGGAAAAACATCGAAAAGTTATAAATCAATTCAAGATTATTATAAAAATCTAGATGAATGGGGAATACCAACTAACAAGTTATATAAATATTGTGAGTCAGTTGAAGAAATTATGAATTTTCATACAATAATGAATAATAAAAGAGGTAATATTAGTTTCGACATTGATGGGTTGGTTATTAAAATTGATAATATTGATTTGCAAAATAGACTAGGTTATGTTGGTAAAAATCCCAGATGGGCGATTGCTTTGAAATTTTCTTCATTAAAAGCTAACACGATAATTGAGTCTATTGATCTACAAGTTGGAAGAACTGGTGCAATCACCCCAGTAGCCAGACTTAAACCAGTAAATATAGGTGGGGTAATTGTTTCAAACGCTTCATTACATAATTTTGATGAAATAGATAAAAAAAATATAAGTATCAATGATATAATTGAAATTGAAAGAGCCGGAGATGTTATTCCGTATGTAACTAAATTAGTAAAAAGAAATAGTAAAAAATTTCAAAAAATATTACCTCCAAAAATTTGTCCAGTTTGCGGAAGCAAAACAATTAAAGAAAAAGATGAGGCAATAGTTAGATGTGCAAACAAATATGGATGTTATTCACAAAGAATTGGGCAGATAATTCATTTTATAAGTAAGAAAAGTCTCAACATCGATGGTTTTGGTGAAAAACAAGCCAGACAATTTTTTGATTTAAAAATGATAGATAAATGTGAGGATATTTTTGAATTAAAAAAATATAAAAAAGAAATTTTAAAATTAGAGGGTTGGGGAGAATTGTCATTTGAAAATTTAATTAAATCAATTGAAAATTCAAAAAAAATAACTCTCGAGAAATTTATCTATGCATTAGGTATAAGATACATTGGTGAAATTAATTCTGAAATTCTAGGAAATGAAGTAAAAGATATTAACAATCTAATAGATTTATTAAACAATAATCATAAAATTGGTAATATTGATGGTTTAGGACCTAAAGCTATATCTTCACTTATTGAATATTTTTCAAATTCAGATAATTTAAAATCAATTCATAATTTAAAAAATATTCTAACTATCGATAACAAAATCAAAGTTATAAACAGTAATTTTTTTAATAATAAAAATATAGTTTTTACTGGAAGCTTGTCCAATCTTTCAAGAGATGAGGCAAAATATCTTGCTAAAAAAAATGGAGCAAAAATTTTATCTGCGGTCAGTAAAAATACTGATTTTATAGTAGCAGGAGAGAAAGCTGGGTCTAAAATACAAAAGGCCAAAACTCTTGGTATTAAAATAATCGATGAGAAAGAATTTGTTAAAAAGATTAATCAATAATTTTTAAAAATTTAAGGTAAATTTTTTTAGAAGTAAAATTTTCAAAATCTACTATAGCCTTATCACTGTCTAATTTTAAAATCTTCCCATTCCCAAACTTTTTATGGAATACTCTTGTTCCTGTATCAATATTATTTTCATATGAAAAATCTTGATTAATATCCCAATCAATATCATTTCTTTTTGAATTTTTAAGTAATCTTTGTCTACCTGGTGTAATTAAATTATTTGAAAATTTGTTTTCTTCAACAAAACTTTGCAGAAAGTCATCTTCTTGAATAAATTTAGAATCATTTATTTCAATAAATTCTTCAGGTAACTCACTAATAAATCTTGAAGGTAAATTATAATCATGTGAAACATAAGAATATCTGTTTTGATTTACATATGTAATATAAATATTCTTTCTTGCTCTAGTAAGTGCAACATAAGCTAATCTTCTTTCCTCCTCTAAACCCTTATTTCCAGTTTCCTCAATAGATCTTTGACTTGGAAATACACCCTCCTCCCAACCAGCCAAAAAAACATGATCAAATTCTAATCCCTTTGCTGCATGCATAGTCATAAGTGTTATGGTTTGATCTGAGGTATTTGATATATTTTCCATTACTAGAGATACGTGTTCTAGAAATCCCTGCAAATTACTAAACTCTTTTAAACTTTCTAAAAATTCATTAATATTTTCAATTCTAGATAAATTTTCAGGATTATTTGAGTTTTTTTCTTCTTTCTTTAGGAATTCAATATACCCAGAATCTTCTATAATAACTTTAGCAAGCTCAACATGACTAAAATTATTTTGAATCTTTTGCCATTTTGTAACATTATCTATAAATTTATATAACTCTGTTTTTACTTTTGAATTAGTTTTAAATATTATTTTTTTTGTAGCTTCAAACATTGAAGTATTGTTAAATCTAGCTAAGGTGCTGATTTTACTCAATGTACTTTTACCAATACCTTTTTTTGGAACGTTTATAACTCTTTCAAATGCTAAATCATCAGACAGATTATTTACTAATCTTAAATATGCAATAATATCTTTAATTTCTTTTCTTTCGTAAAATCTTAGCCCTCCTATTATTTTATATGGTAATCCTAAATTAATTAATCTTTCTTCAAAAGATCTGGTATGTGCAGCAATTCTAAATAAAATAGATATTTCACTCAATTTGTTTTTGTTTCTAATTAAATTCTCAATTTTGTCTGATACAAAAACTGATTCTTCTTTAGTTTCCCAAAAACCATTAATAATAATTTTTTCACCTTCTTGATTATCACTCCATAATTTTTTTCCATATCTTCCTTTATTCTTTGATATTAATGCAGATGCACAATTTAATATATTTTTTGTAGATCTATAATTTTGCTCTAATCTAATAATACTGCATTCTAAAAAATTTTTTTTAAAATTTAATAAATTAGCAACATCTGCTCCTCTCCATGAATAAATTGATTGATCATCATCACCTACACAGCAAATATTTTGTGACCCATTATAAAGATATTTTATCCAAGTTTGTTGTATTGGATTTATATCTTGATACTCATCAACATGAATATATTTAAAAAAATTTTGATATTTTTTCAAAATAATATCATTTTTTTTAAATATTTTTATACAATGTAAGATTAAATCTCCAAAATCAACTATGTTTAATCTTAATAACTCTAATTGATAAATCTTATATATTTTTCTCAGTTCTTGATCATTTTTCCTATATTTATTTTCTGTTAAATCATCAGGTGTTATGCCCTTATTTTTTAAACCATCAATTACATTTAAATAATATTTTGCTGATACTTCTTTTGTGTCAATTTTTTCTACATCACATATATTTTTAATTAGTTTTAATTGATCATCTGTATCAATAATAACAAAATTTTTTTTAAGACCAACTTCTTCATAATGTTGGCGTAAAATTCTTAAGGATAAAGAGTGAAATGTACCTACCCACATTCTGTCAACAGGCAGATTTATAAGATTTGCGATTCGTGATTTCATCTCATTTGCTGCCTTGTTTGTAAATGTTACAGCTAAAATTTGTGATGGATTAGCTAATTTTTTATACAAAATATGTAATATTCTAAACGTCAAAACCCTAGTTTTACCACTTCCTGCACCAGCTAAAACTAATAATGCGCCTTCTGTAGACTCTACAGCTTTTCTTTGTTCAGAATTTAATAAATCAAGATATTTAAGTGAATTTTCCGACATTTTTTTGCTATAATATAACTATATAGTAATTTATAAACTATATTAACTATACCTTTGAAGAATATTTAGTATGAAAAATAAAATTTATTTAATCTTTATTATTTTATTAACATTATCTTCATTCAATCTTTTTGGGGCAGCCTCTGATCAAGTAGTCGCTGAACCTGATGATTTTGAAACATCTCAAATTGAGGATGAAATTTATGATCCGATTGAACCAATAAATAGAGCAATTTTTAGTTTTAATAACGTCGCAGATAAGGCAGTCTTAGAACCTTTAGCCAAAGGATATAAAAAATTACCTTCACCTATTCAAAGTGGGATCAGTAATTTTTTAAGTAATTTGAGAACTCCTTTAGTAGTTATTAATCAGATTTTACAAGGACAAGGTGAAAATGCTGCTCAATCTACGGGAAGGTTTTTAGTAAATAGTACGGTAGGTGTATTTGGCTTATTTGATGTAGCAGATAAAGTTGGACTAGAAGAAAAAGAAGAGGATTTTGGACAAACACTTGCTACGTGGGGGGTAGGAGATGGTTTTTATATTGTTTTGCCATTATTTGGACCATCTAATTTAAGAGATACTACGGGAATGGTGATGACCATGGTAACAGATCCGATAAATGCTTATGCAGTAAGTGAAGGTGAAGCTTGGGTTGTGCCAATGAGAACTGCTGCTAATGCTGTAGATCAAAGATCAAAAATAATAGATGAAGTTAATGCTTTAAGAGACAATTCAGTTGATTATTATGCGGCAGTTAGAAGTTCGTATTACCAAAATCGAAATGCTGCAATAAATAATATTGATGATAGTGAGTTAACACCATTACCACTAATAAGTATTGAGTTTGAATAATGAAAAAATTTTATATTTCATTATTTTTGTTTTTATTTATTTCCAATCAAAATTTTGCAAATGAACCAACATTGTGGTTAAAAAATGAAATAGATAAAATTCTAATTTCTTATCAAAAAGATGATTTACCAAATGAAAATAGATTTCTAATGATTGAACAAACAATTAATAATAATTTTGCAGGGGCTGGTATAGCTAAGTTTGTAGCTGGTGAGTCTTGGAAAAGTGCATCAAATGATACAAGAAAAAAATATGTTAAGAATTTTAAAAGACATTTAGCCTTAAATATTGCTTCTATGATGCAAGGTTATTCTAATCAAAGATATGAATTATCAAGTGCTAAAATTGATTCAAAAAATAAAATTATACTAATAGATATGGAAATATTTTCAAATACTGGATCTGTCGTTGTAACATGGCGGGTCAAAGAGTCAAAACAAAGATACTTTGTTATTGATCTTATAGTTGCTGATATATCACTTGTTGTTACTAAAAGATCTGAATTTAATTCATTATTAAAAGAAGTAAATTATAATCTTTCCGAATTTAATGAAATTTTATTAAACCAAAATAATGAAAGTTATAAAAAAATAATTAATTAATTTTTAACTTTAATATTTCTTTTTCATCTAAATACTCAGGTTTATCTGGTTTAGTTGCTATACTAACTGAAGATTTAAACTCAGAAGCTTTAATTATACCCTCCATAACTTCTAATACATGCAATGATAATTCTAAGGAACATTTAGGATTTTTATTATTCTTAATTGAATTAATCATATCTGATAAGCCAATACCTCTATAATTAGCAACCTTTGATCCATCATTATTTTCTTTATTTGGTATACCTAATAACATTTTGTCATTACTAATTTTTTCCCATTCATTATTTTTAATTGATAGCAATATATCGCCACTAAAAAAATTTGGGTCTGGAATAATAATTGATCCACCTAAACCATATAACTCAATAAAAGAATGTTTATGTTTCCAGACATCCCATGAACAAAAAAATTGTATTTTTGAATTATTGTGAAATTCTAATGTTCCAATTAGAGTTGTCGGTGTTTCGACGGGTATTTTTTCACCATACCTTGGCTTACTAGTTATTATTCTTTCATTTGTTGCTGTTCCGCTTAAGGCATTAACATTTTTTATAGGTCCATTTAAATTTATCAATTGAGTTAAATAATACACTCCAAGGTCAAATACTGGCCCTGCTCCTGGTTTAAAAAAAAAATCTGGATTTGGATGCCAATCCTCCATACCATGAGACATTATGTTAAATGTTCCTAAGACGATTTTTCCAATTCTTTCATTTTCAATCAATTTACGAGCCTTTTGACCTGCGGCTCCTAAAAATGTATCGGGTGCACAACCTACAAACAAATTATTTTTTTTTGAAAGATCTTTAATATCTAATCCATCTTTAAAATTAATTGCGAGAGGTTTTTCACTAAAACAATGTTTGCCATTTTCTAGTGATCTCATAATTATTTGTTTATGTGCTGATGGTATAGTTAAATTTAAGATTAAATCAATATCGTCGTTTAATAATAATTCGTCTACAGTTTGCGATTTTATATTATATTGACTAGCTTTCAAATTAGCTAATTCTTTAATTATATCTGCACATGCAACAATATTAATATTATTAAAAATTTTTTGAGACTCAAAGTAAGTATCCGAAATATTGCCACAGCCAATTATACCAATATTCATTTTAAATTTTTGACAAATATTCTAATGAGTTTGTGATATAACTTCTATAATCTTTAGGATCATCATGCTCTATCGCAATTACTTCACATGGTGTTTCAGAAATTTTATTTAATAAATCTTTCCAATTTATAAAACCTTCTCCAATAAAAGATTGATTTTTATGATCAAGCATATTTTCAGGTGAGTAAAAATCTTTAAGATGACAAGCAATTATTTGATTTTTATATTTATCTATCCATTTAATTGGATTTGTTTTACCTGCAGTAGCCCATCCAAGATCGATCTCAAATTTAAGGTTTTCATTTTCATTCAAAATATATTCCATTGGATAATTTCCATTCGGAAGAACATTAAATTCAAAAGAATGATTATGATATCCAAGAGTAAGACCATTATCATTAAATATGTTAATTTTATTTGATATTTCTCTGGCAAAATTTATCCATTCTGCTTCAGATATTTTAAAAAATTCTTCAAATTCTTTTCCGGGTATAACTTTGGGAGCCGGAATTATAGCATGTTTAATATTAAGATATTTTAATTTATTTAATAATAGATCAATTTGCTCAAAACTTTCAAAGCTTACATGAGCAGATAATGAAGTTAAGTTGAATTCTTGAAGTAAGTCTTTTAGTTCAATTTCATCAAAATCTGACAAAGCAAAAAGTTCAATGTTTTTTATTCCTGTTGAAGATATAAATTCAAATATGCTTTTATAAGGTAAGAATTTTCTCGCCGTGTACAATTGAAAGGAAATTTTATTTATGTTCATTTTAGTTACTATCTAATAGATTCAACCAACTTACTTCATCATTATTTAAATTAATATCTAAATTATTTAATGAAGAATCAATTTCCTTTATATTTCTTGGGCCAATGAGAGCGAAAGAGGGAAAATTTAGATTTAATGGCCATGCTCCTGCAATATTTTGAGCAGTTGTTTGCATTTTATCTGCTAAATTAAGTGCTCTATTTTTTCTTTCTCTATTATCTTGACTTTCAAAACAACTTAGAGGTCCACTTGAATGTTCTCCAGGCTGTCTCCAAGTTTCAGAAGCTGTAATTTCTTCCTCAATTTTTTTTGTAATTTCATCAGGTAAGAAATATCCTCTGCCCTGACTTGACCAAGAAATATGTGCAATATTTGAACTTTCTAAATAATTTAATATTTCATCATCATTTGAAGAAATACATCCGCTCCATAGTGGATTTATCATTTTGCAAAGAGATAAATTATTATTTAAAATACTAAATCCTTCTTTGTTATTGATTTTTGCCCATTCATTAGCATCTTTAAATCTATTAAGCGTCCAATTAGAGCCACCAAATATTTTTATTCTCCCTTTATTTTTTTCTTCATTCAAAACATCAATGAACTCACTGACTGGAACCTCTGTATTATCCCTATGCATAATATAAATATCTGCAAAATCACTTTCCAATCTATCAAGTGACTCAGTGAGTTGAGATGATATACTTTTTGGATTACAGTTTGGTGTATGTGCTCCTTTCGCAATGATAACTAAATCATCTTTATTATTTCTCGACTTGTGCCACTTTCCAAGTAATGTCTCCATGGAACCACCGCCATAAATATGAGCATTATCAAATGCATTACCACCAACTTCTATCCAATGATCCCACAGTTTAGATGCTTCATCATAATCTGTTTGATTGTCATTACCCATTATTAATTTAGAAATATTTTTTTCTAATCCTTTAATTTTTTCATATTTCATAAAGTATCTTCCTTTATTGAATAATTAATTTTATTTCTCCATTCATCTAAAACTTTCAAGTTACCTAAAGTATCTTCCCACGTCATACCAGGATGAGGAACTTCTTGTTTTTCCTTGATAATTGATTGACTAGAAAGTTCAGCTTCAAAAAAGAATAAATGTTCAGGGCCTTTAAACTCCTTTACTTCTTCTTTACCATTTTTAATAACCTTAATTGTAGCTTTATAAGGTCCACCATCTCTTCCGGGCATCCAAGGATTTTCAACAATAATTTTTCCTTCTGAGCACTCAATTATTGCATTGTTATCCATATTTTTCATTATTGCAGTTTGAGCCTCAGCAATGAT
>MDTG01361571.1_pt1 | contig 10606 bp, 12 predicted proteins | sample 811421 | NCBI WGS metagenome assembly MDTG01 (sample SAMN05326645, study PRJNA326480) | marine metagenome | isolation source: seawater | place: Pacific Ocean: South East | collected 2011
CCAGAACAAGGAACATCTAAAACAACTAAATCAAAGTAATTGTTATAACCCTTTATGTTATCCAATACTTTTATTTTATTTAGCTTTAATTTATTTAATCTTTTTTTTAAGTGTAAGGATCTTTTTAAATTTTTTTCATAAGCTATTAATTCTCCTTTCCCTTTCATCAAATTGTGTAGTGCTAATGTTTTAGTGCCTTTTCCGGCACAATAATCTAAAATTTTTAAATTGGGTTTTACTCCACATAATAAAGACATGATTTGTGAACCTTCATCTTGAATTTCAAAATAATCTAACTTAATTTTTTTTATTTGATCCTCTGGAATTTTTTTTTTTATTGTAATGCCTATAGGAGACACAATAGTAGGAGAAGCTTCTATATTTGCATTTTGAAGTAAATTAAGTACGAATTTTCTACTATAGTTAATAGTATTAACTCTCAAGTCTAATTTTCCTTGCATTAATATTGATTCAGTAAATTTTTTGATTTGATCATTTGAAAAGTTACTTAGTTTATTTTTTAACCAAATTGGTAAAGAGGGAGATATAGTTCTTTTAATTCTTTTTGATAAAGAATATATTGAGGAGTCTATACCTTTCTGATCTAGAGAAAACTTTCCTGTATATAAATCTATTAATTTTACCTCTGGGAACTCTTTTAAATACGTAAATAATATGATGTTTCTAGTATCTGATAAGATTTTATTTTCTTTAAAAATATCAGTTATGGAAAAATAATTTTTTATAGTTTTATATACTAAAAATTCTATTAACTTTTTATCTTTTGCCCCTGCATATTTATTGTTTCTGAAATACCGTCTTATGCATTGGCTTGCCTTCTCTTTACTACCAAAAATTTCTTCTATTATATTATCGGCAGCTACTAATATAGCACCTTTTTGCATTTCATCTTTCTGTTTTGTAATTAGGGGCTTCCCTCGTTACAGCTATATCATGAATATGACTTTCCTTGTATCCAGCATTTGTAATTTTTAAAAACTTACAATTATTTTTCATTTCTTTTATGTTCTTGTTTCCTGTATACCCCATTGATGCTCTAAGCCCTCCAACAAGCTGAAAAATTATTTCTGAGCTAGGTCCTTTGAAAGGCACTCTGCCCTCTACTCCTTCGGGGACAAATTTAAGTTTATCTTGCACATCTTGCTGAAAATATCTATCCGAAGAACCTTTTTCCATTGCTGCTAATGAACCCATTCCTCTGTAGGACTTGTAAGACCTGCCCTGATACAAAAATACTTCGCCCGGTGACTCTTCTGTTCCAGCCAATAAAGACCCTATCATTACACTATCTGCACCAGCACCTATTGCTTTTGCGACATCCCCTGAATATCTAATGCCGCCATCTGCTATGATTGGGAGAGAAGTATGCTTTATAGCTTTATACACTTCTCTTATAGCACTAAATTGAGGCACTCCTACTCCTGCGATGACTCGAGTTGTGCAAATAGAACCAGGCCCTATACCTATTTTTATCCCATCTATTTTTTCTTTAGCTAAACATTTAGCAGCATCTGCAGTAGCTATATTTCCTGCCACTATTTGTACATTATCTTTAAATATTTTTTTTAATTCTTTTATTGTTTTAATAACTCTTTCCGAATGTCCATGTGCTGTATCTAAAATTATTGCATCAACTCCAGCTTTTATAAGTTCTGAGGCTCTATCTATACCATCTTTTCCTACACCTATGGCTGCTGCAACTCTAAGCCTGCCTATACTGTCTTTAGTTGCTAAGGGAAACTTTTGTGACTTTTCTATATCTGTTACTGTAATCAATCCTATACATTTATTATTGCTGTCAATTATTATTAATTTTTCTATTTTTTTATCATGCAAAATATTTAGAGCTGCTTTACGAGAAATGCCTTCTTTAGCAGTAATTAAATTATCTTTTGTCATAAGTTCACTAATTGGTTGTTTATTATTTTTTGCAAACCTTACATCTCTATTAGTAATAATACCAACTACTTTCTGTCTATTATCGACTACAGGAAACCCTGATATATTGTATTTAGCTTTTAAATTTAATAAGTCTTGTAGGTTAGCTTTATGCGAAATGGTAATTGGATCGACCACCATTCCAGACTCATACTTTTTAACTTTAATTACTTCTGTAGATTGTTGTTCTATTGAATTGTTTTTATGAATTACCCCTATACCTCCATTTTGTGCAAGCGCTATAGCTAACCTTGCTTCAGTTACAGTATCCATTGCTGCAGAAATAAGTGGCACCTTAATATCAATTTCTCTTGAAAAACGAGCCTGAGTATCTACTTCTCTTGGCAGTATTTTTGAGTAATCAGGTCTTATCAAAACATCATCGAAAGTAAGAGCTTCTTCTAGTTTCATTTAAATTCCTTTTTAAGATATTAATGGTATTTATTCAGTATGTAAATTATTAAAAGATAAGCAAATCAAATATATCTCCTTTGATTCTTTTCTACTCGAAAAAGGTTTAAATACTTCTACTTTTTTAAAGTTTTTTTTTGCAAAGGACTTTATTTTTTTTTCACCCTTACCTCTTAATATCTTAATAATACAATTTCCATTATTATTTAAGTACCTGTTAGCAAACTCTAAAGTCATTAAACAAAGTTCTTCCGACCGCGTTTGGTCTATGAATTTATGCCCAGTGGAATTTGGTGCCATATCTGATAGAACTAGCCCTATATTAGATATGGGAAGTTCTTTCTTTTTGTCGTCGATAATATCTTTTATATCTATTTTTAAAAATGTTATTCTTTCTATTGGATCCATACTGTTGATATCTATAGCCAAAACTTTATTATTTTTCTTTCTTTCTAATATTACTTGGCACCAACTACCTGGAGATGACCCTAAATCTACTATGTTTTGATTTTTTATGATAATTTTATACTTTTTATTTATTTCTACTAGTTTAAAAGCAGCTCTTGATCTATAACCTTCTTTTTTTGATAAGTGAATATATTTATCTTTATTATTCCTATTTAACCATATATTTTGACTTGATGTTTTTTTCATTATATTACTATTAAAGTAAATTATATTTTTTCAAAATTTTATAAACCTTTTCTAAAGGCAAACCTATTGCACTACTGTAAGAACCTGAAATAAAACTAGCGAATGACTCAGCATAGCCCTGAATTGAATATGATCCCGCGCTATTTTGCCATTCATTTAAAGCCAAGTATTTGTCAATCTCATATTTTTTTAATAAATTAAATTTTATTGTAGTCTTGGATAAAAAAAAATAAGATTGACCTTCTGTATTAATAAAAGTTGTACCAGTAAAAACTTGATGCCGTCTTCCAGATAATTTTAAAATATTATCATAGGCTATTGCTCTAGAATTAGTCTTTCCTAAAATTTTTTTTCTCACATAAATTACGGTATCAGCAGATAGAATAAAGTGATTTTTGTAAATAGAATAGGCTTTTTCTGCTTTTAACCTCGATAACCTTTTTACAATTTCTTGAGGTTTCTCCATTTTTAATGGAGACTCATCAATATTAGAAGAAAAGGTATCAAATGGAACTTTGAGCTTTTGCAATAGTAGCTTTCTATTTTTTGATGATGAGGCCAGTATTAATTTGCTTTTAATATTTTTTCCAGTTATTTGTGTCTAAATATTATTCTACCTTTAGTTAAGTCATAAGTCGACATTTCAACTGTTACTTTATCTCCTGCTAAAATTCTAATTCTATGCTTGCGCATTCTACCTGCAGTATGAGCTAGTATTTCATGACTATTATCAAGTTTGACTTTAAACATGGCATTTGGCAATATTTCCTGCACAACACCCTCATATTCTAATACGTCTTCTTTAGCCATAAATTTCCTTGCTTTTATAATGCTGCTTATTATTATTTAGGTCAAGCATTTATATTTTTACAGAAATAATACTAATTAAAGTAAATATCCTTCTAGAAGTGTCTATGCTTATTTCTAGTTTTTCACCTAGTAAGTCTTTTAGCATCGTTGCTCCTTCATCATGTATAGTTCTACGTCCCACATCTATAGCCTCAATTTTTTTTATTGGAGCAGTTTTAATAGCCTCAACATAATTTTCGCATACTATCTGATAGTCTCTTATTGTCCTCCTAATACCACTTATAGAGAATTTGTATTCATACTCTTCTCTACTGTAGTAATCAAAAATTGTTAAAAAAAGTTTCCACTCAAGTAGTTTAAATAAAACTTTATATGGTCCTGTATTTTCTTTTATTATTTTAAATGAGCTATTATTTAATAAATCAAACAAAGCAGATTTTCTTTCCTGTTCTAGCTCTTGACTCCAAGCATTCTTATTTATTTCTGCCACATCAGCTTCTGCAATATAAAAATTTTTTTTTATCAATTTTTTCTCTTGATAGAAAATCTAATATCTGCTGCCTTCATGTGTGCGTCTAAACCTTCTGCAGTTGATAACGTCTTAATCGAAGATATAACTTTTTTAAGACTACTTTTACTAGACTCTATCAAAGACGTTCTTTTGAAAAAGTCTAAAACTGATAGACCAGACTCAAATCTTGCATTGCCAGATGTTGGTAGAACATGACTTGGGCCAGCTACATAATCTCCCAAAGACTCAGGAGTATATTCTCCTAAGAAAACAGCTCCTGCATTTTTAATTTTTTCTAATAGTCTATATTTTTCTTTTGACATTATTTCTAAATGCTCGGGAGCAATTATATTAGCAACCTTATACGCCATACTAATATTTGGAATAACAATGATCATTCCATTATTTTTTAAACTTTTTTCAGCAATTTTTCTGCGGTTAATCTTTTGCAGAAAATTTAGGATATCTTTTTCCACATCCAAAGCTAATTTCTTACTATCGGTAACCAAAATAGAACTCGCTTCTTCATCATGCTCTGCTTGAGATAACAAGTCCATTGCTATATATTTTGAATTGTTATCTTTGTCTGCAATAATCATTATTTCTGATGGCCCTGCAACAGAGTCTATTCCTACATGTCCAAATACTTGTCTTTTTGCTTCTGCTACGAATGAATTACCAGGCCCTACTATCTTATCAACTTTACTTATTAATTTTGTACCAAAAGTCATTGCTCCAATGGCTTGAGCTCCTCCTATTTTATATATTTCATCTATACCTATTAAGCTGGCGGCTGCAAGTATTTCTGGTTTAATTTCATTATTTATTGCAGGAGTTGTAATTACTAACCTTTTAACTCCTGCTAGTTTAGCCGGAACTGCATTCATTACTACTGATGAAGGATAAAATGCCTTTCCCCCAGGAACGTAAAGCCCACATGAACTAATTGGTGTCCAAATACATCCTAATTTCATTCCTGTTTTATCTTTATATTTTAAATTTTTAGGCAATAACTTTCTTTGATAAGCAGATACTCTTTTTACAGCTACATCTATAGCATTTAAAAATTCTTTAGAACATTTTGACTTTGAATTACTTATTTCTTTTTTTGTAACTAGTATTTCTTTTATATCTGTAAAGTGTTGCCCTTCATATTTTCTAATGTAATTTAATAAAGCTGTATCACCATTTTTTTTTATATCCTCTAGTATATTAGATACTAAACTAGTTATTTTTTTATCACTGATTGAGTTCTTGCTGATATAATAACTTAATTTTTTTTGGTAGTTAGTACTAGAACAATTAATAATTTTTAACATTTATCGCTTTCCTGAAACTTGAAATTACTTTGTTTATTTTGTTAGGATTTGATTTTGCCATGTTTCTATTCACTATTAAATAAGTAGTAATATCCATTATCTTTTCAACTTCAGATAATCCATTATCTTTCAAGGTTTTTCCAGTTGATACCAAATCAACTATTCTATTACTTAACCCTAAAAGAGGTGCCAATTCTAAAGCACCGTTTAACTTTAAGCAATCAGCTTGAACTCCTCTTGAAGCAAAGTGATCTTTAGTTATTTTAGGATATTTAGTAGCAACTTCTAAATGACTCCAGCTACTAGGGTTGTCTTTTAAAGCTAATTTTGTTGGTTCAGCAATTGACATTCTACATTTTCCTATTTTTAAATTTACTGGGGCATATATCTCTTCATAGTTAAACTCCTTAATTACATCCAAGCCTACAACTCCTAAGTGTGCCCCTCCATAAGCAACAAAGTTGGCTACATCAAAACTTCTTACTTTTATAACATTAATATTATTGTTAGTTGTACTAAACATAAGCTTTCTAGTAGAGCCACTAAAAAAGTCTTTTTCAGGAACTATTTTTATTTTTTCTAAAATTGGAACTAATTCTTTAAGAATTCTTCCCTTCGGAACAGCTAAAATTATGTTCTTTTTATTTTTAATCATAGTCTTTCATTTTTTAAATGAGTTGGAGTAGTTGCTGGCCATTTTGGCTTTCCAATATCTTCCAGTATGCAACTCCAATTTTTAACCTTAAGGTTTATTGTTTGCTCATTATTAAGCAATATAAGTATGTTATTATCAATATTACTGATTGAACGCAAGTTTTTGATTCCCTGTCTTTCAATTGCTTGATCTTTTTGTATATCATAAGCTCCATTTACCACTAAAACTGATAACACCTGCATTAAATTAAAATCTTTTCCATCAGCAATTTCCCAAGTAAACCTTTCTATTGCAATAGCAAATAGTTTTTCTTTCTTATTAAAGTTTAGCTCACTTGGTAAAAGTATTGACTCATAGATACACTGAGTAAAAACGTGCAAATCTCTGTCATCTATAGCTCTTAGCTTTAGTGGTTTCCATGACTTTTCTAATGTCATATTAATCTCTCCCTCTCGAGATTATAGCGCCACACTTTGATAATTTAAAATCAATATTTTCATAACCTCTATCTAAATGATAAATTCTATTTATTTTAGTTTTACCTTGTGCCGCTAAACCAGCAAGTATAAGTGATACTGACGCCCTTAAATCAGTTGCCATTACCTCAGCACCAATAAATTGCTTGTCTCCTTTTATAATAGCCTTATTACCTGAAATAATAATTTCAGCTCCTAACCTATTAAGTTCCGAAACATGCATAAACCTATTTTCAAATATATTTTCTTCAATTATTGATTTTCCGCTAGAAAGACATGCTAAAGTCATCAATTGTGCTTGCATATCAGTAGGAAACCCTGGGTATTCTTCTGTTTTCACGTTTATTGGACCTAGTTTATGATCAGAAGAAACCTTTATTTCGTTCTCGTTTTCGCTGAACTCTAGACCCATTTCTTTAATTACGCTTAAAAAATTTAAAATCTCTTTTGTTTTTATATTTTTTATTTTTAATTTACTTTTTGTGATAGCTGCTGCAACCACATAAGTACAAGCTTCTATACGATCTGGTATGACCTTATAGTCAATACCTTTTAAATCATGCACCCCTTGAATTAAAATATTACTAGTTCCAATACCTTCTATTTTCGCACCCATTAAATTTAGAAATTTACATAAGTCAATAATCTCTGGTTCTCTTGCCGAATTTTGTATTATTGTTTCTCCTTTTGACAAAACAGCTGCCATAATGGCATTTTCAGTAGCTCCAACAGATATTTTAGGAAAGTTTATTCTGTTGCCTTTCAATCCTGAAGGGGGAGAAACTGCTATAACGTATCCATCTACTAAATCAATACTTGCACCTAAACTTTGCATTGCCTGTAAATGCAAGTCGACTGGTCTGGTTCCTATAGCACAACCTCCAGGTAAGGATACTGTTGCTTTGCCGTATCTTGATAATAGAGGCCCTAAGACTAAAAATGATGCACGCATTTTGCTTACCAGCTCATATTTTGCTTCTACCGAAGTAATTTTTTTTGGATTTATTAAAATTTTTTTAGACTTATTTTCTATAACCACTCCCAAACTAGAGATAAGCTTAAGCATGGATTTAATATCTAGTAATTTTGGAACATTGGATAGTACTGTTTTATTTTCAGTAAGTAGAGTAGCAGCTATAATTGGTAGTGCCGCATTTTTTGAACCAGATATTTCTAGTTCTCCATATAATTTATTATTCCCTTTGATTATAACATGTTCCATTATTATAACCTAGGTAATGTTACTCCCTTTTGATGCATATATTTGCCTTTCTTATCAGCATAAGACATTTTGGGTTCTTCTTGACCTTTAAAGAAAAGAAACTGGCATGCCCCTTCAAAAGCATAAATTTTTGCAGGTAATGGGCTAGTATTTGAAAATTCAAGAGTTACGTGGCCTTCCCATTCAGGTTCTAATGGTGTTACATTCACTATTATTCCACATCTAGCATAAGTTGACTTGCCTAAACAAACAACGAGCACATCCCGAGGGATCTTAAAATATTCGATAGTTCTAGCTAAAACAAAACTATTCGGAGGTATTATACATGTGTCTGCCTTTCTTTCCACGAAACCTTCGTAACTAAAGTTTTTAGGGTCAACAACTGCATTATTTACATTAGTAAAAATTTTAAATTCGTCGGCTACTCTTGCATCATAACCATAGCTAGAAAGACCATAAGAAATTTTACCCTCTCTTACCTGATCAGTTTCAAAAGGCGAAATTATTTTATTTTCTTTTACTTGCTGTACTATCCAATTGTCTGACATTAAGGTCATTTATTTTTTCCTTTCTTCTGAGTTATATTTTCTTCATCTTTCTTTTGAATTTTTCTTCTTATTAAATTTTTCCTCATTTCCTCATCTAAAATCTTCCTTCTTAATGCACTTTTTTCTTTTTTAGTCATTGCAATAAAGTATCACTTTTTATTATTATATTAAATAGTATAAGATAATTATTTTACAGTAATTTAGAAATATGACTATTTGGAAAAGAGGAAATGTAAAAGGAGACTTAAATAGGTTGATCTCACATGTAGATCTTACCTTCTCTGATCACGGTATATTTAGATTTTTTTGGAGATCTTGGGCTGAATTGCCGGGAAAAATGTATAGAAGCAACCAACCTTTTCCCTTTCAATTAGGTAACGCTATTCAGAAACATAATATAAAAAGTATATTAAATTTAAGAGGTGAAAGAAATTGCTCTTCATTCTTTTTGGAAAAAGAATTTTGTATAACTAATAATATATCTCTTTATAACTTTCCTTTATCTTCAAGAGATTTACCAACAAAAGAAAAAATTTTACAGTTTTTTGAACTTCTTGATAATATAGAATATCCATGCCTTATGCATTGTAAATCAGGTGCTGACAGAGCTGGATTAGCTGCAGTTTTATATTTAATTTACAAAGAGAAATACTGTGTTTCTGAAGCTTTAAAACAATTGAGTTTTAAGCATTTACACTTAAAATATGCTAAAACTGGTATACTTGACTTTTTTTTTGCTCATGCATTAGAAATGAATAAAAATGATCACCTTGCATTTATTAATTGGATTAAGCGCGGTTACGATAAAAATGCACTTAAAAAAGAATTTAAATATAATAATTTATTGTCTTTCTTTTTTGAAAAATTTTTAAGCAGGGAATAATTACCCTATTTATTTTTATAGTTTACCTTAATGTGGTCTCTGTATTCCTTGTATTTTTTAATTAAATATTCGTGCTTGCCATCCCCAAAAACTTTACCTCCTAAAAAGAATATTATTCTCTTTGAACTTAATATGGTTTCTAATCTGTGGGCTACTATAATAGTAGTAGCATGTCTGGATAGATAATCTAGAGTTACATTTATATTTTTCTCAGATTTTACATCAAGTGCACTAGTTGCTTCGTCAAATAAGAAAATTTTAGGTTTTTTTAAAATAGCTCTAGCTATAGCTATTTTCTGTCTTTGCCCTCCTGACAAGTTTAGACCTCTATCTCCTACCAAAGTTTGATAGCCATCTTTTAATTTATTTATAAAAAAGTCAGCATCTGCTAATTTGCATGCTTCTACTAGATCTTTTTCAGTTGCAGTTTGGTTAGCAATAAGAATATTTTCTTTTATAGTGGTGTCAAAGAGAATAATATCCTGCGAAACTAGTGCAATATTTGATCGTAAATCTATTAAATTTAAATCTTTAATGTTTACACCATCTAATTTCACTTCTCCAAAAGTTGTATCAAAAAGTCTTGGTATAAGATTTATAAAAGTTGATTTTCCAGATCCATTTGCTCCTACAACCACTACTTTTTCTTTTCCTTTTATTACACAATTAATTTTGGTTAGTATATTTTCCTTGTACTTGTATGAAAAAGAAACATTATTAAAGAGAATTTCACCTTTAATTTTCTTGATTTTTTTAGGTTTAATTGGATTTTTAATTAGATTTTTTTTATTTAATATTTGTTGAACTCTTAACAATGAAGCAGCCCCTTCCTGCAAAATTGCATTTAAGGTTCCTATTGCTCTAGCAGGCTGTACTGCTATCAATAATGCACTAATGAAGCCGGAGAAAGAACCAATATTTGATGATCCATTAGAAATTCTTAATCCCGCAACTACTATCACAATAGAAACTGCAACCCCTCCAACTATTTCTAAGGTGGGTTCAATTTTTGCTCTAGTCTTAATAATGTCAATATTTTTACTGTAAATATTACTAAAATTTTTTAACGCTTTACTAAGCTGTAATCTTTCTAAATTAAAAGTTTTAATTACTCTAATTGAGGAAAAGCTTTCATTTAAAAAGGCACTTGCAAATGAC
>MDTG01138696.1_pt1 | contig 10605 bp, 10 predicted proteins | sample 811421 | NCBI WGS metagenome assembly MDTG01 (sample SAMN05326645, study PRJNA326480) | marine metagenome | isolation source: seawater | place: Pacific Ocean: South East | collected 2011
ACTCTTGGACGTGTAAAATCATCTCTATAAAGATCAATGATCTTAAAAGTTTGATTGTTATTAGACATCTCGTCTTTTATCTTTTTAAAAATTCCATTGTAGCAAAATGAATTTTTATTAGGGTGTCCTATTATGATTAAGTGCTTCATAATTTAGTTACAAAATTAAATTAGTCAATTAAATAAACTGTCTTTTTGGTTAATAATTTTAATTCATTAAATAAGTGATAAATGAAAACAAATAAATTAAGAATCTTTAATTTTCAATAGTTCAATTTTTGCAGTTTTAAGAATATCGTTCATCTCCAAAGAACTAAATTTAATTGGCTTTCCAAATTTAATACTACAGTTATAGGGTAAAATTAATCTTTTTCCCTTTGGTAAAGTTTTATAAATATTTTCAAGATAAACAGGTATGACACTAATTTTTGGGTTTTTTTGTACGAGATATCCTAACCCTTTTTTGAAATCACTCATTTTACCTGCAATTCCTCTTGATCCTTCAGGAAATAAAATTAATGATCTTTTCTTCTTTAACATTTTATCCATATCGTTAATTGGGTCTCTTTCTTTGTTATCTCTGTCTCTTCTGATTAGTGTTGCATTAACTAGGTATCTCATTAAAATTTTTTGAAATAAATTTTTTCCAAAAAAATCTCTAGCCGCAACTGGATGGACTTTGTGAATAAATCTGTGAGGAATCGCACTCATTATAGCCATTGTATCCATATGACTATTGTGATTTGCAATTAAAATAAATTGCTTAATGTTTCTCAAATTGTCATTATTAAAATATCTTAATCCGATTACAATTCGAAAAAAATTTCTCCAAAAAATTGTATATATAATTATCAGAATTACTTTTTTCATAACATTATTATGAAATAAACAATGTGAAAAAAAGGTGATGCTGTTGTTGAAAGACTATCAACTCTATCTAAAACCCCACCATGGCCAGGAATTGCACTTCCCATGTCTTTAACACCAAAATCTCTCTTTACAGCCGACAAAATTGAATCTCCCATAAATCCTAATATAGATATTGAAAAACTTATTGTTATTAGCTGAACAGTTGACAATGGTGTGAGAAAACCCATTAAATATCCTATTAAAGTGGTTGAAAGAATTCCTCCAATAAAACCCTCCCATGTTTTATTAGGACTAACATTCGGTAAAATTTTATTTTTTCCAAAAATTTTTCCCCAAATAAACTGCATAATATCATTTGCTTCAGTTATAAAAATCAAAAATAACAAAAGAGCTTTTCCAGAAATTTCATCATTATTCATTTCAGGAAAATTAATTAATAATGCAAGATGACTAATTCCATAAACTCCTAACATTAATGATGTTGGTAAAATACACATTGATCGAATAATATCTTTAGTTTCTCCAGTTAAAACCAGCAAGAATGGTATTATGATAAACATAAAAACAGGAATAAATATTAAAAATAGGTTATAATATCCTTTAAATGCTAAAAAATATTGAACTGGAATACACAAATAACAAAAAAATAAAATTGACCTGTCCATTTCTCTTAATTTGAGTAGAGAATAAATTTCTCTCAATGTCAGAAAAGAAAGAAATGCTAAAGCGATATAAGTAATAATTGGATTGATTAATGATGCAAATAAAAAAATGAAACACATAATCCACCAAGATCTTGTTCTAATCTGCATTTCTTCAACCAATTTTGATGGAGATAATTTACCCCATGTCCAAAATAAAATTGTTGAAAAAGCTAGAATGATTAAGATTATTGCTATCACCCATTGTATTTCGGCTATTAGATTTACTGATTCAAATATTTTATTCAATTTTTGATGATTTTATTAAACGAAAAAATGAGCTTAATATCATTAAAAGAATTGAAATTGCGAAAATGTAATTCAAATAATCTAAAATAAAATTTGAAAAGTACAACATGATTGAAATAATTCCAACCAATAAAGCTCTATCACTTTTTCCCATTGGCCCATCATATCTACGTTCTCCTTTAGTTACTTTTGATAAAACTCCACAAAATTCATTTATTACTGATAAAAGAATAAAAATAAACACTAATTCAATCTGAATAATAGGAAAATAAATAAAAGGAAAATATATTGCAATGTCAGAGATAATGTCACCAATTTCATTTAGAATCTCACCATTTTTTGATGCTAGACTAAATTTTTTAGCCATCATTCCATCTAATGCATTCAATATCATTCTGATTAACATCCCAAAAGCAACAATTAAAAAATATGATTTTTCCTCAATTGATTTAAAAACAAAAAAGCCCAAAAGAGTAGAAAATAAAATTGTGAATATAGTTATTTGATTTGGTGTAATATTTAATTTATTTAAATGATTAAGTAAAGGATTTAAAAGTTTTTGAAATTTAGGTTTTAAGTTATATATTGAAATCATAGCCGTATTTTTTTAAATGGATCAAAATCATATTTTTTTCTTTTAGCATTTTTTGAAAAACAACCATTTTTAAAAAAGAAAATAATTTCTTCACCAATGATATCAAAACGTTTGTACATTAAATCGTGATCTAGCCAAGTATGAAAAAAATCATTATGTTTTTTTTCAATGTTATTAATATCAAAAGTGTAGGAACCATATTTATATGATGATTTTTCAAAAAATCTCATAAGTTTTGTAGCTTGATTTTCAATGATTACTCCAATCTTTAGATTTGAGGTATCACTAAGTGATTCTAATTCAATTTCACTAAAATCTACAACTATTTGTCCATAAAATAGTTTAGTTAAAAAAGGGAATTTGTCAACACCAATTTTGGCAGCTCTTTCTTGAGTAGGGCTTCTATCATAAATTATTTTTTTAATGTTTTTTTTACCGTTTATCTGGATGTATCTATTCAATACATAACCTCCAATAATATAACACATAAAATATACTTCTTTATATTTTTCAATTTCATAATCATCATAAAATTTGGTGAATTTTCTTATACTTTCATCAAGTGATGAACGTTGTTTGTAATCTGGGATAAACACATCCATTTCTTTATTAATAAAAAAATTTATTTGAGCCATTCTGTTCTTTTTTGAATCTCCAATTCCGTTTAGAATTACTAAAGCTATTTTTTTAGATTTTTCTTTATTTTTTTTAATAAAAACCACATCAGATGCAAATGTTTCAAAACATAGAAAAAACATAAACAATGCCAAAAATATTTTTTTCATAAAACAAATTAAATATTAAATATTTTGAGTACTATGCGTTGCACAACTATTATGTTCCTATCTCTTATATATTTCGTATTTTGATAAAATAATAAAAACATACTTTTAAGCTTTCTAAATTTAAAGTAAATTGCTAAGTTTAAATATAATATTGTCATGCTCAAAAGATTTATAAATCACGCCCAATTACTTAAATTGTTTCAAATTTAAAAAAATGATTGATTTAAATATGATTATAACTTTATTTGCCGGTATATCTTTTGTGATTTATGCAATTAATTCTTATTCTTCAAAAAAAATGATTCAAGAGTATAAAAGATGGCAATTAGAAAAACAAAGAAAAATAATTGCATTTAGTCAACTTATTTGCGGAGTTTTTTTGTGTATTGGACTTACATCTCGTACAATATTACTAATTAGCTCTTCATTTTTAATCATCATGATGTTCACGGCAATATATGTTAGAGTTAAAATAAAGGATAATATTTCTGAAATATTACCTGCAATATCCTATCTTCTGATCGGTATATTAATCTTAAATGATGCAATTAAACTTTTTTTTTAGATATTCAAATTCTAAAATAAACTCAATTTGTTTATTGCTTTAAGTAAAATCATTAAGTTTGATTGCATAACAAATAAACATGAAAAAACTCATCATATTAATTGCACTAATAAATTTATTTAATAAGAACTTGTATTCTCAAGTTAAATGGGGTTTATTAGCTGGAACTAATTTATCAAATATAACTATGTCACAGAACAATAGTTCAATTTTCTCTGAAATAAAAAACAGAGGAGGTTTTCATATTGGTATTTCTACTGATATTTCTTTATCAGATGATTTCTCATTCAACACAGGAATACTTTATTCAGTTAAAGGATATTTAACTGAGATTGATTATAGTTTTATTGCTTAACCAGCTTTAGGAAAAATTGAAGCCAATACAAGTTTTATATATCTTGATATTTCTCTAGATCTTTCATATAAAATTTCTGATTTAATTTCTATAAGAACTGGACCATATTTAGGTCTATTTGTTGGAGGAAAAAAAAATGGAGATTCACAAAAAATAGGAGCAGATGATTTGTCAACAATTGATTTTGGATTGTCTTTAGGGGCAAAATTTAGTTTAACTGAAGCTTTTTCAATAAGTACAGGCTATCAGTCAGGAATTATAGATATTTCTGAGGGTAGTGAAATTTTTAATAAAAATATTTCATTAGCAATAGAAAATACATTTAACTCGTACTAAATATTTTCTGAAGCTACATATTTATAATCTTCAAAAGTGGATTTGTAAAACTAACGAAAAAGCCGGTCCAAAGTGTCTTTCATAATATTCTACAGTGTTAGAATTCCATCCATCGAAAAAGTCTAGGGGGTCGCTATTGGTTGACCCTGTGTAAGAAATTGTTGTTTGTGTCCACTCTCTTTCATATCTGTAATATGAAATTTCACCATTTATTGAAATGAACTTATTTAAATAATAATCATAGCCGATACCACCTAAAAAAATTGAGCCCCCCTCAGTAAAAAGTCTATTTTCTTTTCCTGATTTAGCTGATAAATAAAAGTTAATCTTTGGAACATATATTCTTGTTTTAAGAAAAAGATATTCTGAAATATCAAGTCCTACATAAAAACCATCAAATAACACGCTACCAATACTTAGAGATAAATTATTCTCAAGCTTATTGTAAAAATTTATACCTCCTCCAATGATGAAATTCTTTCTTTTTATGTAAAGTTTTTCATCAACATTATCGTAGCCATATAATTGTTTTTGTGTTCTTATTTTATATTCTTCTAGTGTTTCTTTTTTTGACTTTAATATTGTATCCATATTAATTTTTGGGCATATCTCATTTTCAAAACTAACACTAGATTTATCCATTTTATTTTCAATAGGTGACTTTTGGCTTAAGGTTATGTTGTAAGAGTCATTTGCTAATCCAATTATAGGAAATAAAAAAAGTATTGAAGATATTAATTTCATCTGGCAAAAATAATTGATGTCTTTAAAGTTGTTATGCAAAACATAGAATTCGCTGTCCATATTAGTTTAAATGAAACAATCACAATAGTCAGCTAGCATATGTAACACAAGACCAATTCCAATTAAATTCAGAGGTCTTTTTAAAAAAGACATAACAATGTAGATGGCTATGGCAAAATATGAATGCAGTGGATGAAAATTGATGCTACATCTATCTGCTTGGTATATTGGACTAGCAAGTAAGTGGTCCATATCAACAATCATCGTTGAAATCATGATTATGTAAACTTTTTTCCATTTTTTTTTAAAAAAAAACTTTGCTATTAAAAGAGGTAAGAAAAAATGTAAAGAATAATGAATAATTATTGAAGTCATTTTATTTCTTTATTAATCTCTTTTGAGTTTTTTATATTTAATTCGTTTTGGAGAAATATCACCCAATCTCTTTTTTCGATTCTCTTCGTATTCAGAATAACCTCCTTCAAAATAAACAACATTACTATTACCTTCAAAAGCTAAAATATGAGTACAAACTCTATCTAAAAACCATCTGTCATGTGAGATTATAACCGCGCATCCTGCAAAATTTTCTAGGCCTTCCTCTAAAGCTCTTAGTGTATTAACATCTAAATCATTAGTAGGTTCATCCAATAGTAGCACGTTTGCTTCTTGTCTTAAAGTCATTGCTAAATGTAAACGATTACGCTCTCCACCTGAAAGTACGCCTACTTTTTTGTTTTGATCTGAACCACTAAAGTTAAACTTTGCAACGTAAGCTCGAGAATTCATTAATTTTCCTCCAACATTTATTTGATCTTGTCCATCAGTTATTTGCTGCCAAATTGTTTTTTGAGTGTCAATATCAGCGTGTTTTTGATCAATATATGCAATCTTTACTGTCTGTCCAACTGTAAATGAGCCAGAATCTATACTTTCTTTTTTCATGATCATTCGAAATAAAGTGGTTTTTCCTGCCCCATTTGGTCCAATAACGCCAACAATTCCAGCGGGAGGGAGTTTAAAATCTAAATTTTCATATAATAATTTATCACCAAAAGATTTACTAACTCCTTCTGCAATGATAACATTATTACCTAATCTTGGTCCAGGTGGGATATAGAGTTCAATTTTGTCCTCTTTACTTTTTTCTTCTTGATTAAGTAATTTTTCATAATTGCTTAAACGAGACTTTGATTTCGTACGTCTACCTTTAGGTGACATACGGACCCATTCAAGTTCTCTTTCTAAAGTTCTTTTCCTTTTACTCTGTGTTTTTTCTTCTTGAGCTAATCTTTTAGTTTTTTGTTCAAGCCATGATGAATAATTTCCTTTCCAGGGGATTCCTTCACCTCTGTCAAGTTCTAAGATCCAGCCAGCAACATTGTCTAAAAAATATCTATCGTGAGTAATAGCTATTACAGTTCCTTTATAATTAGAAAGATATTGCTCTAACCATAATACAGATTCAGCATCTAAATGATTTGTAGGCTCATCTAGTAATAAAATGTCTGGCTCTTGAAGTAATAAGCGACAAAGTGCAACTCTTCTTCTCTCTCCTCCAGAAAGAACTGAAATTTTAGTTTCCGGCTTTGGACATCTCAAAGCATCCATTGCTATATTTAATTTGGTTTCTATATCCCAAGCTCCAAGTGCTTCAATTTTATCTTGAAGATCACTTTGCTCTTTTAAGAGATTTTCCATTTTTTCAAGATTTTCATAATTCTCAGGTATACCTAAATCATCATTAATTTTGTTGTATGCGTCTAAAACCTCAACAGCTTCTTGCATTCCCTCTTTAACAATATCAATTACTGTTTTATTTTCATCAATTTCCGGTTCTTGTTCGAGGTAACCTGTTTTATATCCTTCTAAAAAGGTTATATCACCTTGGTAAGATTTTTCTATACCAGCAATTATTTTTAAGAGTGTTGATTTACCAGAACCATTAAGTCCTATTATACCAATCTTTGCGCCATAGAAAAAGGATAAATAGATATCTTTAAGTACCTGATTATTGTTATTGTTGTAGGACTTGGAAAGACCGTTCATTGAGAAAATTATTTTTTTATCTTCAGACATAAATTTTATTTAATTTAGAGAATATTTGTGAAATCTGCATGATTATATTGACAAATTGAGCAAATTTAAATTAAAAAATATTTTAAGTCAAATCCAAATTTTTGAATCTATAAATGCATATTGAAAATTTATAATTGTTTATTGAAAATTCTGATTTATTATAGAATTGAATAAATAATCAAATCAAACTTTGTACATTTAGGATTTACTATCGAATGAATAGATGAAAAAGGTACTATACATATTTTTTCTTTTACCACTATGTTCATTATGTCAGCTAGCCACCAGTACAGAAGGACTTGGTTTAGGTTTGGGTTCAGTAGGACAAACAAATGTTACAGCTTACGGCTGTATGGATTCATTAGCTTGTAATTATGATTCTTCAGCAATTACTGATGATGGTTCTTGTAGCTATTCAGACACATCATTCACAGCTGCTACAACATGTGATAGTTACACTTGGGGAGATAGTAAATATACTCAAAGTGGTACTTATTTTCAAGACAGCATACAATCATCAAATAACTTTTCAATAGAATTTGATGATAAGATTGATTTTTTACAATCCGGTTCAGTTCCAATCATCAATACTTACAATAATATATTTTCTTCCACGAACCCATATACAGTTTCTTTTTGGGTTTATTCAGATAATTATGATAATGTTCAACTATTTGACAAAGGCTTTTCCTACAGCAATACCAGTTCAAATGCCTCTTCTATGCAAATATTTAGTGGTGGAAATGGAGTACTTGCTTTTCAAATGTATGACTATCCTAATGGAATTAGTATAGCTGCTGACCCCAATTCTATACCACTAAATCAATGGAATCATATTGTGTGTACTTATGACGGTGGGTTAGATTTTACTAGTCTAAGTATTTACATAAATGGTGTGTATATTACTACAACAGATAATGTTCAATATGGACCAAATAGTCAAGGAGGTATGGGTGTATGCTCTGCAAACAATTGTTTCTCAGGCATGAATTATAATATTGAACCCATTAATATAGGAGCTAGAGTTCGAAATGATGGTAGTACTTCATTTGGATTTTCTGGCAATTATGATAATATTTCTCTTTTTGATAGTAGCCTATCAAATAGCCAGGTACAAGATTTATATAATTGTGGTTTTACTTCTCGAACACCTGTTTTCATAAGTGATTTTGAAGAAGGTCAAATAAAGGGTCCACAACCACAAACAATAAGTAATTCTATTTTCATATCTCCTGGCGCATCGGGAAATAATAATTATAGTATTTACAGTCAAAGTGTACCTTCACAATCATGTAATTTGACAAATGTAAATGGCTGTGATAGTGTAGCAGTTTTAAATCTAACAATAAATCAAGCGGATACATCATTTACAAACGTAACAGCATGTAATAGTTATACATGGGGAGATAGTATGTATATTCAAAGTGGAACTTATAGTTCTAATTTTGGTTCAAATAATAATTATTCAATGAGTTTTGATGGTATTGATGATAATATTGAATTGGGTTATTTAAATTCTTTAAACTTAAATGATTTAACATTATCAATAAATGTTAAACTTGATTCAACTGACTTTAATGAAGGTGTTGAGATTATTGGTCAAAATGGATTTTTGGGCGAGGACTGGTTTGGTGTTAGGTATCAGGAAATAACATCACAAAATAGTGATAGTAGTTTGTTCGTATTAAGAAGATATAAACAAAATTATTCTTATGATGTAATGATTCCTTTTGAATTAGGAATTAATGAATGGACTAATATTACAATAAGTTATTCTTTAAACTCAAATTTAGTTAAATTATACGTTGACGGTATTATTGTTGGACAAGATAATTGTTCATTACCATTATTTATTAACAACTCAGATAACCCATTACAAATTGGAGCAAACACTGTTGATATCCAAAATGGATATGCTACTTTTTTTAATGGTAATATAGACGAATTACATATTTGGAATCGTCTCTTAAGCCATCAAGAAATACATAATTACATGAACTGTTCACCCACGAGCTCTGAAGTAGGATTAGTAGGTTATTGGAACTTTGAGGAAGGAATTGGAAATACTGTATATGATCAGACATCAAATGGAAATAATGGAACAATAAAAGGGGCACAATATGACTCAAATGTTCCCTCACAATCTTGTCAGTTAACAACTACAAATGGCTGTGACAGTGTAGCAGTTTTAAATCTAACAATAAATCAATCGGATACATCATACACAAACGTAACAGCATGTAATAGTTATACATGGGGAGATAATACATATACTCAAAGTGGTAATTATAGTACAACTGTTGGTTCTAACAATAAATATTCAATGAAATTTGATGGACATGATGATTTTATAGAATTAGATGATACTTTGTTTAACTTAAATAACTTTACTTTTTCATTTTGGTTTAAAACAGATGAAATGCCAGTATTCACAAATTACAATGCGATAATTAGTAAAGGTGATGGATATGGATTTCACGTAGGAGATACTGGAGGGGGTAATGGTGCAAGTTTAACATTTTATGTTAACAATGGAACTTACACTGCTGCTTATTCATACGATAGTTTATCAGATGACAATTGGCACTACATAGTTGGTTCCAGAGACGGTAATACTGGTGAGATAAAATTATATGTTGATTGTAAATTAGTTTCTACTTCAGTAGGTGCACCAGGTGAAATTAATGTTTCCAATACTCTAAAATTTGGTAAATACTGGCACATAAATCCTCATTATTTTAATGGAAATATTGACAATATTTCACTTTGGGATAGAGTATTAGATTCATCTACGATTGTAAGCTACGCAAACTGCCTCAAAGCAGTTAATCAACAAGCATTGATTGGTTATTGGAATTTTGAAGAGGGTAGTGGAAGCACAGTATATGATCAAACATCAAATGGAAATAATGGAACAATAAATGGAGCTCAATATGATTCAAATGTACCTAACCAATCTTGTCAGCTAACAACGACGAGTGATTGTGATAGTGTAGCTGTTTTAAATCTAACAATAAACCAAGCTGACACATCATTTTCAAATGTAACAGTATGTGATAGTGTTGAATGGAATGGAGAATGGTATGATAGTTTAGGAACATATTATTCAAACACTGTTTCAAATAATAATTATTCTATGAATTTTGATGGAGTTGATGATTATTTAGATCTAGGAGATATTTTAAATACTATTTCTTTTCCAATTACATTTAGTTGGGATATAATGATGGATTCTACAGCCAATGAGTTCTCATTATTTTGTACTGATTCTGAAATTGGTGATGTAGATGATAATGGATATGGAATATGGGCAACAGTTTATCCTGA
>MDTG01160473.1_pt1 | contig 10605 bp, 9 predicted proteins | sample 811421 | NCBI WGS metagenome assembly MDTG01 (sample SAMN05326645, study PRJNA326480) | marine metagenome | isolation source: seawater | place: Pacific Ocean: South East | collected 2011
TTATAAAAAAGATCCTGTAATTGCAGATGAAAATTAGATGTTAATGAAAAATGTTTTATTGTTTAGCTGCGGAAACATTGATTTTATTCGCTAAAATAACCTTGACACTGCGGTCAAGTATTTTTTAACCCCACGTGTAAGTACGTTCGTGGATTATAAATGCTTGGGTTAAAAGGGTGATGGAAAACTTAAGATAAGTTGTATCTGGCGTATGCCTTCAACTAATTGCATTACCCGTCTAAACAACAATCGCACCGATGTTTTCAGTCATGATATTACTAACAAAGGACCAAAAAAGGCTTCCAAAAGGGGGAAAGTTTGATTGCAGGGAGTCTAGTTTTTAAAATGGGAAGCGTAATTATGGCGTGCAATGATTTCCACCAGCTAATAGGATTTATTAATGGCAGACATTAGGCGGACAATAATGAATACTTTTGCAGATGAAGAAACCTGCGATATGTTTATTATGGTCTTAGAGAAAAAATGGGGTGATTTCAAAAGCCCCCTTATAGGCAAGGCAACTATGGAAGTGGTAAAGGATGTCACTAGCCCTGAAAGTATGAGCGTGATTTGGACTTATGAAAATCCAGAGGATTTAACAACGATCAATGAGTTCGGTGACGATTGGGTAATTCCATACAGAAATCGCCTTAAACCTAAAACTGAAACATTTACTGGTGTTGTTGAAGTGCGAATGGAATTTTAGGATTTATTGTTCATCAACTTTATCGCATGGTCGAACTCAGCACACGTTAGTTTTTTCAAGTCAGCGTGAATAAGTGCAAAAATCTTTGCACCATGAACCTTAATTTCCGTGGCGCCATTAATGTATGCAAAAGAAGCAGAAAATAGAAATTAAATTAATTCTTATTCTTTGGCTAATTCACGCCGGAAAGCATTAAAGGTAATTGACGGTTCAGATCGAATGGCTACCATAAAAGATGTTTTTCCGCTCATGGCAGCGCAGTTAACGTGATTAGTTTCACATGTGGACCTAATAGCGTATTAGTAGATATGAGTTGACCTATTACATAATTGCTGATGTACGCTAAGATTCCATTTGTGTTATCTGGCTCAATGCCAGATAATCTGTATCTCAGTTTAGTAGATGACGCTCCATTTGGAGCACTTCCAAGTCAATCATAAGTGCCTACAAACCAGCTAACACTTAACTCATTAGTTAGGCTGTAAACCTGGCGTAATTTGCCTATATCCTCATTGGCGTAAATACTAAACTGAAACATAAATCGCTTCTAGGGGCAATGGCTTAAAATACTTTTACTTAGCAAATAGCAACAAAATTAAGCATTTTAGAGGCGAAGTTCGCGGTAGACAGAACTGTGGACAGGTGTAATGATTTAGCAATTAAAATTTAACCTTGTGAGGTGATTTTTGCAATATTCGCCGCAATCCGAACCGTGCCCGCTTAAATTTTCACCCTTTAAATCATGTACCGTACCACGACCAATTGGGTGGCTTTCGACCGTTTCCAAACAGGGCACACCCAATCTAGCACCTTTTAGCCAGTGGCAAAATTTGACCTTTGATCCGCCAATGGTGATGTTTGCAGCCAATCAGTTATCTTCTGGTGATCGTAAACACACGGTTGTGAACGCGGAGGAGACAGGATGGTTTGTTTGGAATATGGCCACCTATGGTCTACGTAAAGCAGTCAACCTCTCTTCGGTTGAATTATCCGAGACAGAGGATGAATTTCAATACGCTGGCGTAACTCCAGAACCTTGTATATCTGCGCCAGGGCCACGTGTTTTGGAAAGTCCGGCTCATTTTGAGTGCCGTTATCTCTCGACCCATCGATTGCGTGGCAATTCAAATCATGGCTGGGTTGAAGTTATATATGGTGAGGTTATCCATATCCACGTCAAGGATAGTTACCTTACTGCTGAAGGTAAAATGGATATTCCAAAAATTCGACCTTTGGCGCGACTGGGATATTATGACTACACCTCTGTCACGGACGTTTTTGAAATGCGTATGCCGAACGCCGCAAGTATGTCGGAACAGGGTTTAGAAGGAAAATCTACTCTTGGTTAGCATGGGGGGAATGGAAATTTTTAAAATTTTGCTATTAATATTCAAGAGTAGCTCCCTGAGGTTCGAAACCGCTGATACTGCCAACTTTTGAGGGACAAGCGGAACAAATAATTATTAGATTTTTTAAAGCCTCCAGTTCCACATAATCGCCCGGTTTTGCAGTAGTTGGTTTATCTTTTAGATATCCATCATCTAAAACAAAAGCATGCTCAAACAAATTCCAAGGACTTGGAGTTGCGAAGCTTTTGGCACCAATTTTTTCCATGGCCGCATTATAATTTTCGTCACAGCTAGAAGGTGGAGCTGGCTCCCCATAGAACTTGTAACTCCCTTGGCTACATGCTGCGTGAAGTGTATCGTGGCATCCCTGGGAAGTATCAGAGGAAACCTTCAAAATTGGCTTAAAGTGATTACTAACCAAGATATCGTTTGGCTCAAACCAAATTTTATACAGCGCCGATCTGCTATGCGACATGGACAATATCTCATTGAAGTTCTCTGCGTTGAGCGCCCAAAAGTCTACAACCTGATTCCCAAACGTACTTATTACCTTCAAACTTTGGCCTTCATAAATATTCGCTATACAAAAATTTCCCGGTTTAATAAAAAGGTTTTTAAGCATTTTTCTTCTCACCACCCACAGTGCACCTTGTAATAGGTATAAACCTCACGACTTACAAAAGTTATTTTTTTGAACATATGTGTTCATTCATTAGAATCGTGAGATATTTAAACTACATTTCATGACAACCGATAAATTTCTTATTAAAAAGCTTGAAGTTAATGTAAGTCTTCAGACCCGTTAAGAAATTTTTTGTTAAATTTCAAAGATAGGGAGCAAGAGTGCTGCCTAGCCATAATACAAACTCCTGCGATTTTAAAAAATTAGATGTGATACCAAGAAGTGCAAGTCGAAAATTAAATGCCTTACGTATTGGGCGTATACTGTTTACTAAATTTGCAATAAGTCTTGTTTGATGAAGTTCAAAAATGCCTAAAACGAAAAATATTGTAATAATTTCTCCTGGTGCAGCCGGCCTGCGCTTCTGATACTACCTTGCGCTACACGGCGGCATAGGCACCAAGTTCTTTTGGCCCATTCTCACTGGGCTAAACGATGGTATGAATAATAGCTTCTGGAGTCTACTTGAAGCGATATGCACGTAGTTTCATTAGGCCCTATATCCGGGCTTGAACAAGATAGTTGAGGTAATATGCAATGAGCGAGGCTTGTCTCTTTAAAATGTATTATCGCGCACATCAAAAGCATCCCGCACAGCATCACCTATGAAGTTTATGGATAACACAACTAACATGATTGCCAGGCCTGGAAAAACTCCCAACCACCAGGCCTGACTGATAAAGCTACGCCCATCTGCTAATATGAGCCCCCAAGTTGGGGTGTTGACCCCCACTCCCAATCCTAGAAATGACAGAGATGCTTCGCCGAGAATGGCATATGAAATTGAGACAGAAGCTTGAACAATTATTGGCCCCATAGCGTTGGGTAAAATGTGTTTAAGCATGATGCGAAAATCCGATGTCCCCCCAACACGAGCTGCTTCAATGAAAGGTTGCTCTTTGAGAGACAGAACAATTGATCGTGCAACACGGGCAAAATCATCCAAAAAAGCAAGCGAAATCGCGACAATAATGTTCAAAAGACCTGTGCCGAAAACTGCTACCAAGTAAACGGCTATGATAAAATTTGGGAAAGCCCACTGCAGATCAATATAGCGCATTATGATCATATCGATCCACCCACCATAATATCCTGCCCAAACTCCCAAGAAGACGCCCACAACAAGCGAAATCGCGACCGTGACAAATCCGACAAAAAGAGAGACTTGGGTGCCCCATATTATGCGTGAAAACAAGTCTCTTCCCAAGTCATCTGTCCCCAGAAAATGTTGCCAAGATGGAGCCGACATCATGTTTAGTGTCATCTCGTTTGGATCATAGGGGGAAAGCCATGGCGCAAAAAGAGCCGCAAAAAGGAAAATCAATAAGATGATTAATCCCCCCTTGGCTTTGCCATCCGCCTTAAAGACTGAATAGATACGCGCAAGCGCAAAAGATTTTGAATAACTCTGATCACTTTGAAAAGTCAGTTTTTCAGACATTATTCATACCTAACTCGCGGATCCATTACTGAATAAAGCAGATCTACAATTAAGTTCGCAAAAACAAAGAACGCTGAAATAAGAAGTACAGCACCCTGCACCACAGGATAATCTCTGTTCAAAATGCCCTGTATCAACACCCTTCCCAACCCTTTTATCGAGAATACGTTTTCCACTACGACTGCACCAGATATAAGTAGTGCCAAGGCAATGCCTAGAACCGTGACCACGGGAAGCATGGCGTTAGGTAAAGCATGTAAAACCACCATTTTACTCGTACTTAACCCTTTTGCCGCCGCTGTACGCATATAATCTGACTTCAACTCTCCCAATAACGAGGACCTTACCATTCGGGCTATTATAGCTGAAAAACCTGTTCCTATGGCGATCGATGGTAATATCAGATGGCGAAACCATTCCCAAAAGCCTGCTGAAAGTGGTGCATAGCCGATCGCAGGCAACCATTGCAGGTTCGCTGCGAAGATAATGATCAAAAGAATCGCGAGCCAAAAATCAGGCATCGACAATCCCAGAAATGCAAAAATGGAAACCGTGTTGTCTGCTGCTGTGTTTTTTTTGATCGCCGATATTATACCAGCCGGCAAAGCAATGGTGATGGCAATAAAGAATGATAACCCAGCTAAAGAAAGCGTTCTTGGTAAAGCTTCGTAAAGGATCACCGTAACTTTCTGATTGGATCCATAAAGCGATGTTCCGAGATCCCCCTGAACAAGGTTTAGCAACCACTTAAAAAATTGAATTATGACAGGTTGATCAAATCCAAATTTTCTAGTGAGTGCTTCACGTGCTTCATCACTCCCTGCATCCGCCAACATAGCGCCGATTGGATCACCTGGCACAAGTCGTAGCATGAAGAAAACGAGCGTTGAAACTGCTAACATTACTAGCAGCGCGCCTAAAATCCTGCGTAAAATATATCCTGCCATCGTAAGAGATCAGCAGGCCTCATGCCTGCTGACTCATTTTACAGTTAAGCAAAAGAAATTCTGTCAAGCTCGTGTAATCCTGGAATCCTAGCTTCTTCGGGAACTTGCACAGATTTATGATGTACCAAAACATCAACGGGATGATAGAGAAAACCGCAAGTCACTTTATCGGACGTGATACGATTGGCCTTTCTTACAAGCTCGCGCCTTTCTGCTGGATCAGCCACCAATGACTGTGCGTCAGCAGCTGCATCAGATTCGGCCTCAGAATAAAATCCAAATGGAAATTTACTCTTATCTCGTTTGCGACCATTGAACTTTGAATTGGTTTGCATCCAATCCACCAATCCGTCATCAGGGTCATAATCACCACCAGAACCCCCAAGCCGCATATCGTAGTTCAGCGTGTCAAATTCTTCGATGCCAACCGAAAAGTCTTTTGGATCAACGAGCACACTTATTCCCAAAACTTGTTTAAGAATATTCGCAACAACGAGACCATCACGCTTGGTGTTTGGTGTCGTCTGCAGTTTTATTTCCGGGAACCCTTTTCCGCCGGGGTAGCCAGCCTTCGCCAAGAGTTCACGCGCCCCTTCTGGATCATAAGCCTGCTCTGACACATTTGCCAAATTCTCATCGAAATAGTACCCCATTGCAGGGTTGATGGACCCATGGGCAGGATATCCGTTTCCAAATTTGGCTTGCTTGATGAAAAGATCACGATCAAGTGCTTTGGCAATTGCCAAGCGTACCTGAAATCCCTTTTCTTTTTTTAATTCAGAAAGCGGCTTATCGAAATTTTCAACGCGCATATAATCTCGCCAAGGGTTTAACCAAATCGATTGAAATCCTGGACCTGGTTTGATGTCTACCTTCAGGTCATCGTTGGATTGAAAACGCTGGATCAATTGAGATGGAATTGGGTTACCGCCCACATATTGTATGTCCCCGGCTTCTAATGCAGCTGCAAGTGGTTCTGCTCCATCGACTGGTGTGATTGCGATTTTATCAAGCTTGGGGCGCTCTGGGTCATAGTAATCGGCAAATCGTTCCAGAATGACACTACCACCTTGTTTGTGTTCTACCACTTTGTAGGGGCCGGTTCCAACAGGCGTTAAACCATATTGCGCGCTTCCCATTGCTTCCAGTGCGCCTCGACTAACGATTGTCATCGCGCGACCAGAGGCCCGCTCCAGAGCTTTGGTGAGGAAAGAGGCCTGAGGCTTATTAAGCGAAAATTTTACCTCATAATCATTTAGCTTTTGAAGATCACTCACATTTGCAATTACCCGGCTGTGAATGGATTGCTCTGGATCTTTCGAGCGATTAAAAGTGAATAGGACATCGTCTGCGGTGAAGCTATCACCGTTATGGAACGTGACACCCTCTCGCAGCTTAATAGTATAATTTAGACCATCGGAGGATACGGACCAAGATTCAGCCAGATCACCCTGAGCCACGAGCGCATTATTTATATGCATCAATCCAGATAGGACATTCGATGCAATTTGAAACTGCAAAACCTGATTGATTTTAGCAGGGTCAAGCGTAACAATCTCTCCCACTCCGGACCAGGCACACTTTAATTCTCCACCACTGTGGCCGCCAGCCAAGGCAGATCCGGGACGCAAACCTGGAAGAACATTTGCCAGGGTTAATGCACCACCTGCTGCCAAAAGACGCAATGTCGTTCTGCGCGAAAGCATTTCACCAGACAGATTGTCAGTGGTTAATCCATAAAGCGGATCTTTCGGATCAAAATCATACGCATCCTTGAGTTCATTTTTGGCTTTCTTGATTAAGTCTTCATTTTTCATGGTATTTCTCCAAAGGTAGGTCAACTCAAAATATTGATACCGCTCATCAATGTCCGTGCTGTATGGGTTCAGGTGCCCATTTAGATTTGGAAAAAAGCCTTAGCGATAAGGCCTGTAGCACCTCTCCACGGTGGCGGTAAGGTGCTCCATCTGTCAAGGAAATTCTCAATTTTTTAATATATTGCGTCTAGATCAAGTAAATGCTTTCTTTTTAAACGATAAGCACAGGTGGATGATTGCAAATGACCTATTCGATAGTGGCCAAAATTCCTGAAACGAATGAGATTGGTATAGCAGTTGCCAGCAGGTTCTTTGCGTGTGGATCTTTGGTGCCTTACATGACGCAAGACATCGTGATTGCAAGCCAAGCTTTTGTCAACCCGCTGTGGGGACTTCGGAGCATTTCTATGTTGACGCAAGGCATTTCGTTTAAAGAGGTTCTCTCAAACCTTAAATTGGAAGATGAAGGAAGAGAAGCGCGGCAATTTCACGGTATTTCTAATCATGGTGAAATTGTTCAGCATACTGGATCAGAATGCGTCGACTGGGCGGGTCATGTGATGGATGAACATGTTTCAGTTGCAGGCAATATGCTGGCGGGGCCAGGCGTAGTCCAACGCACTTTGCAGGCTTGGTCTCAATACGCCGATAAGCCAATGGCAAATCGGCTGCTATTTGCTATGGAAGCAGGCGAAGCGGCGGGTGGTGATAAAAGAGGCAAACAGGCTGCTGCAATAAAAATACATAAGGGACAGCCCTATCCTATCCTGGATCTGAGAGTAGATGATCACGCTGATCCCCTGTCCGAGCTGAAACGATTAATGGCGGTTGCAGATGAACGCTTTAACATTTTCAAAACGGCTTTGCCTACGACTGAAAACTTTTCAGGCATGGTCGATCGCCGCCCTCTTGACGAAGCCATTCTGAAGGCCGAGGAAAAACGCCGTATAAATGGGTATAGCAGCCAGTCGAAGGCAACATGAGATCCGTTCAAATGAAAATTCAAAATCATCATCATTATCCTTCACGGCGTTCGGCCGTTATTGCGCGTAATTTAGTTGCCGCAAGCCAACCCTTGGCGGTCCAAGCTGGATTAAAAATGCTGAGCCAGGGGGGAAATGCAGTCGATGCTGCGATCGCGACAGCAATTACCCTCACGCTTGTAGAACCAACTGGATGTGGACTTGGCTCCGATGCATTTGCCATCATCTGGGATGGCAAACATCTGCACGGCCTGAATTCATCTGGCCGCGCACCAGCAAGTTGGTCTTATGAGAGATTTAAAAAAATCGGATTTATCCCTTTTCGAGGATGGGAGAGCGTGACTGTACCGGGCGCTGTTGGAGGATGGGTCGAACTTTCTAGTAAATTTGGGAAGTTACCCTTTGAGAACCTTTTTGAGGTTGCAATCAAATATGCAAATGACGGATTTCCCGTATCCCCTGTGATCGCACAGCTCTGGGCAAGAGGCGCTGCTGAACTAAAAGATCAACCGGGCTTTACACAGAATTTTATACCTCAAGGAAAAGTACCTGAAGCGGGAACAATGTATTCGAATCCCGACATGGCAAAAACTTTGGAACGCATTGCCGAAACAAAGGGACGCGCATTCTATGAAGGCGACTTGGCAGAACGGATTGAGGAATTTGCCATTCAGCATAATGCAGGCCTACGGCTTTCTGATATGGCAAATTTCAAACCAGATTGGTGCGGAACACTGAAAAACAACTTTGATCACTTCGATTTGCATGAAATTCCGCCCAACGGGCAAGGCATTGCGGCCTTGATTGCGTTGGGTATTCTCAAGCAGACTCCTATCCGTGATTTGGCTGTAGATGACCCTCAGGCGCTTCATTTTCAGATTGAGGCAATGAAATTAGCGCTGCGAGACGCAGAATCTTATGTTGCTGATCCAGACTATATGACATCCGTCACACCGCACCACTTGCTTGAAAGTCATTATCATTTAGAAAGAGCAAAACTGATCAATCCGAACAAGGCCACAGATTTCAAAGCTGGCGCACCTAAAGTTGGTGGCACCGTTTATCTTTCCACCGCAGATGAAAGCGGTATGATGGTATCATTTATCCAATCGAATTATGCAGGGTTTGGTTCTGGTGTCTGCGTGCCTGGGACTGGCATCCACCTGCAAAATAGAGGTGCGGGATTTTCAATGGAAAAATCTAGCCCCAATGTCATTGGACCTTCAAAAAGACCTTTTCATACGATCATCCCAGCATTTCTGATGCAAGATAACGAGCCTTTGATGAGCTTCGGTGTCATGGGCGGGCCGATGCAAGCACAAGGCCATTTACAAATGTCTCTGAGAACCCAGCTTTGGGCTCAGGACCCTCAAATGGCAATCGATGCCCCTCGCTGGCGCGTGACAAAAGGCCTTGAAGTGGCCTGTGAGGCCACCATGAACCATAAAATTGTTGATAAACTCAAACACATGGGACACCAGGTAACGTTAGAAGCCCCGGATAACGCATTTGGATTTGGCGGCGCACAGCTAATTTTAAAGACGGACAACGGAGCCTATATTGGCGGCTCAGAGTCGCGAAAAGATGGATATGTCGGCGGGCTCTGATACTTTTTAAGTAGTGGAGCTGAAAAAATCAAATTAAAAAAGGGGAGGTTGATGAGCGGATACCGTAATAGGAAAAAGAGATGCCTTTTGCATCTGTACTAGATATTCATCATCATAGCTATTGCCGATTGCACTGACCAACTTACAACTACCCATATAAAAAAATTTCTTAAAGAAGTGTAATTTACGGAGTGAAAGTGTATTTGAAGGACCAACCAGGCTCAAGTTTTGTTGTATTGTAAATTTTCTGATTTTTTGCTCTTCTAGCGCTTGCTTGGTGTGTTCCTCTTTCTGTTTATTTATTTGAGCTTGGATACATTCTGCCATTGCAGAGGTGGCAACCTGAAAACCAAATTCTTGACAAACGCCAGTGTAGTAAGAAGTGATTTCACTTTGTGGAGTAGCTGAAAACTATTTCTCAGAACCCTGTCTCCATTCGCAAGAACAAATGAGAAATGAGAGCAGCCCAAAGATAAGAGTTATTTTTATACAGCTCATTTAATTAGCACCATAACCTCATTTCGCCTTAAGAACCCTGGTGTGCTTGGGTCGTTATAGAACATATATTTTGGTTTTGATTTTATTTCATAGTCGGTATCTTGTAGCCAATCTAAAAGTGCTTCCGTTTTTTCTAAAAGCATCTTCTCATCGGTCCTACCACTAAATCTGATAACCGCTGCTGTACTTGGTTCGAACTCTTCTGTAAAAAGGGCATTATTACTTGGATCTGGCAGACTTGTTTTTGTATATCTTGAAGGCATCGAGAAAGATACAATCCAATCTTCGTGATTGTCTCCTAGGGCCTGTATTACTGGTGCGGTCATTGAAATTTTATCACCATCCCTCTGCTTAGCTCCGATGTAGCTCACTAAAGGTCTAAAACCTTTCCTAAGGGAGGAATACTGGTCCCCAGCGACATTCACAGACTGCAAGAGCATCGCTTCATATTGTCTAATCTCAAATTCCTGCTCTTTCTCAATTATTTCGTAACGAGGTTGCTCAAGAAATTTTGGAACTAAAAACCAAGCGGCTATAAGTCCAAATCCCAAAACACAAACGACTATGATAACCAA
>MDTG01321930.1_pt1 | contig 10605 bp, 8 predicted proteins | sample 811421 | NCBI WGS metagenome assembly MDTG01 (sample SAMN05326645, study PRJNA326480) | marine metagenome | isolation source: seawater | place: Pacific Ocean: South East | collected 2011
CAATTTTGTAATACATAATTGTGTTTATTATCATTACTTAATTGAGCATTTAACCACTTGTATCTGTATCCAAACTTTTTATCCATGTTTTCATGTAGATATTTCTCTAGTTTAGAACCATGTTTAGCTTCGTCACTATCTGGATCTGAAGATGTAATTAAATATCTTACTCTTAAATCTTCTAATGCGATATCGCCTGCTGATACCGCCATTTTAACTGGATGTCTACCTGCTGGTAGAATGACTGCTCTAGTTCTACCGACTATATCTCTTTTAGCTTTTCCTATATAACCAATGTCCTTATGGACTAAATTATCTCCAATAGCTTCTATGTCATCGGAGTGAGCCCATTGGTAACAACCATGTAGGCTATTACCATAGGGATCTGATGTTCCTGTGTACTTACCATATTTGGTAAATAAATCTTTGTATAATGGCATTGACATCGTTGGAACTTCTTCAGCAGTAATCCAATCTGTTGTATGTACTACTTTATCCAACATCGCTATCCTCCATTACTTCGTCTTCGCTTCCGATAGCACCTGAATCTACTTTAGTGTAGAGATCCAGGAATGCTTCTTTAGTATCGTCATCGAACCTTGAAATACATAGATCAATTGCTTTCAGCTTATTGCCAAATATTGCAAATGATTGTGTTATATGGCATAACCTTCTTGTAGAAATTACTTCATCGACTCCATCGTCTTCGAATGTTTTTCTAATGATATCTGCCCATGTAACTAATTTATCAGCAAATTCTCCATCAATTGAATTGAATTTTGACATGTGGTTCAAGACAATTTTTGTTTCAATAGATTTTGATGGAAACTTTTGATCTACTGAAATTGTAAATCTTTCAAGGAAAGCTTCATCGATGATTGATGCAGCTGTGAATCTGCCATCATCTGATCCTTTACCTTTTGTGTTAGCTGTTGCTATAACATTGAAGCCAGGTGCTGGATTAACAACTTCACCCGTTTTCTTAATAAGAACAGGTTTACCTTCAAGTATACCCTGTAAACACATAATTTTATTTGTAGCTCTATCAATTTCATCGAGAAGTAAGATTGCACCGTTTTCCATCGCTTTAAGAACTGGGCCTTTAGCGAAGACAGTTTCTCCATCAATGAGTCTGAAACCCCCAAGTAAATCATCTTCATCAGTCTCCGGATTAATTTGAACTCTTATGAATTCTCTGTTTAGTTTAGCACATGATTGTTCAACCATGAATGTTTTACCATTACCTGATAATCCTGAGATATATATTGGATAAAACATCTCAGACTTAATTACCTTAGAGACATCTTTAAAGAAACCCCATGGCACAAATGTTGGATCTACAGATGCAAATGTTTTCTCTTGATTTACAATTGATTGCATACTCAACGTTGTGTTATCCTTTGGTGCTTCATCTCTTAATGGTAAAATTACCGCCGATAGATCATATTGACCTCTGATATCGCTCTTTGTACTTAGCAGTGGCGACCAATCTGCCTTAGAATAACCAAGACTTTTTGCCGTTTCGACAATAGTGGCTTTCCTAAAAATTGTTGTATCAGGATAGCTAGTGATTAGCTTATCCAAGATATTCTTTGTATTCACATTCATCATAATATAATTCACTCCTTTTTATATTTTATAGTAGTATTGTACCAGGTTTTGAGCCAAATGTACAGTGTTTTCTGCAATTATTTGCAAGTTTTTTTATAACGCTACCGCCTTACCAAATTTAGTCATTAGGTTCTTATTAGTTTTCTTATTGCTTGAGTACTTCTTAAATGCTGTTCTGATTTGATTATCTGAAGCATCTGTATCTACTGAGAAATCGTCCTCAACATCGACATTAAATTTATCGCCTCTAACAATAAAGTAGTTATCGTAACCATTAGCATTATGTAATTCAATACATTTTTGCTTAGTGTTTTCTTTAATCTTTTGCTTTCTAAACTCTTGGAACTCTTCTGAATACCAGCTATCATCATCTTTATTCATATCGCAGTAAGCATCATGTAATCTATGGTTTAGTTCCTTTGATCCATCAGCAATAAAGAATCCCATTGTGCTGATGCCGTATCTTTTCTTAAGATTTTGGTAAAGAGCTTTAGTACCTTGAACTCTAGGATTGGGTAATATTACCTTTTTACCATCAATTGTAAGATGTATCTTTCTGCTGTATGACCATTCCATACTAATCTTTTTATCGCTTAACCTTCTATCTTCGCAAATTCTGATTCCATTTGTATCACCATCAGTAATTGATAATAGTGTAACATTTTCTAGTGCATGCTTATATTTAAATTGTTTAATTAGTTTATGGGATGCAATGAGAGCAACATTTAATGGAGTTGATCCCCAGTCTTCTACTTGTGGTTTTACAAAATCGCTATATGGACCTCTTCCATGTTCTGTTCTTGCATATAACCATTTTAGAGCAGTTTCAAAATCATTCTTTTTCAGACCACTGTGAATTAGTTGTGGCATTGATAAATTGTCCATTCCAACATCACCGTCTGCATATTCAAATTTATCGTGATTACCAGTTGTAAATGCATAAACATCAAATGGAATATTTACTGCTTTACAGAATAGAACACTATGTATAACTTGTTCTAATACTCCATGTAATTGGCCTGACATTGAACCAGAATAATCTATTAGCATAAACATTCCATGGTTTTTAGCATCTGCTAACCTTGTAGTTTTTGAGAAAATGTCATCAGATAGTTTATAACTGTGTAGTCTATTTACATCAATTCTACCTGTTTTAGCTGTTTGTGCATGCATCCATCTATGTGATGCTTTCTTTTGCTCAAATTCTTTAACAGCTGGAACAATAGATTTTTTAGCCTTTTTGATATAATCAGCAAATTCAACTTCTTGTTGTAATGTAAGAACACCATCTTTATATTCCTTTCCGTACCAACCTTCTTCTTCGTGATAAGATAAGACTTTATTAAAGTGCTCTAATCTTTGTTTCATTAAATCTTCATGTTTAACTATAGCACTTTCAATTACAGCTTTAGAAACCTCATTACCATATTCAACATCAGTTGATTCAGGTATTAATGATTTCTCCATTTTTCTGAAAATTTCATCGGTGATAGAAACATCTTCTTCAGTATGCTCAGGTTCAGGATTGGAGGTAGTTTCTGTTCCGAGGTCTTCCTCTTCGTCTTCAGCATTTTCATCATTAGATGATGATTCCTCATTTGTAGTATCTTCTTCTTGTTCATTGTTATTCTCCATGTCGTCATGACCCTGTTGTGTAGGATCTTCGTTATTCTCGTCCTCGAAATCGTTATCGTCGAAATCAGGCATCTCTGGAGGAGTAAGTAATTCTTCTTGATTTTCTTTAGTGTAAGCTAAGATTTCTCTAACAACATCTAGAACTTCTGAAAATTCTTCGGTTGTCATTGTCTTATTGAAAAGTGCTTTTTCTGAGTCATTCATTGGTACATCTATTAGGTTACCAATTTTAGCTTCTAGATTAATTTTGTCGATGAGTTTAACTTTATCCCAATCGATGTTATCTACATCTCCAAAAAATTCATCAGCTACTAGTTTTTTGTAACCTCTTGACATTGGACCAACTAAACCAGGATAATCTTTTTTGATTTTCTTTTCAATCCTAGCGTCTTCTACAACATTGATATATGACCTAGGGCAACCTTCCAATTTTTCTGGGCTATCATGCCATCCTTCGAAAGGTGTATATAATGCATGACCAACTTCGTGGCCAATAAGTAGGTCTGTTACGTCTTTACCTTTATCTTTCCATGCAGGTAGACCTAACACTCTGTTTTTAATATCGAACCAAGCAGTAGAATAATTACCGGTTTTTACGGTAAGATCTTCTTTTGCTAGTAGTTTTGCTATCGTTGTATTCACTAAATAATCACTCCTTTTATTTAATATATGTATATTCTACCAGGTTTGATGACATTTGTACAGTGTTATTTTGCAGAAACATGCATGTTTTTGTGACTGGTGGAGCTGATAGGGTTCGAACCTACGACCTACTGGATGCAAACCAGTCGCTCTCCCAACTGAGCTACAGCCCCTACTTTATCTTAGAAAAGTTTCTATCTTTAAAGAACTCTATTTTAGATCTAAATTTATTCTCTAAAACATCGCCTTTATGGGATATAATGAATACATTAGAACCATCCTCTAGCGTATCCAATATTTTTGTAAGGTTATCAATACCGTCCATATCTAAACTTGAATCAAATGTTTCGTCCAATACTAATAGATTGGTCGATGCACTATTTTTCATTTTAGCTATTTGTCTCCAAGTAAACAGTAAAGCCAAATCAATTCTTTGTTTCTCACCTTCACTAAATGATGCATAATTAAATGTATCCCTGTGTCGTGATCTAATTGTTTCGCTAAAGTTTTCGTCTAAATGGAATGCTACAAAGAAATCTAACACTTGCAGATACTGGTTAATTAAACGATTCATCACTGGTAAATATTGCTTGATTACTTTCGTTTTAATACCAGTATCTTTCAGCATTTCCCCTATAACTTCGTTATAAGTTCTTTCCTCTACATAAGCTAATTTTTTTTCGGTTACCTTTTCTTTATTCTTTCTGAGTTGTGTCATTTCTTTTTTAGCAGTAGAAACATCACCACTCTGATTTTGTAAACCATCAATCTCTTTTTGAGTTTTACCAATTTCTTTTTGTAATAGAGCAACCTTTTCATTATTAGAATTAATTCTTTGTTGTTTCTGTCTTAGTTGATTTAGGTTATTTAGTATTTCTTTACCTTCTTTTTCTAAGATATTAACTTCTTTTACTAATTGTGTTTGTTGGTCTTGTACATCTTTTGCTTTAATTTTAAGTAAATCTAGCTTTGTTGTTTTAATCTCTGCAGATATTTCTTGTTCGCATGTTGGACAAGTGTCGTTATCTTCAAAGAATCTAGCATCTTGCACTAAGGATTTAATTTTACTAGTGAAATCCTTTTCATATGCTTTCATGTCTGACATTTTATCGCCAAAGTATTTGTATTCCTTTTCTTCGCCAGAAATCATTGTTTGTAGGTTTTTACCTAACTCTGTTGACTCATCAAAAATATCTTTAATCTCTTTTTTGTGTATATTAATTGATTCTCTTTTCTTTTCAATTTGGTCATTATTCAGTGATTGGAGATCTTTTATGTATTTGGATTGACCATCAATTTTTGTTTTATATAAATCAATATTATGATTAATGTCAATTAGATCTTCTTTAATCTTGGCATTTCTCTCTTTTAATAACTGATTCATTTTGGAGAATATATTGATGTCCAAAAGATCCTCAATTACTGAACGTCTAGACCATGCAGGTAATTGCATAAAAGGAATGAATGAGCTACTTCCTAATACAACAACCTGATGAAATGATTTGTGGTTTAATTTGAGAATATTACTTTCTAAATATTTTTGGTAATCTCTTACGTTAGAAGCCTGGTTAATCATATTACCATTCTGCCAAATCTCAAACTTAGTTGGTTTTATGGCTCTTACAATTTTAAATTGAGAACCACCAATTTCAAACTCAACTTGTACTTCAGTTTGCTTTTTATTAATAGAATTCATTAATTGCTTTTTATTGATATCCCTATGTGGTTTACCAAATAAGCCAAATGATAACGCATCTAATAATGTAGATTTACCTGCTCCATTCTGACCAACAATAAGTGTTGTCGGCGATTTGTCTAGTCTTATAGTTATTGGATCGTTTCCAGTGGATAAAAAATTCTTCCACGAAACGGATTTAAATTGTATCATACTACCTCGAGGTTTTGTGCTTCAGTATAGAGTTTTCTTAACTCAACCTTTATATGTTCTTTATCTAAATCTGTGTCAACAGCTTCGACATATGAATCTAGAAGTACAGTAGTATCCTCAAGTGAAATTTTCTCGTCTTCAACGCTATCACCTAGATACTCTTCAAATGATTCTGCAATCTTTAATTCGTATGTATTTACATTTTGTAACTTATCCACAAATTTATCAAACATGTATAAGTCATTCTTGTTTATTACAATGAGTTTAATGAATTTATTTTCAAATTGACTCATGTCAATATCATCATAATTTACTTTAGTGTCGTCGTATATTACCTTTTTAAACATAGTAATAGGATTACGCACTGGTTCTATTTCTCTTGTTTCTGTGTCTAATACATGAAAGTACTTAGGGTCATCTACATCAGCCCAAGTAAATTCCATTTGTGAACCAAGATAATGAACATTTCCTTGTGATGACTTGGTATGAAAATGGCCTGATAAAACAGTTTCAAACCTAGCAAAAACATCTGCACTCATTCCGTGTGGATTGGGTACTCCTGCCATCATATCAAATCCTTTAAGCTCTAAATGAGCACCTAAAATAGATGCATTACATTTCATAGCCCATTTGGTATACTCTTCGTAATTAGAATTATTAATCCAAGGGATTACTGCTACCTTACAGCCATCATAATCTAACACCTTAGGTTTCATAATAATATTTACATTACTAGTAAAATAACCAAGCAACTCTTTTAATGAGCATAGTTCGTTTGTATTCTTAAAGTAAACATCATGATTACCAGGTATAATATCCATAGTAATTCCTTCGTCACGCATAGGCTCAAGGAAATGCTTACGATTAGCATTGAGTGCTTTAAAGTTTACAAATTTTCTATGTTCATAATAGTCGCCTAAATGTAAAATTTGTGTTATGTTATGTTCTTTTAAATAAGGAAAAAAGACCTCAGTATAAAAGCGTTCTTGATATTTAAGAAAGATATCACTAGAATTTCTTACACCACAGTGGGTGTCATTTAATATAGCTACCTTCATCTCATAAACAGCTCTAGTTTTTCACGAGCCTTTTCCTTTTTAGCAAAATCTTTAATCTTAGTATCTTTTGTTCTTACTTGTTGAATCCTTTGCTTTAATGTATCGACATAAGCCATAGTTTCTGCTGCCATATCGCCATCCATACCAGCTTCAACAAATTCCTCAATACCCATTTTTTCGATGAATCTAAATTTGATATCTTGTTGCTTTTTCTCTTTAGTGATTCTTCTGATAAAAGCAAAATAACAGATTTGTGTGAAATAAGAAAATGCGTTTGGTTTACCAGTTCTGGTTGCAGTTTCTAAGTTATAGTTTCCTATTGCTCTCAAACAGTTTTCGACGGCATCCATAACCATTTCTTCACGATAAGTATACCTCACGAAGTTCGGTCTATGGGATAGGCCTTCTGCGATTTTAATAAAACATCTAGCTATATAATCGGTGACCTTTGGAATTGGTTGATCTTTAGCTTCTGCTTCATTCTTTTCACGTACATAATCGACAACGGCAAGAGAGAATTCTTTGTTGTTAATGTAATGTGCTTTATTTTTACTCATTAATATTCTCCATAATTATTAGTATTATACCATAGTTTTAGCTAAATGTACAGGGTTAATTAAATTGAATTCATTTGCAGAAAACACTGTACAGAACGCATTTTATATGATATAATAATATAGCATACCGGGGAGGGAATAATATAGACTAATGTATGGTCTCTGGTTTAGATTCCAATTCAGGTTCTTCATAATATTCATCCTCTTCAGTGTGCCTATTCATTAACATATCGCGATATTTATCAATCAACTCAGAATCTGACTGTATTTGTACCTCTGGCTGATCTTTACTTAACACGAAGTTAATGTAGTTCTGTTGAACGCTTTCATCTATTCTAGTTGAAGCGATAACTCTATTTTTAAAAATTTTAAATAAGGAAGACTTAGTAAATGGAAACCATGGAGTCAATGAATAGTTTCCTAACATATTCTGATTGACAAGAACAGGTCTCTCTACCAAATAATTATCTGGATTATTCTGATTAATGAGTGCCAATATCTCATCGCCATTAATCATTTTTATATGTCTAATATCTAATTTATCTTCCATACTACTATTTATATGCTTATCTCATGTATCTCGTACTTAAACTTTTCTTTACTGTATATCTTAATTCTTACGGCTGCATGCTGTAGAGTATAATTCTTTTTAGATTTATAATGTAAGTCATCAGCTATATCAAATACTTGTGTATCTTTCCCGTCCTTCGTTTTTCTCAATCCTCTTCCGATACTTTGGAGAACCCTAATTTGAGACTTACTTGGTGAAGCAAAAATGATGTTATGTAAACGCTTAATATTAATACCTGTAGAAAAAGTGCCCATACTAGCAACAATAATTGCATCGTTTTCCTGTTCCGTAATTTCGCGTATTTGCTCTCTAGTGTCAACATCTGTTTCTCCTGATACATAAAACAGCTTCCGAGATTTACGGCCATTAACTCCAAGTTTATCAGATAACATAGTATGTAATGGCTTACCGTGTTTCTCTACAAACTGAAATAAAATAAGTGTATTACCATCTTGGTCAAGTGCAAGGTTTGATATGAAATTATTTCTTGGAGTATACTTAACAATAAAATCAATTTCTTCCTGGTATTTACTCTTAGCTACTTGTCTGCATATTTCTTCTTTATATTTTAAAAGTAATATTTTAATGTCTAAATCAGCTAATGCCTTATTATCTATAAGTTCCTTAGTCGTAGTGACCTTATAAACTGGTCCAAATAATCCTTCTAATACTAACTGATGTGTTTGTGTTCCATCAAGTGTACCAGTAGTTCCTATCCTATATTGTGCTTCTGTACATTTTTCTAATATAGCTGTAAGTGATTTAGCTTTAAAATTGTGAGCCTCATCACCAATAACCATACCATATCTTTGGAACCATTCGTGTCTTTCTTTATATACTGATTGCCATGTAGTTATAGTAACCCTTTCCTTAAAGTTATATTTTTCTTTACCTGAGTAAATTTTATGGCATTCTTTTGAGGCCTCCCAATCATCAAATTGAGAATAGTCAGCAAAATCAGAATACATCTGCTCAACTAGTGATGTTGTAGGGACAATTATTAATACATCGTTATCATACATTTCCAGGTAATATCTTAACGCTAAATATATGATTAAACTCTTTCCAGATGCAGTAGGTGATAGTAGAAGGCTTTTAGTTTTCGAAAGCAAGAGCGAGAGTGCCGTAAGTTGGTAATCGCGAGGGGTTATACCCTCTCCGTTCACGCTAAGCCGTATTTCACTTAAAAAGGCATCTAGGTCGTGGTCAAGGACCGTGTCAGGCCTTCCATAGAAGGCATCGTTATCGACCAAAATGTTATAATTTCTTACATCTGCAAATTCCTTAAGATACTCAAATAAACCTGTATATAATACCTTCTTTCTTAGGTCATATAACCGTATTTTGCCATCCCACATACGATTACGATATGCTGGCATGAACTTATATCCAGGTACATAGAAACAAAAGTGTTCTGATAACTCTTGTTCTATGCTAGGCTCGGCTCTTATTTCTAAGAATGCCTCGTTCTTTTTCTTTACTTTAATATCCAAGTTCTTTCAATCTTTCTTTAGTAGTATGTACATCATTGCACAAATAACTATTTATATACCAATTTATAAAATCAATAGCGTATGGTTCGTCGTACCAATCTAGGTTATTTACTAATCCTTTTAATTCTGTAAGTGATTGCAATTTATGTGTAGCCCAATGGTATTCTGGCCATCCATAAGATATTACAGGAACACCATGCATTAAACATTCTATTCCAGCAGTGCTGTTTTCTATTATTGCTACTTTAGTATGTGGCAATATGTCATGAATACTATAATATCCTTTCATTATTTCCACGCCGTATTGTTCGCATAATGCCGTAAATTCTTTAGTAGGCTTATATCTAGGGTGCAATTTTAGTAATATATTTTCACCATTTAATTCTTTTATTATTGCTGTAATCTTTTCTATATGGCCACCAAAGCTATGCCTTGTTACGCTTTCGTCATCTGGCATTTGTCCTACAATTAGGATATGATCCTTTGGAACACTTTTTGGTTTACGCCATTTTAATAATATAGAATCATCCCACTTATTAGACTTTTTGGATATTAAATCAATTATATTAATAGCTCTAAAATTAAAAAGACCTGGTGGGTTTGGTTCTTCAAATGCTAATTTAGATGCACTTGCATATCCTATTTTATCAATAGCAAAATAATCAGCAGAAGGTGCTGTTGGTTTAAATATTAAATTATTTTTTGTGGTTAGTTCTGATAAATGACAATGGTTGTATATGTTTAAGTCTGGTGTATCTGACTCAATGTGACCAAGTTCATTTAATGCTTTTCTAATAACCCTTTCGTATCGTGTAAAGTTATCAAAACGGTATTGATGTATCTTATATTCCACTTGTAAATTTGCGCCACTCAATCATGTTCTTAATGGTTTGATGTCTCCACTTAATAGTGTCCATAATTTCCTTTAAGACATCACATATTTCTTGTGTGTATTGTATTTTGGCTTGGTGCCCTTGGATCACTGGATCTGAATCATAAAATTTATCCATATCGCCTTTTAAGACAGTGAGTCCATTTAATGGGTCATAATCCCATCCTTTTTGGTCCATTTCTTCTTGACTCAATTTGCCGTTATAATGCGACCATTTGTCCTTAAGTAGCACTTTAAATTCAAGTTCGAGTTTTTTAA
>MDTG01338766.1_pt1 | contig 10605 bp, 9 predicted proteins | sample 811421 | NCBI WGS metagenome assembly MDTG01 (sample SAMN05326645, study PRJNA326480) | marine metagenome | isolation source: seawater | place: Pacific Ocean: South East | collected 2011
AATTAAAAAAGTGATTTTGTGTTCAGGTAAAATTTATTTTGATTTACTGGAAGCTAGGGAAAAATTAAAAAGAGATGATGTCGTGTTCTATAGAATAGAACAACTTTATCCATTTCCTGCAAAAAGTCTTGTTAAGGAACTTAGACCTTATGCTAAAAATGCAAATTTTTATTGGTGTCAGGAAGAACCACAAAATATGGGAGCATGGAATCACGCTAGAAATTATATTGATTGGGTGTTAAATCATATTAAGGCCAATGATAAAACAGTCAAATACATTGGAAGAGCCCCAGCTGCGTCACCAGCTACTGGTTATTTAAAAAAACATCTTGCACAGCAAAAGGAAATAATAGAAAAGGTACTTACATAGGTATGTCGAATCAAATTTTAGTACCATCTTTAGGAGAATCTGTTGTTGAGGCAACTGTATCAAAGTGGCTTAAACAGGTAGGTGAAAAAGTAGACTCAGATGAATCTTTGGTAGAATTAGAAACTGATAAAGTTAACGTAGAAGTTCCAGCACCTCTTTCTGGAACTTTATCTTCTATAGAAGTTAAGGAGGGGCAGACCGTAAAAGTAGGCGCTTTATTAGGACTTATAAATCAAGAAGCAAGTAGCCTTGATGATAATTCAAAAGTAAAGCCAAAAGAACAAAACCAAGAATCTTACACACCACCAAAGCCATCTAAAAAAAAAGAATCTATTAGTAAAAATAAAACAAAAAAATTTAAAGAAGAAGAAAACTTAGTTCTTTTAAATGAAAATGAAGAAGAAAATATAACTGAAAATTTAATTTTAGACACACTAGTTGAAGATGATGTTCAAGAAGAAATTAAGGAATCAGAAGAAAAAAAATATGTACCTCCTAGATCTAGGCAGCACTTATCACCATCAGTGAGAAAAATGGTAGAAGAAAAAAATATTGATATAGCAAATGTTGAAGGAACAGGAAAAGAAGGAAGAATTTCAAAAGGTGATCTAATTAATTTAATGGGCAACATGCCAGAGCCCTCAAAAAGAAAATCTACACATGGTTTGGAAGAACGAGTTAAAATGTCAAGGTTAAGACTTACTATTGCTAAAAGGCTGAAAGAAGCTCAAAATAGCGCAGCTATGCTAACAACTTTTAACGAGGTTGATGTTGGTAATATTATGCAGATGAGAAAAGATTACCAAGAGGATTTTCAAAAAAAATATTCAGTTAAATTAGGCTTCATGTCTTTTTTTGTAAAAGCATCAATAGTAGCTTTAAAAAATTTTCCAGCAGTTAATGCTGAAATAGAAAATGATCAAATTATTTATAAAAATTACTATAATATATCCATTGCAATTGGTACCGATAGAGGATTAGTCGTTCCAGTATTAAAAAAAGCAGACGAGCTTTCTTTTTCAGATATAGAAAGAAATATTTTTCTACTTTCTGAAAAAGCAAAAGATGGAAAAATTACTATTAATGATCTCCAGGGTGGGACTTTCACCATTAGTAATGGTGGAATTTATGGAAGCATGTTAAGTACACCTATTTTAAATCCACCACAAACTGGTATTTTAGGAATGCATAATATTGTTGAAAGACCTGTAGCAAAAGATGGCAATGTAATAGTAAGACCTATTATGTATTTAGCTTTATCTTATGATCACAGAATAATTGATGGTAAAGAGGCTGTTTCTTTCTTAAAAACTATTAAAGAATGTCTTGAAGAACCACGAAGATTATTTCTAGATATTTAGTAATGGAAAATAATTTTGATGTAATTGTTATTGGCTCTGGCCCAGGAGGGTATGTTTGTGCAATAAGAGCTGCCCAATTAGGACTCAAAACAGCGTGTGTTGAAACAAGAGATACTTTGGGCGGTACATGTTTAAATATTGGTTGTATACCTTCAAAAAGCTTACTTCATTCATCTGAAATATATTTTAAAGCTCAAAATGAGTTTAATCAATTAGGCATTGAAATTAAAAATATTAATTTAAATTTGTCTAAAATGATGGCAAATAAAAATAAATCAGTATCAACTCTTACAAAAGGAATCGATTTTTTATTTAAAAAAAATAAAATTGAACATTTAAAAGGAAAGGGTTTAGTTTCCTCTGAAGACACCGTGACAGTTATAAGTTCTTCTGGAAAAAAAACTAATTACAAGACCAAAAATATAGTTATATCAACAGGTTCGGTGCCCACATCATTACCAGGAATAAAGATTGATGAAAAAAATATAGTTTCATCTACTGGCGCTCTATCTTTTGAAAAAGTACCAAAAGATTTAATAGTTATTGGTGGTGGATATATTGGGTTAGAACTTTCAAGTGTTTGGAAAAGATTGGGTTCAAATGTAACAGTAATTGAATTTTTAGATCATATTATTCCTGGAATGGATAGAGATGTATCTAATGATTTCAAAAAAATATTAGAAAAACAAGGTATTAATTTTAAATTAGATTCAAAAGTAACAAATGCTAATTTTGTAAAAAATAAAGTAATAGTAGATTTTAAAAATAACAAAAGTAAAAAAAGAGATAGAGTCGAATGTGATAAAGTATTAATAGCTGTAGGTAGAAAAGCTAATATTGAAAATGATATTACTAAATTAGGTATTGAAATAGATGAGAATGAAAGAATAAAAGTAAATGAAAAGTTTGAAACATCAATAAAAAATATTTATGCTATAGGTGATGTAATCAATATTGGTCCAATGTTAGCTCACAAAGCTGAAGAAGAGGGCATAGCAGTTGCAGAAATCATCGCTGGTCAGGCAGGAAATGTAAATTACAATGTTATACCTGCGGTTATTTATACATCCCCTGAAGTAGCAATGGTTGGGAAAACTGAGGAACAGCTTAAGAAAGAAAATACTAGGTATAAGATAGGTAAATTTCCATTTTTGGCTAATTCTAGAGCGAAAGTAAATAACGAGACTGAAGGATTTGTTAAAATAATTGCTGATGAAAAAACAGATAAAGTTTTAAGTGTTTCAATTATAAATACTTTAGCAGGCAGTATGATTGCTGAGGCAGCCATTGCAATGGAATTCGGTGCAAGCGCAGAAGATATTGCAAGAACATGTCATGCTCACCCTACTCATAGTGAAGCAGTAAAAGAAGCTGCAATGATGATAGATAAAAGACCAATTCATTTTTAGTGTTTTTGTAAAATTTATGATTAAAAAAGCAATGATCTTGGCTGCAGGTTTTGGCAAGCGCGTTCAGCCTTTGACTTTAGAAAACCCAAAACCTTTATTAAAAATTGGAAATGAAACATTACTTTCAAATACTTTAAAATTTCTTGAACATTATGGAATAAAGCAAGTAGTAATTAATATCCATTATTTAGGTGAAAAAATTATTGAATATGTTGATAAAAATAAATTTAATTTAACAATTAGTATAATAAAAGAAAAAGATAAAATTTTAGATACTGGTGGAGGTATACTTAATGCAATTCAACACTTTTCGAGCAATCCTTTTTTAGTAATTAATCCAGATACAATTTGGAATTCTGACTATTTAAAAGAAATTAAATCAATGGAAAAGCTATTTTTTGAAAATAAAAATAATAAATGTTCACTTCTTTTAGTAAATAAAAAAAAATGTTTCGATAAAAATTTTAAAGGAGATTTTAATATTAAAAATAACTTAATAAAAAGAAATAATGAAAAAGATTTAGAATATGTTTTTACTGGCTTACAAATTATTAAGCCTGAAGTTTTTATAGGTTTTAATGAGAAGGTTTTTTCTATAAATAAAGTTTGGGATAGATTAATTGAAAAAAAAGAATTAAATAGTTTTGTGAGCAAAAATGATTTTTTTCATGTTAGCACTTTTGATGTTTATAAAAATTTACTAGAAAAATTTAAAGATTAAAGAAAATTTTTCTTGCTCTCTCTTTATCAAGATACTCATATTTTTTAATTTTTATATTTTCATCAAATTGAATTAAAAGAGGATTACCCGTAGGTATTTCAAGTTCAATAATTTTTTCTTTTGAAATATTAAATATTTTCATTAGAAGTGCTCGAATACTATTTCCATGGAATACAACTAAAACATTTTTTTTTGATAATATAAGTGGTTTTATAAATTGATTATAATATGGAATAACTCTATTAAAAGTATCTTTCAAAGACTCGCTTAAAATATTTGTATTTATTTTATTTTTATAAGGGTGCGAGCTGTCCATAGGCGGAGGAGAAACATCAAAGCTCCTTCTCCATATTTTTACTTGTTTATTTCCATACTTTTTTATTATTTCATCTTTATTAAGAGAAGTGAGCCCACCATAATGCCTTTCATTAAGTGCTTCAGTTTTAGATATATTATAATTTTTTTTGCCTAAAGTTTCTAAAATAATTTCTAAACTATTTACTGCTCTTATTAAATTAGATGAAAAATAAGCATCAAGGTCAATATTAAGATTATTAATTAATTCACCAGCTTTTTTGGCTTCCATTTTACCCTTTTCGGTTAGTTCGATGTCAGCCCAGCCTGTAAATCTCCTTTCCTTATTCCACAAACTTTGACCATGTCTTACAAATATTAAATTATTCATTTTATGTAAAATATATTACGACTCATTATAAGTATTGTATATTAATGGAATGATCAAATTTTTAAAATTTATTTTTAATATTTCTATAATATTTTTAGTAGTGATTTCACTTTTTCCAGGAAGTTTAATTGGATATTTGCTTTATAAAGATTGGGGTCAACAACCAGATTTAATCCACAATCCATTTGGAACTAGTATTAATCACTTTATTTATTATTTATATGTTTCGCTTTTAGGTTTTTTGATTTATTTAAAGAATAAAAATTTTAAAAAGTTAGCATTTACAATGCTTTTCTTGTCATTATTTCTTGAAATCGTTCACTTGATAATACCTAATAGATCTTTTCAAACAAACGATTTATTAGCCAATTTATTTGGTGTAATAGTTGCATATTCTTTTGTAAAGATTTATTTATTACTTAAAAGATGAGCGATAAATTTAACGATAGAGAAAAGAGTTTTGAAAAAAAATTTCAAATAGATCAAGAAATGCAATTTAAAATTGCAGCAAGAACTAATAAATATTTAAGTGAATGGGCGTGTGAAAAGTTAGGAAAAAATGAAGAGGAAAAAAAGAACTACATACAAGAAGTAATTAAAGCTGATATGGAAGAGCCAGGTAGTGAAGATGTTTTTAAAAAAATACAAGAAGATTTTAAAATAAATTCAATTAATATAGAAGAAAAAGAAATACGAAGTCAAATGGAAAAGGCATTACTACGTGCAAAAGAAGATTTTAAAAAATAATTTTATCTATATAATTCTTTTTTGTTTCTTGGTGTCCTGCAGTTCAGTTCCTAAATATCCCACAAATGCTTGTAAAATTTTTAGTGAAAAATATCTTTGGTATAAGCATATTAAAAAAAGCTCAGAAGTCTATGGAGCGCCTAGTCACATTATATTAGCATTTGTAAATCAAGAATCAGGATTTAATCGATGGGCAAAACCTAAAAGAACTAAATTATTTAAGGTTGTTCCTTATAAGAGACCTTCGAGTTCCCTTGGTTATTCCCAAGCAGTCAAAAAAACATGGGAACTATATAAAAAAGAAACAAATAAACCTTTAGCTTTACGAACCCGTTTTAAGGACTCAGTATTTTTTATTGGTTGGTATATCAACAAGACAAATAAAATTAACAAAGTTCCTTTTGACGATGCTTACCGCCATTACCTAAATTATTATTTGGGCTGGGGAGGATACAAAAATGAAGTATACAAATCTGATAAAAAAGCAATTATTTATGCTAAAAGTGTTGCAAAAAAATCAAAAATTTATAAGAAACAAATAAAAGAATGTAAAAAAATGTTGGATAAAAATAAATATATTATTTTCTAAGCTCTTTACTTAGTTGTAAGTCAATAGCATCAATTCTTTTTGTATTTTTAGTCAGTAAAACATACATAGTTGGGGTTACATAAAGTGTAAAAAAAGTTGATATTAACATACCGCCAAATATTGTTGCTCCAACTGCTAAACGACTCCCTTCACCGGCTCCAGGTCCTATATTACCAATTAATAGTGGAACCATTGCAATCATGGTTGATAGTGAAGTCATAATAATTGCTCGAAATCTTCTTTTACACGCTTCCAAAGCTGCAGCTTGGATACTTTTTCCAGACCTTCTTAATTGATTTGCCCAGTCAACTATTAAAATTGAATTCTTAGTTGATATACCAATCAGTATAACTAATGCTATTTGTGAAAAAATATTTATACTAGAGTTAAATAGTAAAATAAAAACTATTCCTCCAAATACACTCAAAGGCACAGTAAGCATAATTACAAATGGATGGATAAAACTATTAAAATTTGCAGACATTACTAAGAAAGCAGTTAGTAGGGCTAATGCAAATATAATAAATAATTCATTACTTGTTTCTTTTAATTCTTCTGATTTTCCTTTCCATTCTATTCTCGCATCAGGAGTATTAACCGTTACAGTTTTTTCAAGAAAATCAATAGCTTCCGATAAGGTATAGTCTCCAACTAATCTAGCACTAATTGTAACAGCCCGCTGTCTATCATATCTAGCTAGAATTTTTGCAGAACCAACTTCTTTAAACTCAACAAGATTTGCTAGTGATATAAGTTTTCCTGTAGTTTCTGAACGAACAAAAATTTTACTAAGACTCTCACTTTTTTTTCTATTTTTAATATCAGCTTGAAGAATAATTGGATATTCTTTTCCCTGTCTATTAAATTTTGTAACAGTTTTTCCAGAAAAAAGGGTACTAACTGTTGAGCCAATGGACTGGATTGAGACTCCTAAGTCCTGAGCCTTTTTTCTATTAATTATTAATTTTATCTCTGGTTTATTTTTAGAATAATCAGATTCGACCGCAGCTAAATTTTTATTTTTTCTTATTTCTGTCATTAATATTTTTTGTCGAGTTTCAAGTTGTTCATAACTATTTCCCAACAAAACCATTTGAACTGGCTTGTTGTAATTGCTAACCCTAATGCTCTGTGGAGATATAGGAAAAGCTAAAGCTTGTGGAACAGTTACAATTTTTCCAATGGCTTTTCTCATAATCTTTACAGCACTTTCATCTCTATCTTTCCAATCATCTAATAACGCTATAATTATGAAACTATTATATGATTTACTTGCTCTTCCAAACCCAGGAACTCTCATAATTACTCTTTTGTAAGACTCGCCATCTTTTTTAATTAATGGAATTAGTCTACTTTCAATTTCTTCAGCTTTATCCGCGGTATATTGGAAAGAACTTCCCTCATCTGTTTTACCTATTACTAAATAAACACCCCTGTCCTCTTGTGGAAGAAGTTCTTTTGTAGAAAAATTAAAAAGTAATGCAGAAGCTATTACTACAAAAAATATGAAACTAATTATAATTTTTTTCTTATTTATCCAGTACTCTAATGTTTCAGAATAAAATTCTAGGAAAGATTTGTAGTATTTTTCAAATTTTAAAACTATTTTAGATTTCTTTGTATTTTTGTTAAGAAATTTACTTCCAAGCATTGGTGAAAGTGTTAAAGCTACAAATGATGATACAATGATTGCAAATGTTAGAGAAATAGCAGTTTCTTTAAATAGTGTACCTGATATTCCTTTTATAAATATTAAAGGTAAAAAAACAGCAACCAAAACTAAAGTAGTTGAAATAATTGCAAATGTAACACTTTTTGAACCATTAACAGAAGCTACCAGAGGAGTTTCGCCATTTTCTATTCTGTTATAAATTGCATCTGTCATTATAATTGAGTCATCAACTACGATTCCAATTGCTAAGATGGCAGCCAGCAAAACAAAGATATTAATTGATAAGTCAAAGAACCATAGTCCTAAAGCTGCAGAAATTAGACTAACAGGTAATGCTACTGCTGGAACAATAACAGCCTTTAAATTTCCTAAAAATAAATAGATAATTATTACAACTAATACAAATGCTATTAATAAAGTTTTATAAACTTCATTTATAGCCGCGCTAATATAAGTTGCTCTATCAAAGGAGACGCCTAACTTTAATCCTTCAGGTAAAGTTTTTTGAACTAAATTTATACGTTCTCTTATTCTTTTTGATAGTTCTACAGTAGAAGAACCACTTTTTGCATAAATTCCTATTCCTACAACCTTTTCATTAGCTTCACCATCTTTGCTTTGCGCTTTAAAAAGAGTTTTTTCAGATACAGGTCCATATTTAATATCTGCAATGTTACCTAAAAGTATTACACTATTTTTGACCTTTTTAATTGGTAACTGCTTTATAGAATCTAAATCCTTATAGGCTTTGTCTAAATTAATTGTTAAATCAATATTTGTAGCTTCTAAACTACCTGCTGGTAGACTAATATTTTCTTTTTTTAAAGCTTGTTCAACTTCTTGTACAGTTAGATTATTAGCAGCTAATTTAGCCGGAGAAATATAAACTCTAATACTTAATTCTCTAAGTCCCCCAACTAAAATTCTTCCTACACCTTTTACATTTGAAAAATTATCTACTAAATATCTTCTTGTATAATCACCTAGTTCTAAATCACTCCAAGAAGTTGATGAAACAGACAACCACATTGATGTAGTAAATCCAGCGCTTTGTTTTAGAATTTCCGGAGAATCTGCGTCACCAGGCAAATTATCAGCTACTCTACTTACTCGGTCTCTTATATCATTTGTTGCTGCATCAAGATCAATCGAAGTTTCAAATTCAATTTTTATTGTTGCTCTGCCATTTTCAGAGGTTGAGTCTATATTTTTAATTCCTTCAGCTCCTCCAATTACGTCTTCTATTATTTCTACAATTTCGCTTGAAATGATTTCGGCTGAGGCACCTTGATAATCAACTTGAACCTGAACAACTGGGGGCTGAAGTCCTGCTGGCAGTTCCCTTACTGGCAATTTCCAAAAAACAAATAACCCAAAGACTACCAATATCATTGAAAAAACGGCTGATACGACTGGTCTACGTATTGAGAGATCGGTAATAAACATAAATAGTTTCTTAATTATTTTATAATTGGTTTTACTTTCATTCCAGGTCTTACTTTAGTTAGTCCCTCAGCAATTATTTTATCACCTTCGATTAAACCACTTATAACTTCAACATAGCCCATATTGCGAACGCCAGTATTAATTTCATGTTTTTTAATCATGTCATTTTCAATTAATTTATAGATAAATTTTTTACTTCCTTCATACATAATGCTTGTATCAGGAATACTTAAAGCTTCTTTTACATTATAAAGTATTTCAATCTCTAGAAGAGAACCAGGAATTATTTCTGTATTTTCGTTATTAATTTTTGCTCTAGCAAGTATAGATCTTGTTTGAGCATCTACACGTGAGGCCACAGATTCTATTTTACCCTTATAGATTTTATTTTTATAAGCAGAGAATGTTGCTTTAAGATCAAGATCTTTTTTAAGTACACCCGCATATACTTCAGGTATTTTTAAATCACAAAGAATTTTTCTAGAGTCATCTAACGTTAGTATAATTGTATTCTCGGAACCCAAACTACTACCACTAATACCCCTTTTTCCTATAACACCAGAAAATGGTGCAATAATATTTTTTGAAGCTAATTTAGCTATGACATCTCCTTTATTAACTTTTTTATTAAAATTAATTGGTACCAACAATTCATTTTTTTTAATTTTATAAGAAGAGGTTTTACTACTAAGTGAAGTACAATAACTTTCGAGCGATTGACTAAAACTTTTATTTTCAACTACTTTAACTATTACTCCTGGAGGAGGACGTTTAGAAAACTTTTTCTTAAAATAAAGTCCAATTGCATAACGACCAAGTACAATTAATGTAATAATTAAAAAAAATGCTATTATGCCTATAGTAATTTTTTTTGATCTTTTCATTTATTTTTTTCCATATTCAGTCCAACTTCCAATATATATTTTGGGTGTATATTCGTCATTTATTAAAGAATAAGCAAGGGCAAGAGTTGACGCTGATACTGAACTACCACAACTCATAACTATTTCATTACTTTTCATTCCTAATTTGTTGAACTTTTCTTTTAATTTATCCTTATCTAAAAAAGTATTATTTTGCTGATTTATAATTTCAGATAAAGGTAAGCAACTTGAACCTTCGATAGAACCACCCCTAACTCCCGGTCTAGGTTCTGGATCAATACCTAAAAATCTATTCTTGCTTCTTGCGTCTAATATTTTGAATTCTTTGTTTTTAATATTTTCATTAATTTGTGATTTTACTTTAATCATTTTTTTATTTTCTACTACATTATAAAAGGATAATTTATTTTTTTTTTTTATATTAGTAACTTTCCTATTTTCTAATTTCCATTTTTTCATTCCACCATCTAGAACTGAAACGAGGTTAGGATCGTGGCCAAAATATAAAAATTGGAACCAGGTTCGACAACTAGAGATTAAATCACTACAACAATAAATAATAATTCTATCTGAGTTTGAAATGCCCATTTCAGAAACTGATTTTTTATGATCATCTAATGATGGAAGATAATGTCCATGAGGAAGCTCTTTTGAATGATTAGAATTTTTATCTAGATCAAAAAAAATTGCGTTTTCTATATGCTCTTTTTCATACTCTTTA
>MDTG01081603.1_pt1 | contig 10604 bp, 8 predicted proteins | sample 811421 | NCBI WGS metagenome assembly MDTG01 (sample SAMN05326645, study PRJNA326480) | marine metagenome | isolation source: seawater | place: Pacific Ocean: South East | collected 2011
AAATATTAATCTTGCTTTTTTTAATTGTTACTTTTATGCAATCTGGAATTGACAAAATAACAGACTGGAAAGGAAATATTGAATTTATAAAATCTCATTTTAAAAATTCTCCTTTAAGAAATAATGTTCCTTTGTTACTCGCTGTTATTTTAACCATTGAAATAGTTGCAGGAATTTTTATGATAATCGGAACTTATCAGATTTACTCTTCTGGGCTCAAAGAAATTGCATTAATAGGGGTAGAGCTCTCTGCTGTTGCCTTAATTTTCTTACTTATTGGTCAACGTTTGGCAAAAGATTATGCAGGAGCGATGACGCTGGCGGTCTATTTTATCATTACCCTTTTGGGGGTTTTTCTATTGCATAGTTAAAACTGATACAATAAAGAAAAGACATAAGAAAACCTGATTGTAAAACTGCCCAAAACCTCTGTTTTAAGCGGTTTTATTTTTTTGAACACCCTAGTCGCTAAATAAAGCAAGAAAACCGCTTAAAAGACCTTATTGCCACTATTCCTGCTTTTTTATAACATATATCAAAGAGGAGTACTCAGAAGAAGCCCTTGCCTTCCAATTTGAGATGAACCCTCTGTAAAAAGCACTCATAAAGTTGGTCTTTCCGGTTTTATATTTTTCACTCAAAAGAGAAACATAATAAGAATCAAATTTCATAGGAATTGTTTTTTCGACCAACATATGCTCTGTTAAAAAAAGACGATGAATTGATTGCTGAGAAAAATGCCACAAATGCCTAGGAACATCAAATGCTGCCCAAAATTCTTTATAATGCTTTGCATCTTCACTTTTAAAATTAGGTACTGCAATTATCAATCTTCCGAAATCGGAAAGCATATTATTTAAATTTGAGATATGCTCTGATAAATTTTCTACATGCTCTAGTACATGCCAAAGCGTTATTATTTCAAATTTTTGGTTTGAAAATTTTGAGACTTCTTCCTCAATTACAATTCCTTTTTTAGCAGCAATATTTCTAGCGTCATTATCTGGTTCTGTTCCAAAAACGTTCCAAGAATTATTTTTACAAACTTTTAAAAATTCTCCTGTTCCGGCACCAACATCTAAAATATTCTTTTCTGGTCTAGACAAACTATTTTGAAGGCGTAAGCTTTCATTAATTAATCGTAATTTCCTTTTAAGAGTGATCCTTTTTACGGCTTGATATGCTTTATCAAAAAAAGTTTTTTTAGAATCCGTGTGAGAAATATAATCCTCGCTCTTATAATAATTAGATAGGTTTTTAGGAACGGGCCTTGTTACCAACATTTTATACTCTTCGTTAAACATAACGGAATAGTCCTCACCTGAAACAGTATGGTCTTTACAATTTAAATACGGTTTTAAATTTTTAAAAAAGTCTGTTTTCTGTAACATATAAATTATATTGTTCCACGAGGAACATTTGAGTTTTTTAAAAAATTATCGACCCATATATACCAACAATACAGAAATATCGCTTGGAGATACTCCACTGATTCTACTGGCTTGTGAAATAGAGGTTGGTTGTATTTTGCTTAACTTCTCTCTAGCCTCATAGGAAAGAGAGGCCACTTTTTGGTAATTGAATTTAGAAGGAATCACAACATTCTCTAGCTTGTTTAATTTATCCGCATTGTTTTTTTCTTTTTCGATATATCCCGAATATTTTAAGTGGATAACAGCCTGTTCGATAGCCTCCTTATCGATCTCGTTCTCTGAGATGAAAGAGGTTAACTTTTCAATACCTTTAAGATCAGAAAAGGTTAATTGTGGTCTTGCAGCAATTTTATAAAGCTTTACAGACTGATTAATTAAAGCTAGATTTTTTGCTTCTAAAATCGGGTTTATTTCTTCTTGTTTTACACTTGTTTGTTGTAAAAATTTAATCAATAAATCTGTTTTCTGTTGCTTTTGCAAAACACGATCTAGTCGTCCTTTAGATGCTAAACCGATCTTAAATCCAAGTGGGGTTAACCTAAGATCTGCATTGTCTTGTCTTAATAATGTTCTGTACTCTGCCCTGGAAGTAAACATTCTGTAAGGCTCTTCAGTACCTTTGGTAATTAGATCATCTATCAAAACCCCGATATAGGCTTCATTTCTTTTTAAAATAAAAGGAGGTTTCCCTTGGGTTTTTAATGCTGCGTTAATCCCCGCCATTAAACCCTGTGCCGCTGCTTCTTCATAACCCGTAGTTCCATTTATTTGGCCTGCAAAAAACAAACTGTGAATTCGTTTTGTTTCTAAAGAATGTGTCAACTGGGTTGGTGGAAAATAATCATATTCAATAGCATACCCATACCGTAAGAACTTTACATGCTCAAAGCCCGCAACAGAACGAATGGCCTTGTCTTGAATGTCTTCTGGCAACGAGGTAGAAAAACCGTTAACATACATCTCAACAGTAGTCCAACCTTCTGGTTCAACAAATATTTGATGACGATCCTTGGTTGCAAAACGATCTATTTTATCTTCTATCGAAGGACAATATCTTGGTCCTGTAGATTGAATTCTACCGTTAAACATTGGAGACCTATCAAAACCTTCTCGGAGCAAAGCGTGAACCTCTAAATTAGTATAAGTGAGATAGCAGGAACGTTGTTTTGTTAAAGGCTTAGTAGTGGGTAGATAGGAAAATTTTTGGGTAACTTGATCTCCCGGTTGTTCGATCATTTTAGAATAATCCAAAGATCTGCCATCTACACGTGGCGGTGTTCCTGTTTTCATTCTTCCAGATTCAAAGCCCTTAGAAACCAAGTCTTCTGTAATTCCTGTTGAGGCCCCTTCTCCAGCTCTTCCTCCGCCAAAACTTTTATCTCCAATATGAATTAAGCCGTTAAGGAAAGTTCCTGCGGTAACCACAACAGACTTTGCTTTAATTACGATCCCTAACTTTGTTTTTACACCAACAATTGTATCTTTTTCAAACAACAAGCCGATTACAGAATCTTGATAAAAATCTAAATTATCCGTTTCTTCTAATACCGTTCTCCAGCATTCTGCAAATTGCATTCTATCCGATTGAGCCCTTGGACTCCACATGGCAGGACCTTTTGAGGTATTCAACATCTTAAACTGAATCGCTGTTTTATCTGTAACAATACCACTAAAACCACCTAAGGCATCTATTTCTCTTATAATCTGCCCTTTGGCAATACCTCCCATAGCTGGATTACAGCTCATTTGAGCAATGTTCTGTAAATTCATTGTAATTAGCAAGGTATGTGCACCCATATTGGCGGCGGCGGCGGCGGCTTCGCTGCCGGCGTGCCCCCCTCCAACTACAATTACATCATATGTTGTTGAAAATAAACTCATTTCTTATAGTTCCACGTGAAACTTTTATGTATTTATTTGATTATCAATTATTTATCATTGACAGCGCCTTGTCTTCTGCTACTGTCATGTGCGTTTTTTCTAGAATTGATTTGTCTTTAAAACCCAAATAATGCAAGACCCCATGAATCATAACTCTTCGCAATTCTTCTTCAAAAGAAACTTTATAATCTTTCGCATTATCTGCAACTCTTTCAACAGAAATAAAAACATCTCCGCTAATTAGTTTTCCGATGGTGTTATCGAAACTAATAATATCTGTTAAAGCATCGTGTTGTAAAAAATCTACATTTAACTTATGAAGATAAGCATCATCACAAAAAATGTAATTGATTTCCTCGACGGTAAACCCATAAGCCTTAACAACATCAAGGATCCAATTTATTAAAAGCGGTTTTTCTTTTAATTCAAAAGGGGTTTCAAAATTAAACGTAATCATAGTTCATATATTGGTCTTTGAAAAATAAGCCCTAACTTTCTTTTTATAATTTTGCTGCAAAGGTAATGATTGTCTGTTTAATATTTCTGTTTGATTGTAAAACCTCTTTTTAAATTTAATTGCGTTCATTTTTTTGTTTTTAGATGTGTGAGAACCTGTATGAGAAGATCTTTTTTTATCCGTTCCTTGTTCTAATGAAGCATTTTCTAGTTGTAATAAATCATACGATAAGCGTTGCATTTTTTGAAGTGTTGAACGATGAAACCCTTTTTCAAGGATGTCATTTTCTAACTCCTCCATTGTTTTAAGGGTTTTTTTAACCACAGAATTTGATCCTTTTCCATTATTAAAAGAATTTTTGAATTGGTCTTGAAGGGCTTGTCGCAAAAAACGCTGTTGTTTGTATATTTCATACAACTCCTCTTCTAATATTTCATCGGCATCGCCTTTAGCGCCAGCGCCTTTTTCTTTGGAGTTATTTCCGTTCTTTGGTTTTCCAATGTTGTCACCTGCCTGCTGCATTCCTTGCATCATTCTTTTAGATAATTCTCCTTGCGTTTTAATCAAATCTGGCAAACGAAACTTTGATTCGTTCTTATTCTTTTGAGAACCAAATTGCATAGACATGGAATTCTTCATGTTGTTCAGAGTATTACTTAGGTAATTTGCCAAATTATTAACAGACATCATCACATAGCGCTGATTTGAAACTCCTTTCGAAAAATTGTTTTCAGAAAAATTCTCTAACGATTGATCTAAATTATAATGTGTTGTTGATAAGTCGTTTTTTATAGTTGCGGAAACATTGGGTAAGCGCATAGACAAAACATAGAGGCTATCATCGATATGCTTAAAATATGTTTTTAATTGGTGTTGCCTCTTTAGGTCTTCGCCAAAATCAGGATGGGATGTTGAACTTTCGGCAAATGTATACATTAATTGTTCCTGCTTGAAAGAAAAGAGAACTAGGTTTTCAAGAATCATTCGAAGATCATCTAAGTTTTCTTCCATCGATTCTCCTTGCATTTGCAACATTGCTTGTTGCATTTTAGCACTCATGTTTTTTAATTTTTCAGAAGCGTTTTGTTGATGTTGTTTTGCCTGTGAGGCGTTCTCTTCAAGGAGCTTTTTTTCAGCTTTTTGGAGAGCTGAATCAACTTGAGCCTTTTCATCTTCTAAATCGGGAAAACCCATTGGTTCTTTTAAATTCTGGTTATCCTTCTCTAACTCCTTTAGCGCTTCTTTAATAGCACTGAACTCTTTATTTATTTGTTTTTGAGCTCCAATTTCAGGTTCTTTTTCATTGATTGCTTTTTGTTGTTTTTGGGATAATTTCTCAATTTTATTAGCAATCTGCATTGTTTTCTGCTCTACATAAAAGCGCTTGGTTAATTCTAAAATACGAGACAAACTTCTTTCTTGCTGGCGGTTGTGCTGTGCTAGTTCTTTTGCTTTTTTTAGTAAATCCTCTTTATCAAGCTTCTCTGCTAATTTTTGAATTTCATCTAAAAGCTTTTGTTGTTTTTGAGATTTTTGTAATTCCGCTAAGCGTTGTTGTAATGCTTCTTTTTTATTTTGAAGTTGTTGATTTTCTTCTTTTTTTTCTCCTAAATTCTCGTCAAGATTTGTTGTTTGACGCTGCATCATTCGGGTATATTTCTGCTGCCTATCAATAAGTTGTTGAAGCTTATTTTTATCGCTCCATTTAAAATTCTTCTTCCCTTGTAATTCCCTTTGAATCTGACTAAACTCTTTTTGATGTTGTTGCTGATCTTTCATAACATCTTCGATATTTTGAATGGCGTTTCTTTGGCCCTGCAACAACTCTTGTTGGTGCTCTTCAGTTGTTTTTTTTCTATATGTAAAGGTTGTACTCGTTGTTTTTTTAGCTCCATGTATAGCGTCATTATCAAAAACCTGAAAAAAGAATTGATAATTAATTCCTTTTTGAAGTTTTAATCCGTCAGGAAATTGATAAAAAAATGTTTGAATATTGTTGTTGGTTATTTGTAAATCAACCTTTTGTTGTTTTTGTGGCCTCTCTTCTTCATATAAAACAAGCTGAAAACCTGTAATACCATAATCATCCGAAATTTGCCCAGCAAATTCTGCCGACCCTTGAGTACTATCCGTAATGTTTGTTTGAATAGAAATATCAGGGTACTCATCTTTGATAACACCTACTCGAAATTGAAGCACTTCAAAATCTTTTAAATAATTATTAGACGACGTAATCTGGTAATTGAGTTCTTTTTTTATATTTTTTGCATATATAAAACTCTGTTCAGAAGTGCTTTTAAAAAACAACTTTTTAGCGCGACTAATAAAAGCAACGGAATCTGTTTGTGTTGCGCTTACCTTCCAGGTAATATTTGTTCCTTCCGGCACGGTAATATTACTAGAATTGTTAAGCGTTTCATTTAGTTTGCCTAAATATTTAGGGTAAATTAAATCTAAAGATATATTGTTAATCGTAGGAGTGTTTATGACGTCTACTTTATAAACTTGAGACTGAACTCCGTTTGAAGTAATATAAAATGAAAATGATTTTTGAACGTTTGCAAACGTATAGGTAAAAACTCCATTACTTTTGTTTTTTAAGTAGTATTGCTGACCTTCAAAGTGGATGCGCGCCTCGCTGGGAACAACTGACCCCTCTGCGTTTACTCGAATAGAAATAGACCTCCCTTGGACAACCTCTAAGTTGGAGCTTGACAAATAAAAAGAAAAGGGCGGGGGCGGAACATATGTTGTTCTATAATTTACAACGCGCTCAAAACTATATTTAAACACTGTATCAGACCCAGTAAAAAGAATACTTATCAAGATTAGAATCGGAAAAATTGCATATTTTAAGTATCTTTTATTTTGCGTAAAATCAACTGCTTTTGTAAAAGAAACGAACGCTAATTCTTTTAATTTCTGGTCAATACTCGCAATTAATAAATCGGATTGATCTTTGCTTGCTTTTAATTGTAATGCATTTAAAAGCTTGTCTTGGACCTCAGGAAAATATTGTCCAATAATTTTTGAAGACTGCAAGTCAGTAATTCCTTTTTGCAAACCAATCAACTTCAAAACAGGAAAAACGATAAAACGAATTAACAACAACAGCTCTACCCCTAAAAATAACGAAAAGAGAAGTGTTCTTAAGTTTGGCTTTAACCACAAAAAATGTTCCAACAACAAAATAAAAAAAGAGTACAAGACCCCTAAAGAAAAAAATAAAATACCTCCTTTTATCAACTCACTCGTATAATATTTACGAGTAAATTGATGTAGTTTTTTTTCAATGATTTTAAACGAATCCATAAGAGCAAATAAAAATACTGTTTTTTAAACGATGTTGCGCGAAATAATTGTTAAAACGATGTATACATCAAGGACAACGCTATTAAAAGACCCTTTACGAAACTAAAAAAATTGATCTAACAAGAAAATAGGGAGGCTCTTCAAAAAGAACGAATAAAACAATTACTTTGAAGCCTTTTTCTAAAGTCTTTTTTTTATGCCTTTAGTAAAGTATCTTTACCGCATTAAATTTAATAACAATGAAATCTAATATCCGTGTTCGTTTCGCACCAAGTCCAACAGGACCATTACATATTGGTGGTGTAAGAACCGCTTTATATAATTATTTATTTGCTAAAAAACACAAGGGAACTTTTGTCTTAAGAATAGAGGATACCGATCAAACTCGTTATGTTGAAAATGCAGAACAATATATTATAGATGCTCTCGAGTGGTCTAACATTCCTTTTGATGAAGGACCGGGGAAAAACGAAAAATTTGGCCCTTACAGGCAGTCTGAAAGAAAAGAACTATATAAAAAGTATGCTGATATCCTTATAAGTTCGGGTTGGGCGTATTATGCTTTTGATACTTTAGAGCAACTAGGCGCGGAAAGAAAAGAACATGAAGCAACAGGAAAAACATTTATATATAATTGGCATAACAGAAAAAAAGGGCGCTTAATAAATTCGCTCGTTCTCTCTGAGGAGGAGATAAAAACAAAAATAAATACTGGAGAAAATTATGTAATCCGATTTAAAACCCCACAAGATGAAATTTTGCAGTTGAAAGACGAAATTCGAGGACAAATTACAATTGACACCAACACGTTAGATGATAAAATTTTATTTAAGAGCGACGGAATGCCAACCTATCACTTGGCAAACATCGTTGACGACCACTTAATGGAAATTAGCCACGTAATTCGTGGAGAAGAATGGTTGCCATCAATGCCCTTGCATACTTTATTATACCGCGCTTTTGGTTGGGACTCTCCTAAGTTTGCGCATTTGCCTTTGATTTTAAAACCTGTTGGAAAAGGGAAGTTGAGCAAAAGAGATGGAGATAAACTTGGGTTTCCTGTATTTCCTTTAAAATACACAAACAGTCTTTCTGGTGAGGTTTCTCGTGGCTATAAAGAAGATGGTTATTTTTCAGATGCTTTTATTAATATGTTGGCCTTTTTAGGTTGGAACCCTGGAACTGAACAAGAAATTTTCTCCATTAAAGACCTTATAAAATCCTTTGATTTAAAAAGAGTTAGCAAATCTGGTGCAAAATTTAGTGCAGAAAAGGCACAATGGTTTAACCAACAGTATATGCAAACTAAAGACTCTGCAATGTTAACAAAAGCATATTTACCAATTCTTAAAGAAAAAAGAGTTGCTTATAAAAGTTCAGAATTTGTAGAAAAAGTAATTGCTACCATAAAGGAAAGAGCTGTTTTTGTAAATGATTTTTGGAACTTATCGTTTTTCTTTTTTGAAGCTCCAACTTCATACGATGCAAAAGCGTCTAAAAAAAGCTGGAAAGACGGCACATCTAAATTGATGGATGAGCTAATAACAGTGCTTGCTCCTTTAGAAAACTTTTCATCAGAAAACACTGAGAAAAAAATTAAAGAATGGATTGTAAAAAAAGAAATTGGTTTCGGTAAAATAATGCAACCTTTAAGGTTGGCCCTAGTCGGGGCTTTAAAAGGCCCTCATTTATTTGATATTATAGAAATGATTGGTAAAGAAGAAACAATCATAAGACTTCAAAACGCAATAAAACTTATAAAATGAAAAAACTACTCTTTTGTTTAATTTTAGGATTCGGTTTTACGGCTCAAGCTCAATTCGGGTATGGCAATGGCCAAATGCAGCGCCAAAGACAACCGATACAAGCCTCTCAAGAACCCCCAGAACCAAATTTCAAAGTAAAAGAATTTATTGGGATTATTGTTTATGACATTGAAAAAGCTGCCAAAAAAACCGGTGTGAAAAAAGCTTCTAAAAAAGGAAAAGAATTTTCAAAAGTATTAATAGAATACAATAAAGAGACTAAAGATATTACGAGAATTAATAGTTTTTTACTTCGAAGCACCAAAGAAATGGTTGAAAATTTTCAAAAATCAGCAATGAAAAATGGCGATTATTCAGATCAGGCTAGGGTTCAAAAAGAAATGATCAGTCGTTTAAAACCAATCGGAGAAGCAATTAAAGAAGAAGACAAAAAATTGAATACAGCAATAAAAAACCTTCTTACTGAAAAGCAATATAAAAAATGGATTAAATACAATAGAAAAAAAAATAAAACCCTTCCTAAAGAATAAAAATAATTAAAAAAAAAGGAAACTTTTTTGTATCTTTACCTAAATACTAATTAAAAAAAAATCTATGTTCACTTTTACCCCTATTATTATTGGTGCTATTGCACTCCTTGTTTTTACTGCTTTTTTTACCGTGAAACAACAATCTGCGGCTATAATTGAACGCTTTGGTAAGTTTAATGCTATTAGACAGTCTGGACTACGTTTGAAAATTCCGATTATAGATAGAATCGCTGGTAAATTAAGCTTAAAAATTCAACAATTAGATGTAATTATAGAAACTAAGACCTTAGATGATGTTTTTGTAAAATTAAAAGTTTCTGTACAATACAAAGTAATTTATGAAAAAGTATATGATGCTTTTTACAAACTAGACTATCCTCACGATCAAATCACTTCTTATGTTTTTGATGTTGTAAGAGCAGAAGTTCCAAAAATGAAATTGGATGATGTTTTTGTAAAAAAAGACGATATTGCAATTGCTGTAAAATCAGAGCTAAATGAAGCAATGATGACTTATGGTTATGATATTATCAAAACCCTAGTTACTGATATTGATCCAGATGCACAAGTTAAAGAAGCTATGAATAGGATAAATGCTTCAGAAAGAGAAAAAGTTGCAGCTCAATATGAAGGTGATGCTCAGCGTATTTTAATTGTAGAAAGAGCAAAAGCAGAAGCAGAAAGCAAGCGTTTACAAGGACAGGGTATTGCGGATCAAAGACGTGAAATTGCGAGAGGCTTAGAAGAAAGTGTCGAAGTTTTGAATAAAGTAGGAATCAACAGTCAAGAGGCTTCTGCATTAATTGTTGTAACCCAACATTATGACACCTTGCAATCTATAGGACAAGAAACAAATAGCAACTTAATTTTGTTACCTAATTCTCCTCAAGCAGGAAGCACAATGCTTAATGATATGGTTGCTAGTTTTACGGCAAGTAATCAAATTGGTGAAGCAATGAAAAACCAAAAAAAGAAAAATACAGAAGAATAAAGGGTTTTAATCATAAAATAAAAAACTCAATTTGTATATACAAATTGAGTTTTTTGTTTCTTTGGCACTTAAAAAGCGTTAAATCATTATTTTTTTTCTTCTATTTTTTCTTCTGGCTCCTCTTTTGCGGCATTTTTAAATTCTTTAATACCACTTCCCAAACCCTTCATTAATTCTGGAATTTTTCTTCCTCCAAATAGCAAAAGAATTACCACAACAATAATAACAACTTGT
>MDTG01149367.1_pt1 | contig 10604 bp, 9 predicted proteins | sample 811421 | NCBI WGS metagenome assembly MDTG01 (sample SAMN05326645, study PRJNA326480) | marine metagenome | isolation source: seawater | place: Pacific Ocean: South East | collected 2011
CCCTGCGGCCTCCTTCAGACAGCGCTCCAGATCCGCCATGTCGCGATTGCCGTAGCGCCACCGCTGCGCCTTGCACAGCCGCACCCCGTCGATGATGCTCGCGTGGTTGAGGGCGTCGGAAATGATCGCATCCTCCGGCCCCAGAATGGTCTCGAAGAGACCGGTATTGGCATCAAACGCCGCCGCATAGAGGATCGCATCCTCCTTGCCCAGAAATCCGGCAATCCGCGCCTCCAGTTGCTTGTGCTCCTCCTGCGTGCCGCAGATGAATCGCACCGACGCCATACCGACACCATACCGACGCAATACCGACACGGCTTCGTCGATGAGTTCGGGGTTGTCCGCCAGCCCGAGATAGTTGTTGGCGCACAGGTTGACGACCTCGCGCCCATCCGCCAGCCGCACCTCACCCGACTGCATCGAGGTGATCACCCGCTCGGTCTTGTAGAGCCCCTCGTCGCGCAAGCCCGCAAGCCGCGCCTCGATCTCCGTCTCGAAACGATCTGCCGCCGTCATGTCACACCCTCCCTCAAATAGCTCTGCGCACGCGACTTGGGCGCACCTGCGCGCCTGATCGCCTCTAGCATGAATCGCCCCGAGGCACCTAGCGGACATGTTCCGCGCCACTCGACAACCGCGACCACGGGCGGACCGCCAAAAATTAACCGGTGACGGGCGTGGCGTAAGGCGCTAGCCTTTGTCAAAGGCGCTATGAGCGATTTTAGACTGTTGATGTTACAGGGAAGCATTTGCCCATGGATGACGAGGGGCCTCAGAACGAGCCACAGCAGGAAAAGACGCAGCCTGCCATTTCGGCCCTGCGCTATGAGACGCCGTCCGAACTCTATACGGCGATGCCGCAGATACGAAACCTGATGCAGCATCGCCCCCGGGACGACGAGAGCGCCGTTGCCTTTCTGGCGCGGCTGAGATCAAGCACGACACCCGAAGAGGCGGTGACCTTCACGGCATTCGCGGCACGCGCCAAGATGGCGATCTGGTGGGCCTATGAATGCGTGCGCACCTCCTCCGAGGAAATGAGCGCCGATGACCGCGCGCTGATGGAGCAGATCGCCAACTGGACCACGCACCCGGATGCGCAGAACCGCTATATGGTCATGAAAGAGGCGCTCTGGGCACCGCAGCGCACACCGGTGGTGCTGCTGGGGTTGGCCGTGGGCTGGTCCGGTGGCCAGTTCGCACCGAATGACCCGTCGCAGGTGCCACCCTATCGCACCCCGCGCGCAGTAAATTCGGCGGTGTTGTCCTGTCTCGCCAAATCCAGCCTGAACCGACGGCCGATCGAATTGGCCCGGTTCCTCGATTTGGCGCTTTCCCTCTACCGTGTGCTCTAGCCGCCGCTTTCGGGAACGGATAGGGTCTGACCTGCCATGACTTTAACGCTGCGAATCCTCAACTACGACGCACTCGAAAACGGCGGGCCGCTGTCGATAACGCTCAACCGTTCCGGGTGCAGCGTCGGGCGACGCGCGTCTATGGATTGGGTGTTGCCCGACCCGGAACGGCATATCTCCGGTCATCACTTCGACATTTCCTTTTCCGAAGGTGCTTATTGGCTGACCGATGTGTCGAGCAATGGCACATTCTTGCAAGGCCAGCGGTATCGGCTAGAAGGTCCGCATCGCCTGACCGGGGCCGATCAACTGCTGGTAGGACATTACATCATCGGGCTGGAACTTGGCGCGCCGGCGCAGCCGGAACCGCATGGCATGACACACGGCCTGCAGACCCCGCCAATGACCCATCCGGGGCCCGCCGCCCCGACGGAGGATGCCGACCCCTGGGATTTTGGCCCGGCCTTGCCGCCTGCACCGCCTGCCGCGTCACAGGTCCGGGTGCCTGCGCCGCAGATGGGGGATATCTCGCAGGATTTTCAGCCCATACATCAACCCGCGCCGCAGCCCCCGCCCGAGGCACCGCGCCCGCTGCAACGGCCACCATCGCCCACGACCGGCGATTTGTCCGGCAGCACCCCGATGCAATCTCCCAATTTAGGATCGCCGCAAGGCGCGGCCCCCGACCCGACGCCGTTCATGGCACAGCCGACGCCGCCTCAACCGACCCCACCTGCGCAGGCCGGGCCCGCGCCCTCTGGCGACGCCATCCTGCGTGCCTTTTGTGACGGCGCCGGCATCGCCCCCGCAGCAGCGCAGGCCCAAAGCCCGGAAGACTTTGCACGCATGCTGGGCTATTGCGTCCGGATCGCCACCGAAGAGATGATGCGCATGTTGCAGGACCGCGCCAACGTCAAGCATTTCACCAAGGGCGGTGAACGCACGATGCGCAGCGCAACAGGGAACAACCCGCTGAAATTCATGCCTGATACGGCACAGGCCATCGAGACGATGTTCGTGTCGCCGCGCGACGGTTTCATGACCGGCCCCGAAGGTTTCGAGAACGCGCTCAAGGATCTACGCCAGCATCAGGCGGCCGTGTTTGCGGCGTTGCAGCCCGCGCTTGCACATATGCTGGAAGGTCTGTCGCCCGAAGAAATTGAAGAGGCATCAAGCGCGGGCGGTTTCCTTGGCACATCCAAGCGCGGCAAGGCGTGGGACCTCTACGTGGATCGTTGGGATGCCAAAGCAAAGGAGGGTGAGAACGGGATGCTCGATACCTTCCTCAAGGCGTTTTCGGATGCCTATGCCAAGGCATCGCGATAGATCGGCGGCCTTGACCGCGCGGCGAAACTGCTTAACCATGTCAACGCGTTGCGTGCGTGAAGTGATTTTGGGAAAGAGATGTTCGGATGAGTCTTGATTGGGTGCTCGAACCGATTTCCGAAGAGGCACCGTGTGGCCCCGACCTCAATGCTGCCATGGACGCGGCATATGATGATTATTATTTCGGCGCACTCGGGCGGTTGCCGGAACGGTTCTTGAAACCGGGGGTCGAGCGGCCCGACGGATCACGCAGCCCTGACGACATTCTCGATCCCAAGGATGTGGACGCCTCTGGCGAGGCCAAACAGATCGACGCGCTGCTGAAGCGGAGCCGGGATTTGCGCCTGCTGGTGCTGCGCGCGCAGTGGGAAATCCTCGCTGGTCGCATCGCGCCGATGGCGCAATCGGTACGCGCCATTGCCGACCTGCTCGACACATTCGGTGCCGAGGTCCACCCGACCCTCGAAAGTGGCTCTGGCGAACGCCGTGACACGCTCAACGATCTGGCGCAGCAGAACACCGTCCTGTTGCCGCTGCAATTCGCCGGTCTTACGGGGACGACCGAAGTCACGTTGCGCAAGCTGCGAATAGCGGCGGGGCAGGCTACGCCGCTGTCGTTTGAGGACGAGATTTCATCGGCCATGTTGCAGGACTCTCTGGCTGCCCCGACGAATCGCAAGAAAGTCGATGAAAGTCACGGCGCGCTTCTGTCGCTGTCACAATCGCTGGCGCGGATCGTGGCGACCTGCCAGGTCAATGAAAGCCATCCGTTTTCGCCCGCGCTGGACCCTCTTCAGGACTTGGTGACCGAGTGCCTTGAGGCAATCACCGATGCGCGTGCCGATCTGCGCGGCGCCGAAATTGACGTGCCCTCGCCCCAGCCTGCCACTGACGAGCCGGGGCAGGCGGAACCGGTGGCATCGGCGGCGGTGCCGCAGGCTTCTGACGGTCAGTCGCGTTTGCAGGTCGGTTCGCACGAGGAGGCGCGGCAGGTTCTGGAGGCCTGCGAGGCCTATTACCGGCATAAAGAGCCGTCCTCGGCCGCACTTCTACTCGTGACGCAGGCGCGCCTCCTGATCGGTCGACCGCTTATCGAGGCGCTGGAAACGCTGCTCCCGCAGGAGGCGGCGAAAGCAATCGTGGAATTCGGGCCTCAAACCGGGTTCGTGATGAATATTGACAGGTTGCGCGCGCTGTCGTCGGACGGGGCGGGACAGAGCCCCGAACCGGCAACGCAACCGCCTTCCTCGCCTGCACCGGTGATCGAGACCTCCGCCGATGCGGTGGACGCGCTGCGCGGCGTTGAATCGTTTTTCAGAAGCCACGAGAAAAGCAGCCCTGTGCCGCTTTTGCTGCAACGAGCCCGCAGCTACGCGGACAAGGATTTCAGGGCACTCGTGGAGGAACTTATTCCGCAGGTGCGTCAGGGGGAGAGCGGCTGAGATATCAACACTCTTCTTACGTGCCAGAGACGGGATTAGCGTTGACTTCAAGGTGTATTCTGGCTTTCTATATGTGCAAACAGGGAGTTCATTATGGCAGGCAATTCAGGTTCCGGCTTTATTAAGAGAAATCGCCCGCCTCGTGTGCAGATCGCGTATGAGGATCCTTACGACAGCGAAAAGATGGTGGAACTGCCATTTGTCATGGGCGTGATGTCCGATCTGTCGGGCAACAATCCCTCTGTCGAACCCGAAGCAGTCGAAGAGCGGACATTCGCGGATGTGACCAAGGATACGCTCGACGAATACATGGAATCGGTCGGTCCCGGTGTCACCTTCATGGTCGAAAACCGACTTGCCCCCGACTCGGAAGAGAAGATCGGCGTCAATTTACAGTTTTCGAAGATGGACGATCTCGAACCGGCAGAGATCGCGCGCCAGATTCCGGCGCTGCGCAAATTGCTCGAAGCGCGCCAACAGCTTGCGAACCTCCAGAAATACATGAGCAGCAAGCCCAAGGCGCAGGAACATATAAAGAAGTTGCTGAACGATCCAGAATTGATGGCGGCACTCGCGGCGCGCGATCCCGAGACCGACGAAACGGACGATTAAGCGATTTATGATCCGTTCGCGACGGCGGGTTGCATGAGAAGAGTTGAAAAAAATGGCAAATGAAGCGCAAGCACAGACTAGCACGGCCGCCGAAGGCTTGAACGAGCTTTCGGAATTCTCCGATATCCTCAAACAGACCATCAAGCCGCGCACCGATGTTGCGGCAAAGGAGGTCGATAACGCGGTTGTCGCCCTTGTCCGCGAAGCACTGGACGATCAGGAACTTGTAGCAGAGGATGTCATCGACACGCTCGACGCCATGCTCGCCAAGCTGGACAAGAAGCTGACCGATCAGATGAACGCGGTCCTGCACCACGAGGAATTCCAGAAGATCGAATCATCGTGGCGCGGCCTTGCCTACACCCTCAACAATGCCGAAACCGATGCCTCGTTGCGGGTCAAGGTCCTGAACGTGTCGAAATCCGAATTGCAGGCAATGATGCGTCGCTATCCGGGTGCCAAGTGGGACAAGAGCCCGCTACATGATATGGTGTATGAACAAAACCTCGGCACCCTCGGCGGCAAGCCCTTCGGCTGCCTGATCGGCGATTACCATTTCGATCATTCGAGCGGTGACGTGAACCTGCTCAACTCGCTGAGCAAGATTTCCGAAGCCGCGCTGGCGCCCTTCATTTCGGGCGCCTCCCCGACGCTTCTGGGTTTGGACGAGTGGAACGAGATTTCGCAGCCACCCGATCTGTCCGAGATATTCGAGACCCCGGAATACGCCCAGTGGAACAGCCTTCGCGACAGCGAGAACGCGCGCTTCGTGGCGCTGACCCTGCCCCGGGTTCTGGCGCGCGAGCCTTATGGCCAGAATTCCAATGCCGTGGTCGAGGAATTCAACTTTGAAGAAGAAACCGACGGACATGGCGGCAAGCTCTATTCGTGGATGAACGCGGCCCACGCCATGGCTGCCAACATCAACCGTGCGTTCAAGGAATACGGCTGGACAGTCAAGATCCGGGGTGTCCAGTCGGGCGGTGAGGTGCAGAATCTGCCGACCCATGTGTTCGATACCGGCGACGGGTCCAAGGATCTCAAGTGCCCCACCGAAGTGTCGATCACCGATCGGCGCGAAGGCGAGCTGAGCAAGGCCGGTCTGATCGGCCTGATCCATCGCCAGCATACCGACAAGGCGGCGTTCATCGGGGCGCAATCGCTTTATCGGCCCAAGAAATACGTGGATGACCTGGCGACGGCTTCTGACAACATGTCGTCACGAATCCCGTATATTTTCGCGGTGTCCCGGTTCAGCCATTACCTGAAGGTCATGGTCCGCGACAAAATCGGTGAAAGCCCTGATCGGCGTCAGCTGGAGACCCAACTCCAGACGTGGATCAACAAGTATGTATCCGGCAACCCGGAGAGTGCCAGTGAAACCGAAAAGGCCAAGAAGCCCCTTGCTGGTGCTAAAGTCGAAGTCGTTGAGGACGAGCTTAACCCGGGGTATTATCAGGGTAAATTCTTCCTGAAACCCCATTTTCAGATGGAGGGCATGGATATCGGGATGAGCCTCGTATCCAAACTGCCCACCGGCAAGTGAACCACCACGCCAGTTAAGCAACAAAGCAATTGACAGGCGAGCCAGTAAAAGGAGTGACCCATGGCTGTCGATATTTTTCTTGGACTTTCAAACAACATCAAGGGTGAGTCGCAGGACGACACCCATCGTGACAAGATCGACGTGCTTGCCTGGAACTGGGGCATGTCCCAGTCGGGCACCACGCATATCGGTGCGGGCGGCGGCGGCGGCAAGGTCGATGTTCAGGACATCAGCCTGACCAAGTATGTCGACCTGGCGTCGCATGATCTGATCAAGCGTTGCACCTCTGGTGAGCACATCGAGAGCGGCGAGTTGATCGTGCGCAAATCGGGTGGTGCCGCACCGGTGGAGTATTTCCGGATCAAGATGGAAGACATCATGATCAGCTCCTACAGCACCGGTGGCTCCAAGGACGGGCTTGACCGCATTCAGGAGCAGCTGACGCTGAACTTCCGCCGCTTCGAAGTGGTCTACACCCTGCAGGAAGCCTCGGGCGCACCTGGCCCGGAGAGCATGGCCGGTTGGGAAATCGCCGAGAACAAGGAATGGAGCGCGGGCTGAGTCCCGACCCTTCCATTCCGGAAAACAGGGCTGGGCGCGTCGCCATCACAGGCGCGCCCACCGGCTTGATTGCGGGCGGTCCTGCTTATGTGAAAGACGTGGCTGTCTTGTCAGGGTCGCTGCCTCTTGCACTTGGAAGGCGGCATCATGGCAGACACTGAGGACACGGGGAAAAGCACACGGACGCGGTTATGGAAAGACCATGAGCGCGCCAAGGTGTCACTGTTCCAGGTCTTTCGCGACGCGAATGAACGTCACGATGCCAAGGTGGGGCGCCGCGCCAATGAAGGCGGAGAAACCGAGATCTCTGTGCGCAGCAAGTTGCGCCGCGACGGTATCCCGCGTGACAAACTTCGGACCCATCTTCAGGCCGATCTCAACGCCCTTTTGAATACCGTGCGGCTTGATGCGACGGTCTCTCTAGAGGATGCGCCCCATGTGGCGCGGTCGGTGCTGAACTACGGGTTTCGCGATCTCAGCAATATCCCAGCTTCAGAGCTCAACACGCCGCAAATCACGGCATCCATCCGTCAAAGCCTCATAGATCACGAACCGCGGCTGCTGCCCGAGTCGATTGAGGTGCGGATCACCCGCAACGATGGCGGCACGGCGCAACGCATCTCACTGTCGGTCTCGGCCGAACTGATCGGTGATCCGGTCGACATTCCCGTCGATTTCGATGCCGAAGTTGATCTGGGAGCCGGCAAGCTGCGCATGTCGAAACTTCGGGTGCAGAGATGAAACGGGCCTTTCGCGACGCCTATAACCGCGAGTTGGCGATCCTCAAGGAACGCTCGGTCGAATTCGCCGAGGATTATCCCGGCCTTGCCGAACGTCTGGGCGGTCTGATCGAGGACAACATGGACCCGTCGATTGCCGGGCTGCTGGAGGGCAGCGCCTTTCTGGCCGCACGCGTGCAGTTGAAGATGCAGGAGGAGTACCGCACCTTTACAGGTGAGTTGCTCGATCAGGTGTTTCCCGACGCACTCGCCCCGACGCCAAGTGTGATGCTGGTGCGCGCCAGTCTGCCCGTCGAGAGTGCAGAACTGCTCAAGGGCGTCACATTTGCACGCGGCGAATACCTTGATGCGCGTTATGCCGATGCCGACAAGAAGGTGACCTGCCGCTACGCCCTCGCCGCGCCGCTTACGCTGTGGCCGCTGGCATTGACCAAGGCGATCTATCATGGCCGCAGCGGCCCTATCGGCGCGCTCGGGCAGGAAATCGCCTCGGGCACCAAGGCCGGGCTGGAGCTGGAATTCGCGCGCATCGGCCTCGACGGCAAGACCGGCAAGGGCGGAGCCATCAGCGAGGTCGAAATCGACAGCCTGCCGATTTATCTGACCGGACCGATGGACGACGCCATACGTCTCTATGAGCAGTTTCTCAGCGACGTGACCCGGGTCTCGCTTCGGTATCTCGATCAAAACGGAGATGCCGTGTTCCGCCGCTTGCCGCCAGATGCGATTCAGCAGATCGGGATGGGCCCGGACGAGCGCCTCTTTCCGCATAACGAAAGGCTTTTCAACGGCTTTGCCATGCTGCGCGAAGCGTTCATCTTTCCACGCAAGTTCCTTGGCATCCGGATCGAAGGACTGCGCACCGCCCTTCAGGGCATCAAGGCCAACGACGTTCGCATCATCGTCGAGTTCGATACGGTCAGCCCGACGCTGGAAACCCGATTGGAGGCAGCCCATCTGAGCCTACACAGCGCACCGGCGGTCAATCTCTTTGAAGAGAATTCAAGCATGGTGCGGATCGATCGCAAGCGGCATGAATTCGTCGTGCCACCGAATAGCAGCCCGGTCTCGCATTACGAGATTCACCACATCCTTGAAGTCTACGCGCATTATTCCGGCAATGTGGACAAGGTGAAGGTCCACCCGCTTTATGCCCTGCCACCTGACGGGCAGGACCCACGACAGGTGCTCTATTATACCGCCCGACGCAAAACACGCCGCCTGACCATGAAGGAGCGGCGCTATGGCACGTCACGCCACCGCTACCGGGGAACCGAGACCTACATCTCGATCTACGAGCCACCAGAGGATCAGAACGCGCATCGCTTGCAGATCAAGGCACTGTGCTCCAACAGGCATCTGCCGGGCTACCTTCCGATTGCGCAGGGCAAGGACGATTTCTACTTCAGCGAGGATCAGACCGTCACGCTAAGCTGTGTCGCCGGGCCAAGCCCGCCGCGTGAATCACTTGCCGACATGGAGGCCGAGGCCCCGCATCGCACAACATCAGGCGACTCTTATTGGCGGCTGATGAGCTATCTCGCGCTCAATCACTTCGGGCTGGAAAACCGCGACGGCACCGAAGGTGCTGCGGCCATGCGCGAGCTTTTGTCCCTGTTCGCCGACCTGTCGGACAATATCACTGAAACGCAGATCCAGGGGCTGGTCGATGTCAGCACCCGCCCGATCACCCGCACGATCCGCCGTCCCGACGGGTTTCATCCCGCGCGCGGGCTCGAGGTCACGCTCATGTTCGACGAAGACGAGTTCGAAGGCAGCGGCATCATGCTTCTGGCGGCTGTGCTTGACCGGTTTCTCGCCGAATACGCAGCGGTCAACAGCTTTACCCAATGCGTCGTTCACTCGCGGCAGCGGGGCCATATCAAGACATGGCCGCCGCGCATCGGCAGTGGACCGATCCTGTGACTGCAACGCCCCCCCCCGGCGCCCCCGAGCGCGCCCATGAGGGCCACGGGTTCCTGGCCCTGATGCGGGATATTGAGCGGCGCGGCAAGGACAAGCCGCGTATCGGCCGCAACCGACGTCTCCGCGACGCTCTCGTGCGCCTCGGGCAGGATCCTTTCCTTGCCTTTCCCGACAGCGAATTGTCCCGACTGGCCGACAAGAAAGGCAAGCCGCGGGTGCAGGCGCATTTTTTGGGTTTTTTCGGCCCATACGGTGCGCTGCCGCTCAACACCACCGAAGAGGTGCTGCGCTGGTTCGATCAGGGGGACGACGCGTTTGTCGAATTTACCGATATTTTCGCGGCACGCTTCATTGAACTTTTTTACCGCGCGTGGGCGGACGCGCGACCAATCACGCAATTCGATCATCCCGATGACGACCGTTTCCAGAGCTACCTGCTGACGCTCACCGGCACCGGCTCGCCCGCCTACCGATGTCGCGACAGCGTCAACGACACGGTGCGCCTGCGACTGGCCGGACTGGCGGCAGGGCGGGTCAAGAGCCCCGTTCGCCTGCGACAGATGCTGCAGGTGCATTTCGCCGGCAACATCGGGGTGGAGATCGAGGAACTTGTCCCGGTCTGGCTCGACTTTGAGGACGACGCCCTCAGCCGGGTGGGCCTGCAAAACAGCAGTCTTGGCCGCGACATTCATCTGGGTGGGCGGGTCCGATCAATCGGGGAAAAGATCACCATTCACCTGCACCTTGCAGATATGGACAGCTATCATCGCTTTCTGCCTGGCGGTGCCGATCATGCGCATCTCCGCGATATCGTGTTCTGGTATCTCGGCCGCGCCTTCGACATCGACGTGGCGCTCTGGCTGCCGCATCCGGTCGTACCACCAGCTATTCTGGGCCGTAATACACAACTGGGCTGGATGGCCTGTATCGCCCCCGTCCCGCAAGAGAGCGCGCCAGGAGGCATGGTCTGCGGCACGATCTATCACCTCAGCCCCGGCGGCACCCGCAACGCGACGCCCGTGGCGGCCTCACATGACACGCATAGATAAAGACAATTCAAGGACGAACGCTCATGACCGAAATCAGCATTGAAAAA
>MDTG01159968.1_pt1 | contig 10604 bp, 12 predicted proteins | sample 811421 | NCBI WGS metagenome assembly MDTG01 (sample SAMN05326645, study PRJNA326480) | marine metagenome | isolation source: seawater | place: Pacific Ocean: South East | collected 2011
CGCGCGAGCAGGTCGCGCAGCATGTCAGCGACCGTGACGCCGCGCTGGAACGCAGCGATCTTGATGCGGCCGCGCAGCTCGGGCGTGATGTCGATGGTCAGGCGCGCGGTGTAGCCGGATGGCCTGCCATCGCGGGAGGCGGCATCGGCGGATTTGATCCACTGCTCGGGATCGGCGGGTCTGGCGGCGAAGGCGCGGCGGTTCGGACGGTCGCTCATGGCGACGCCTTTCCGGCGACGATGCGGACGATCTGATCGGTCAGGGCGGTGATCTCGCGTGCGGCCGCTGCCGCATTGTCGATTTCAGAGACGAGGCGCCCGGTCTGCGCGGCGGCTGCGAAGGCGATGCGCTGTCCGACGGTGGCGGAGAGAACCGGCGGATCGTGATCGGCCAGCGCCTCAGCCGTGTCGCGTGCGAGCACGGTGCGCGCCGCGCAGCGATTGAGGACGAAGCGGGCGACGAGTTCGGGCCGATAGATGCGCGCCTCGTTGACGAGCGCCAGCATCTCCGCCGACGCCCAGCCATCGAGCGGCGACGGCTGCACGGGAATGAGAACGAGATCGGCGGCGAGCAAGGCCGAGCGCATCAATCCGGCTACGCGCGGCGGGCCGTCGATGACGACATGATCGGCGTTGCGCGCCAGATCCGGCGCTTCGCGATGGAGCGTGTCGCGCGCCAGGCCGACGACGCCGAAGCGGCGCGGAAGGTGTTCACGGGCGCGCTGCTCGGACCAGTCGAGGGCCGAGCCTTGCGGGTCGGCGTCGATCAGCGTGACGCGATTCCCGCGCCGTGCCCATTCACCGGCGAGATGCAGGGCGAGCGTCGTTTTACCGGTGCCGCCCTTCTGGTTGAGCAAGGCGACGATCATCGCTTGCCTCCCGAGCCATCGTCGAGAGGCAGCGTCGGTGTTCCTGAGGACGTCGCGGAAGCGTTCGGGCCACGCCCTTTCGAGGCACCTGGCACAGGGTCTTGAGCGATGTTTTCCACATCGCGCGCGCCCTCTACAGAGTTAGATTCTTTGTTAGACTCTAAGTTACGGGGGCAATTTCCCGTTTTCTCTCCGTGCTTTAGATCGGGTTTGGGTTCCCGATAGCACGGGCCTCGGGTTCCTGATGGCACGATAGTGCGGGTTCCCGATAGCACGACGCCGTCCACAGGCTTTCCACAGGCCGGGGTCGGCTCGAAGGCGAGCAGCGTGCGACCACCCGCCTCGACCTCGAGAAAGAGCGTGTAGCCCGGCAGCGGCTGGCGGCGGATGATATGGCGCAGCTCGAAGGCGAAGCGCTTGTAGGGCGACAGGCTGCCCGATTTATGGTGGAGATGGCGGAAGTCGAAGCGCCAGCCACGGCGCTGGCGACCACCATGCTTGCGCACCAGGCGATAGAGCCAGCGATCGAGCCCGCCCGTCAGGCCGAAATAGGCGCGGTCGATGGTGAGCACGAGCCCGTCGTCGAGCACGGCGCGATAGAACCAGTCCGGCACGATCAGCTCGATGCCGTCCGGTCGGCCTTGGCGGTCGGTGCGCTCCTGCCATTCGTTGATCCAGGAGAACCGATGACGCCGGCCTTCGCTCGGCTGACGGATCGAGGTGGAAACGGTGGTGGACTGGAGACGGTCGAGCGCGGCCTTGAGACGCTGGTAGTCGCGCATCGAGGTGCCGCGGCCGACGAAGGTCAGGATTTCATAGGGCGTCGCCGCCATCAGGCGCGACGTGCGGAAACCACCGTCGCGGGCTTCGACGATCTGACTTGCGGCCCAGATGAGGATGTCCGCATCCCAGATGGTCGCCATGCCGTGGTCCGGCACCGCCTCGACGCGGATCGTGACGCCGCCGGCGGTGAAATCGATCGGCGCGATGCGATGGGACTTGGACAGAGAGAAGAAGGGATAGGCCATGAGATCCTGCGCGTCTCGTGGCGCGAAGTCACCTGGAAGCGCCCGAAACAGATCGAGCTGTCCACGCTCCGACAGGGATCGGCGTCGCGCCATCATTCACGAACCTGCTCGCGCTCAGCGCGCGTGGCGGCCGGGTTGCGGACTGTCGGGGAGCGTCTGGGGCTTGGCGGGCAGCACGCGCCCGCGCGGGTCCGATGTGGACGTCACGGCGCCGCGCGCCGCCCAGGCTTCGAGGTCATCGACCGAATAGACGACGCGGCCACCGAGTTTTCGGTACGCTGGACCGGTTCCGTAGGTGCGGTGCTTTTCCAGGGTGCGGGCGGAGAGGCTGAGAAATTGAGCAGCTTCCTTGGTGCGCAGGAAGCGCGGCGGCAGTGCGGCGTGATTGGTTCGCATGGATAAGGCCTCCGTGGGGTAGTCGGTGACCGCTGCGGTTCAGCGGCGAATGGCGATCACGGTGGCGGAGGAGGAACGGCGCGAGGGAGTGCGAAGATGTCGAAAAAGATTCACACCCTCTCGAACGTCGCATCAAGTCGGAGGGAACGGGGGCAAGGCTCGACCTATCGGGAAGCTACGCCGGACTTTGGCGTCATCGGGCTCGGTGCTTGTGGAGCAGTGTGCGATAGCCGCCAGCCACAAGGTCGAAGCCGGTGCGTACCCGGCGCATCACGACGTCGCGCAGCGGCATCGACTTCCACGAAATCGCGATGTCGCGCTCTGCGCCGAACACGTCCTCAGCGATGTCCTGATATGTGGCGCCTGCCCGTCGACCATCGATCGCCCGGAGCATTTCGATGAGATGGCGCTTGCGCTGGGCGGTGAGGCGATCGTCAGGTGCCGCCCGATGATGAACGAGAGCGTCCCGGAAGCGGTACAGCGCGTCGACGCGATCACGAAGAAGCGGATCGACGGGCGTGAGGACGGCTACGGGGCCGCGAGGTGCTTTGCCGTCGAGCGCAATGGCAGCGAAGCGCTCACCGGCGAGGACGAAGCGGAGATAGAGGCCTTCCTCAGCCGATCTGGCACTGATCGGATCGACGGAGATCGTTGCCGTAATCAAGCCGGGTACGACTATCGGCGTCAGAATGATTGCGGCCGGATCGACAGCGGGGCTCCAGAAGATGTCGGCGTTCGTGGCGGGCAGGTCCGGAGGTATCGGGAAAGCGCAACCCCCAGTGCGCGTTCAGCGCCGCTACGGCTCGATCATCCAATGGATCCGAGGCCGCGACTTCCTTTTGGTAGTCGGAATTGCGCCGGAGAAATTCCCAAGCGAGTTCAGCCGCGTTCAGGTCTTTCAGATATCGATATTTTTTTTCGGCGTCCCGCCAATTCCCCTGCGCCACCATGCCGATTTCCTCCCCGACTCCGTGCAGTGGGTCCGCATGTCCATGGAAGATCGCGGCAAAGTTGACGTCTGGATAGCGGGGCAACCGGCATATGGCGATGCGCTCTGTGCATCACCTCGGGCGTCTAGTGGTAGGCAGACCGCAGGAGGTCGCGGTAACCGTTCTCCGTCATCCACCGCGCACGAGCGAGATGGGATTCGTGAACCCGCAGGGCGCGTTCGGGTTGGTTGTCGGGGTCGAGACCGAAGACGACGCGAACGACTTCACGCCAGTGTGCAGCGTCCGCTTCGGCGTCGAGCAATCGCAGGTAGGTCACGACATGGTCGCGATCATAGTCGGTCACGTGCTCACTCTTCGGTGGCTCATCCAGGAAATCGACTTTGCCCATGTGTACTCCTGTGTCTCGGCGCGGCGCCGCAACCGGCTATGGTTAACGCAAACTCACCAGGATTGTGCAGAGGCACCGCGAAATCGCTGTGAGGGACAGGCGCCACACCATTCGGCAGGTTCTTTTCAGGCCGTCGTTTCCTGATCCTGCTTCGCCGCGGCATGAACGATCATCACCCCTTCGCCCCGGGCGGAGTTGAGGAGAACGACGCCATTGGCTTCGAGGGCCCGGCGGACCTGATCACGCGTGCTCTCGTACACCCTCAGATCGTTTTCCGATTCGAGGCGCTTGGAAGCGGTCAGCGATACTCGGGCCTTGTCAGCGAGCGTCTCCTGCGTCCAACCCAGTAGCGCGCGCGGCCCGCGACTGTCGGGCGGTGATCATGCATCATCACCTCCTACAGTCACGAATACGCACGCCAGAACTACGACTTCTCTATTCGGACCAACCGGATAGCGTGGTTTCCCACACTCCCCAGCGGTTCATTTACATACTATAGTTGATAAACTCAAAGTATGTAAATCGCGATCTTCCTGCGCATGGATATGCGCAAACTGGTCGGCCGGAACTTCGCCCGCCTGCGTCGGGAGAAAGGCCTGACCCAGGAAGATGTCGAAGCACGTTCCGGTTTCAGCCAGCAGTACCTGAGCAGCCTGGAACGCGGCCGTAGGAATCCGACTGTGATCACGTTATACGAACTGGCCCAAGCCCTCGGCGTCAGCCACGTCGATCTGGTCGAGCCCGGCGACAAGGTTTGAGCGGCACACCCGCGAGGATCAGCTTCTCTTCGTGTCGGCACAAGACCGCCACAGGATGGGATCAGCGGAAGCGGCGGGACAATTTAACTTGCGACATCACCTCGGCCTCGGCCTCGGCGGTCAAGTCGTATATGCGCGCTCGCCGTTCCCCGTCCCCTTGCGGGGAGGTGCCTCGACCTGAATTGAACCCAGTCGAAGTCCGTTTCGTCGATCCACATGCGATGGAGGATCACGGCGATTTTGCGCGCCAACGCGGTGATCGCCTTCTTGTGGCCTCGGCGCCCCGAGATCCGTCCGTTGCGATCAACTTCGCAGGATTGTTGACTCTTTCAGTCGTTCTTCGTTGCACAACGACGACATTGTGCCGTTGTGCAACCTTCGCTGGCCAGCCGGCGGACCCAGGACTCAAGCGGCGGCGTAGTGGGAGAAGACGTCCGTGCTGCCATTCCGACGGATCAGGAACACGTCGTAGGCCTCGCGCTCGTTCTCGGGCCCCATGCCGGGCGATCCATAGGGCATACCGGGCACCGCGAGGCCCACTGCGTCAGGGCGCTCGCCCAGCAGGCGGCGAATGTCGGCCACAGGGACGTGACCCTCGATCATGTAGCCCTCGACCCGCGCAGTATGGCAGGAGGCCATCTCCTGCGGGATGCCACTGTCCAGCTTGTAGCGCATGAGCGCGGTCCCGGCACTCTGCTCGGTCGTGACCGCGAAACCATCACTTTCCAGGATCTCGATCCAGGCCGAGCAGCAGCCACAATTCGGATCCTTCATCACATGGATTGCCGGTCCGGCGCCTTGCGCCAGCGCCGCCAAGGGCGATGCAGCCAGCATTGCCGCTCCGCCGATCAGGAGCGTGCGGCGGGAAAAACTGTCTTGGATCATCTGATTTTCCTTTCGAGATTGCATGTGTGTGGCAAGTCAGAGATCGACCCGTCTGAGCCGCAAGGCGTTGGTGATCACCGAGACGGAGGACAGGCTCATCGCCGCCGCCGCGATCATCGGCGAAAGCAGAAGGCCGGTAACGGGGTAGAGCAGCCCGGCCGCGATGGGGACGCCAAGCGCGTTGTAGGCGAAGGCGAAGAAAAGGTTCTGCTTGATGTTGCGCAGGGTGGCGCGGGCCAGTTTCCGAGCGCGGACGATGCCCATCAGGTCACCGCCCAGCAGGGTGATGCCTGCGCTTTCCATCGCAACATCGGCCCCGGTGCCCATGGCGATGCCGACATCGGCGGCGGCTAGCGCGGGCGCGTCGTTCACCCCGTCGCCCGCCATGGCGATCTTGTGGCCGTCGCGGCGCAACTGGTCGATCAGGTCCTTCTTGGCCTCGGGCAGGATGCCCGCCCGCACTTCGTCGATGCCGAGCTTGCCCGCCACCGCCTGCGCCGTGCGTTCATTGTCGCCCGTGGCCATGATCACCCGTAGCCCCTGCGCGTGCAGTTCGCGGATAGCCTGAGCCGTCGAGTCCTTTATCGGGTCGGCGACCGCCACGATGCCGACGAGCGCGCCATCGAGCGCGATGAACATCGCCGTCTTGCCCTCGGCCCGCAGGATGTCGGCCTCTGCCTCGGCCTGCGTGGAGTCGAGCCCCATCTCCTTCATCATTGCCGTATTGCCGAGCGCCACGGCACGGCCGCCAACCCTGCCGTGCACGCCCTTGCCTGTGACTGCTTCGAAGTCCTTGGCCTCTTGACGCGGCGCACCCTGCGCCTCGGCGCCCTCGACGATCGCCTCGGCGAGCGGGTGTTCAGAGCCGCGCTCCAGAGCTGCGGCCAGCGACAGCAGATCCGTCTCGGTCAGATCTCCAAGCGCGACCGTATCCGTCAGTTTCGGCTTGCCCATGGTCAGTGTGCCGGTCTTGTCCACGATCAGCGTGTCGACCCCCGCCATGCGTTCCAGCGCCTCGGCGTCCTTGATCAGCACACCCGCTTGTGCGCCGCGCCCCGCTGCCGTGGTGATCGAGATCGGCGTAGCCAGCCCGAGCGCACAGGGGCAGGCGATGATCAACACCGACACAGCAGACGCGATGGCGAAGACAAGCGCGGGCTCGGGGCCAACGGTCAGCCAGACGACGAAAGCGACAATGGCGATGGCCACCACAGTCGGCACGAACACCGCCGACACCCGGTCGGCCAAACCCTGGATAGGTGCGCGGGACCGGCGCGCGTTCGACACCATCGCCACGATCTGCGCCAGCACGGTATCGGACCCGACTTTGCCGGCCTCGATCACGAGGGAGCCGTTCTTGTTGATCGTGGCGCCGGTCACTGCATCGCCCGGGCCTTTTTCGACCGGCATAGACTCGCCGGTCAGCATGCTTTCATCGAGCGATGAGCGGCCCTCGATCACGGTGCCGTCGACAGGGACGGCATCGCCCGGGCGCACGCGAAGCCGATCGCCCTCCATGATGTTCTCGAGCGGCGCGTCGTATTCGGTGCCGTCCGGCAGGATCCGTCGCGCAGTCTTCGGCGCGAGGTCCAGAAGCGCGCGGATCGCGTCGCCGGTGCGCTCGCGGGCGCGCAGCTCGAGAACCTGGCCCACGAAGACCAGCGCCACGATCACGACCGCCGCCTCGAAGTAGGTGCCGACGCCATGGCCCATCCGGTACTGTTCCGGAAACACGCCCGGCAGGAAGGTGGCGACGATCGAGTAAAGGTAGGCCGCCGCAACGCCGATGCTGATCAGGGTCCACATGTTTGGACTGCGGTTCACGATCGAATCCCAGCCGCGCCGGAAGAATGGCAGCGCCGCCCAGAGGATGATCGGCGTGGCCAGCACGAATTCCAGATAGCTGGCCGTCTGGTGCCCGATCCAGTCGCGCACCGGCAGCGCCACCAGTTCGCCCATCGTCAGGATGATGAGCGGCACCGCCGCGGCAGCCGAGATCCACATTCGGCGGGTGAAGTCGGTCAATTCCTCGCTGGGCTCGTCCGAGGGCACCATCGGCTCGAGCGCCATGCCGCAGATCGGGCAGGAACCCGGCGCATCGCGAACGATCTCGGGATGCATCGGACAGGTGTACTGGACGTTGGCCGGAACAGCCTTCTTCTGTCCGGCGGCGCGGCCGGAAGCATAGAACCACGGATCCGCCTTGAACTTCGTCTGGCACTTCTCCGAGCAGAAATGGAAGGTCTCGCCCTGGAACTCGGCGTGACGTCCGTCCGGCTTGACCGCGACCGTCATCCCGCAGACCGGATCCTTCGTCGTCTCCGTCCCCGCCGGGATGTCAGGCGCCCCGTGATGATGATCGTGCTCCATGGTCTGCCAGCCTTTCGGTCTCTCGTTTCAGCTTGCTGCTTCCACTCGTTGGAAGCTCAAGCCCATTTTAGTGATGGTCGTGAGCGCCTTCCCGGACCGGATTGTGCGCCAGGAACACCCCCACGAAAAGGAACACCAGCGCCATGCCGATGAGGGCAAGAACGACGATCAGCGGATCGGACCGCCACTTCATGGCGGCGAATGCGCTCAGAACCACAGCGTCGAGCGTAATCGCCGTCAACAGGACCCAGCCCCGCGCCCCGATGTCGTGGCGGAGATGCCTGTAGACCCCCCAGTGAATGATGATGTCCATCACGAGGTAGAAGAAAGCTCCGAGCGAGGCGATGCGGCTGAGATCGAAGAAGATCGTCAGGAAGCCCGCAATCACGACGGTATAGACCAGCGTGTGGTCCTTGATCGTGCCTGGCATCCCGAAATGGCTGTGCGGGATCATCTTCATGTCCGTCAGCATCGCCAGCATCCGCGAGACTGCGAACACGCTGGCGATCAGACCCGAGGCAGTGGCCACCAGCGCCAGCGCCACCGTCAGGTAGAAGCCGGTCTGCCCGAGGGCGGGCTGGGCCGCTTCAGCCAGCGCATAGTCCTTCGCCGCCACGATGCGGTCGAGCGGCAGGCTGGAGCCGACGGCGAAGGCGACCAGCAGATAGACGACGACGCAGATGGCGATGGCGAGGACGATGGCCCGGCCCACATTGCGGTGCGGGTCGGTGACCTCGGCGCCGCTGTTGGTGATGGTCGTGAACCCCTTGAAGGCGAGGATGGACAGCGCGAGCGACGCGACGAACCCGCTTGCGCTAGAATCTCCGGCCGACGCCTCGAACGAGATGCCGCTGGCCCACAGACCGGCCGCCCCGAACAGCGCGATGCCGCCCACCTTGAGAACAGCCATAACGATGGAGAACAGCCCGACCGACCGGCTGCCCGAGACGTTCACGAGCCAGGCGAGGACGATCAGCCCGACGCCGAGGATTGGCACCAGCACGCTGTCCGGATCGCTGCCGAACGCCCGCAGCGTGTAGGTGCCGAAGGTACGCGCGACGAGGCTTTCGTTGATGACCATCGACAGCGCCATCAGTAGGGCGGCGCCCGCCGCGACCGTCGTCGGTCCGTAGGCCTTCTTCAGGATCATCCCGATGCCGCCGGCAGAGGGATAGGCGTTCGACATCTTGATGTAGGTATAGGCGCTGAAGGCGGTCACGATGGCGCCCACGACGAATGAGAGCGGGAAGAGCGGTCCGGCAAGCTCGGCGATCTGTCCGGTCAAGGCGAAGATGCCCGCGCCGATCATCACACCCGTTCCCATGGCCACCGCGCCAGGAAGGGTAATGCTGTTCCTCTCGTAATCGCTTTTCGTCATGGATTTTCCTTTTCCGGCCTTTTCCTCATCGCCACCCAGAGCAGCGGCAAGCCCGTCACAAGGCCGAGGCCGAGAACTGCCCAAGTCGCCCGGCCGAGGTCTCCGCTCACCGCTTCCCCTCCGAAATGGGCGAGCAGGAAGCTTGCCGGGACAATGCCGGCCAGTGTCGCGAGGGCGAACCGCCACGCGTGCAGGCGGCTGAGCCCGGCGGCGTAGCTGATCATGTCGAAGGACACGAAGGGCATCAGGCGACTGGCGAACACCGTCGCGGTCAACGCGGTCTGCGATCCGAGCAGCCCGCCATCGACACGGTCACCGAATACGCGCCGCAGGACATCATGCCCCAGAACCCGCGCGAGGCCGAACGCGATCAGCGCACCGAGTTCCGCGCCGATCACGACCTGCACCGTCCCCCATAGATGCCCGTAGGCCGCCCCGGCGGCCAACGCGATGGGCGCGCTCGGGATTGGGCTGGCGACGACCGCCAGGGTCATGAGCGCGACGACAAGGATCGGCCCCCAGAGACCCGCGCGCGCGACAAGCATGTCCAGGCGCTCGCCGTCCATCAGGCCGTGCAGATCGGCGAATACTGCAGGCGCGAACTGCCAGATACCGAGCATGGCGATCCCGAGGATCGCCATCGCCACGAGAATGATTGCGCGCAGGCCCATCTCAGACGGCCGCGACGGCCTTCGCCAGAAGGTCGCGCACCTCACCGGCGACCGCCGCCAGTTCGGCGTTGTCGATCGCCTGCATCGATGCCACCGGGTCGATGGCGCTGACCTCCACGCCGCCCTCGACTTCGCGCAGGATCACGTTGCAGGGCAGCATCGCGCCCACACGCGGCTCGATCCCGATGGCCTGATGCGCCATCTTCGGATTGCAGGCGCCGAGGATGCGATAGGCAGGCATCTCGACATCGAGCTTCTTCTTCATCGTCGCCTTGACGTCGATTTCGGTCAGGACACCGAAGCCATGGTCCGCCAGAGCTGCTCGCGCGCGCTCATCGACATCGTCGATGCCGGTGTCCGGGATCATGCGATTGATTGTGTAAGCCATTGAGAAGTCCTTTCTTCTATTTCCGAAGATATTTGACCAGCGCTGCTATCGCCAAAACCACCAGTGCAAGGATCAGCAGGCCGAAGAGCCAGCCAAATCCCATTCCGAAACCCATTCCGGAGCCCATGTCGTTCCAGTTCATCATCTCATCCTCCTGATTTTCACCCGTAGGGTACGCCTTTTGATCGGCCCTCACGACAACATGGGGCAGGACAGCTGGGGTCGGTTCCGGCACGTCGGGGCGCCCTGTCCGGACGCCCCACCTGGGTCAGGCTGATGCCGTGACCGCGAACTCGGTCATCATGCCGGTCGCAAGGTGCGGCATGTGATGGCAATGCAGCATCCAGCGCGCAGCCTCGCCGGCGTCGAGGGCGACATCGACCATCGCCATCGGCGGCACGTGAACCGTGTCGCGCAGGGCCCCGGCGACGCGGCGCCCGTTCAGGCCGACGACCTGGAACACATGCCCGTGCAGATGCATCGGGTGGGCCATCATCGACATGTTGTGGAACGACAGAACGACC
>MDTG01277805.1_pt1 | contig 10604 bp, 5 predicted proteins | sample 811421 | NCBI WGS metagenome assembly MDTG01 (sample SAMN05326645, study PRJNA326480) | marine metagenome | isolation source: seawater | place: Pacific Ocean: South East | collected 2011
AGTTGAACAACTTAAAGAAGATAAAATGTTAGAAGAAGATATGAATAATAAAAAGGCAGAACAAATAACTAAAAATATGCAAGAAAATGTTGAATTAGAAAAAAGTAAAGATTTAGTAAATATTGATATAATAGATTTAGAAGATGTTGATAATGAAACATTTAATATAAAATCGAGAGATACAATATATTTAGAAATGTATAAAACAGCAAAAAAAAAAGCTAAAGAGATTAGAAAAAATGCCATTAAAGCATTTATAGAAGCAAAAAATATAAAATCACAATATAATTTAGATAATTTAGTTAATAGTGATAGTAGTGAAGAAGAAGAATTTTAAAAAGAATTTTAAAAATAATTTTAAAAATAATTTTTAAATAAAATAAATAATATAATAATTATAAAATTATTTTATTATTTAGTTTATATAAATGTCTGATCTCAAGAAAATGTTTAAAAACATTAAAAGTGAACATGTTTTAGGAATAGTTGGATTAATAATTTTAGTGTTTGCATTTTGTAAATATTCTGAAGGTAAAAATATGTTCAAAATGGGCATGACACCAGGCAGAGCACCATTAAATCCTGCGCCAACAAATGAGCAACCTAAAATTGTAGGAAATTCAGCAAGTGGTTCAACTTATGCGCCATATAATGGTGCATCTAATGCCGGTGTTGCTAATTCAGTTACTACTTCGGATGCTATGAATAAACCAGCATCAAATCCTAAAGATTTATTACCATCAAATAGTGCAGCTAGTAGTTGGGCGACATCTGTACCTAATAGTGATTTAAAAGGAATTAATTTATTAAATCCATCCCAAATAACAGGAATAAATACACAAGGTTCGTCATTAAGAAATGCTAATCTTCAAGTTCGTTCAGAGCCAGCTAATCCAAGATCAAATACAAATTGTCCATGGAATATTTCAACAATAGAAACAGATACTTTCAGAAAACCTTTAGAAATAGGAGCAGGTGCTTAAATATAAATCCAAATTTTAATAAATTCTAATAAATTCTAATAAATTTTTTATTTTTTTATAAAAAATTTATTTTCAATTATTATTATAAATTTTTATATTATATGACTGTTATTAATGATAATTTAATTAATATTATTTTAATAATATTTATTTTTGCTATTGGTATTAAATTATATTTAGAATCTGATACATTTAATTTAAGATGTATTATATCAAATGTTAATGGTAACAAATATTGTGTTAGAGATAGAAATAAACTCCATTTAGCAGCAGATAGATTAGCTACTATAAATATAAGAATGAATAAATTAGTATTGCATGTAAGTAAAAAGTATCCAAATAAAGAAAACGTAAAGCGTTTAGTAAATGGTTATAATCCTAAAAAAATATATGAAACATTGCCTACTAGTGAATATACTGCATATAGTGAAAATAAGGGAGAAAAGTTAGCATTTTGTTTAGATACAGAAAAAAACAATAATGGTAAATTAATAGATATTAATACGCTTATGTATGTTGCATTACATGAATTAAGTCATGTTGCTACAAAATCGATTGGACATACTGAAGAATTTTGGGATAATTTTAAGTTTTTAATAGAAGAATCAAAAGAAATTGGTATATATAATCCAGTAGATTATAAAAAAAATAATGTAAAATATTGTGGTATGAATATTACAGATAATCCATATTATGATCACTAGCAGAGCGGGGTCATGTCCCCGCGCGACGGCTTCGCACGCGATTACAAAATTTATGTAAAATTTATGTGAAATTTGTGCGAAATTTGTGCGAAATTTGTGCGAAATTTTTGGATTATTTTATTATCATAAATGGTATTAAAATAATCAATTAAATATGTTTATTGTAACCATAAATTGTTAAATAAAATTATTATTATAATTATTATTATTAAATTTATGTTTTTAAATAAATTATATCAATAATGGAATAATTATTAGAATCTTTTAAATTATTATGAATTTCTTGGCTAATAAATCTATATTTCAAATTATCTATTTTTGGAAAAAAACTATCACATTCAAAATTTTCATCAATATATGTAATATAAATTTTACCAGGATTTAACAAACCATCTTCGGGATAATTATTTAAAAATAAATCATATATTTGTGTACCACCAATTATCCATAATTGATTATAATTTTTATTTTTGATAAAAGTTTCTAAATTTTGAATACTATTAAAAGATTTTATTATATCATTATTATCTGTTGTTTTATCAATACTTAAAGATGTAGATAAAATTAAATTATCTCTATTTTTTAGACCATTTTTATTATTATTTAGTATACTATTATAGGTATTTTTTCCCATAATAACTGCATTATTGCCTGTTCCTGTAGTTAATTTTTGAAATTTTTTTAAATCGCTTTTAATATGCCATGGCATTTGATTTTGGAAACCGATTCCATTATTTTTACAATAAGCTACAATAATATTAATGTTCATAATTTATATAAAATTATATAATTGTATTTATATAGATGTCAAATATATTTAAATTTTATATTAGTAATTATGATAAAGAAAAGAATAAAAATATATTAACAGATTTATATTTGTTTATAAAAAATAAATATTTTGAGCATAAAGATTTAGATTCAATAGAAAATTTGAATAAAGAATATAGCAATTCTAACAAATTTTTAGAATCTGGCTATATAGAAAAATATTTTAAAAATGATTTTAGTGATTTAGATAAAACATATTTTAAAAATGAGGATTATGATATAAAAATACATTTTATAGATGAAAATATATATAATGATGATACAATTGAAACAGCTAAATTAAAATTTGTAAAAAATTATAATAATATTAATACAGAAAAAGAAATATGTTATGAGGAAATATATATGTTTGGTTTAATAACTAAAACATATAATGCATTAGAAATATATAATAAATTATCAAATTATGGAAAGCTTCCTTTAAAAAAAGAAATATTAATTGAATATTTCTATAATATTAATGAACGCGATATATTAATTCCTTATTTTAACAAAAAAGATATATATGAATATAATGATCTAAATGAATTAAAAATAGATGAAATAAATATTCAAGTCCCGCTTGGGCATATTATTCATGATTTATATAATAATAATTTCACTACTAATCCTTTTAATGTTAAAAACTATAATTTCATTTTGAAAAATCAGGTGGCAAATTCAATAGAAATTACTAATAATACTATTTTATTTGAAAATAATTTATTAGATAATAATTTATATATTTCTTTATTTGAGGATGTTATTAAATACAATAAGGATAACATATATGATAATTTAGAAAATGTAATAAAAATTTATTTTCCATTATTTAGTAAAATAGATATTAATAATTATGATAATTTTTTATCAAAGAAAAGAGAATTATTAAAAAATACTAAAGAATTTGTAAATAATGATAACTTTAATAATAAAAATAAATTCATTGATATTATTTATAATATATATCATACTTCTTCTAATAGTGGTACATTTAATGTTTTAAATGGTATTTTTTCTATAAATTTTAACATGTATTCTAATATAAATTTAAATTTATCAATTGAAACATTATTTAAATTATTTAATAGCACAAATAATATTCCATTTATTAAATATAATCCAGGTAAAACAATAGAAAATTTATATAGATTATATTGTAATAAGATTTCTGAAAATAATAAAAAAATACCATTATTGAAAAAAGAAACAATATCTGAATATGCAAAAAATATTGGAAAAATGAATACAATAAGCATGGCAATTAATGATACTACAAATAGTAAATTTAAAAAAATAAAGCATTTCTTAGTAGAAATTAATAGTTCAGGTATAGTTAATGTTAATATAAATTTTAATAAACAAACAAATAAGAAAGAATTAGAAGAGTTATTAATGTATTATTTAAATGATGTTATTTTCAGAAAAATAGAAGATTTAAATAATTATAATATAACAAATTTTAAAAGCTTTGATAGTACTAATATTGAAATATTAAATATAGATTATAATATTGACTACAACTTTACTAATAAAATAGAAGATATTAACAAAATTAAAAAATGTCTAAATTATATATTTTATACAGAAAATACAAAAAATAGTAATAAAATTTTATATTATAAATACAAAAGAGTATCCAACTACGATGAATTGAATAGCATTAATGATTTTATTATTGAAAATATAAAATTAAATGTTAACCCAAATAAAATTATTGAATTATTAAAAGAAACTTTTAATATTAAAAGTTATGAAGAATGCAAAGAAAAATTTCAAAACACGATCGAAAACCTAACTTTTTCTAAGAATTTAAATAATAGTTCAAAACTTATAATTAAAAATAATTGTGGATTTAAAACAAAAATAATCTTTTCCGATAATAATAATATTAAAGTTATTATAAATAATATAAACAACATCAATTATATTCCTTTTATTAATATATTTCTTGATAGCATAATGCATATTTTAAATAATAATGTCAAAGATACAGATATAGCAACATTTTGCAATACAACAAAGGGACGAAAAAAAAATATTGAAAAAAAAGAAATATTTCATAAAGATGAACAAATTGGAGATATAACAAAAATAGATAAAATGAAAATTTATAATAAAGATCTAAATGTTGAAAATATAGAAAATTATGATAATACATCCGATTTATTATCTATACAAGACGAAGATGAAGATAATAATTTATTGGATATTTTATTATTTAACGAGGACGAGGAGGAAGACGAGGAAGAGGACGAGAATAAGGACAAGGATGCAAAAGAAGATAATAGTGAATTAAACGATGTAGACCCAATAGATGAATCATCTATTGATCAAGTATCTAAAGATGATAAATTAGATGATAAATTTGAGGATGATGATGAAGTGGACGAAGATGATGATGATTCACAAACTTTTGATCATGGTTTAGATGATGATGGTTTAGATGATGATGGTTTAGATGATGATGGTTTAGATCATGATAATGATTTAGATGATGTTAAAGATGATGTTAAGGATGATGCTAAGGATGATGATGATAGTGAAATACTTGAGAAAAAGATGAAATCTAAACAAACTAAAAAGAGTTCATCAAAAAACGAAGATGATTTTGAAAATAGTTATCGTAAATTACGGTTAGAAAAATATGAACCACGTTTGTTTTCAAATGATAAAATACGTTATAAAACAAAAAAAGACACAAGTATGAGTGTTTCAAAAACTAAAAATAATTTTGTAAAATATTCAAGAATATGTCAAGTAAATCAGCAACCTATTATTTTAACAGAAGAAGAAAAAGATAAAATTTTAAGAACTAATCCAGATGCATATGATATGAAGAATATGTTAGAATATAGTTTAGATGATTCAAAAAAACATTATTATATTTGTCCTAAATTTTGGGATATGAAAAATAACATGCCTTTAAGTAAAGAAGAAGTTGATCGTAGTAATGTTTTTAATAAATATAATAATAAACATGGAAATATATTAGAACGTAAAGATACTACAAAATTTGATACAATATTGGAACCTAAATTTTTACAAAATAAAATGGCTAATCTTAAAGATTTTTGTTTACCATGTTGTTATACTGGTAAAAGCAGTGATAGTAAAATCGAAAAAAAGAAAAAACGTTGCATGTATAAATATAAAAAATATAAAGAAAGACATACTGAAGATGGTACAGATACAGTTTTAAGTGATGATAGTTTAGAATCTGATAACAGTTCATCTGATGATGAATATAGTGATGATGATACAAGTAAATATATACAAAATAATTTGAAAAAAATTTATATTTCGCAACATGATAGAAATAAGTTATCACAACATAAAGTAGGTGATTTACCAATTATTCTTGGTAAATTTTTTCAGTTTGATATAAAAAACTGTAAAGTACCTGGAGTATCTATATTAAAACAAAGTTATAGTTGTTTATTGCGTTATGGCATAGAAAATAGTAGTAATCAATCTTTCATAGCATGTATTTCTGATGCTTATTCTAAATATAAAAATTTAAATAGAACACTTACAATAAAAGAGTTTAAAGAAAAAATTATAATACAAAATCTATCAATAGATAATTTTATTAAATATAATAATGGGAATTTAACACATATATTTTTACCGAAAAATATAAATGATGAATTTTTGACTACTATTGACATAGGTGAATATGATAGTAGTGATTTTTATAAAAATATTAATCCTGATAATATTAATCAAGTTAATTTATATAAAAAAATTATTATTTCATATAATAATTTTAAAAAATATTTACGAAGCAATAATCATGTTATAGATTATACATATTTATGGGATATTATATGTAAAGCAAATAGTGAAATATTTGAAAATGGTATAAATTTATTAATTTTTGATATAACAAGTGAAGATGTTACTGAAAATGTAAAAGTGATATGTCCTCAACAGAATTATTCAAATGAATTTATAGATAATAATAAAAAAAATTTAATTTTAATAAAAAATAATAATTTATTTGAACCAATTTATATAGTAAAAGATGCAAAATATAATCGTATAGTACCATTAATTTCTTTTGAAATTGATAATAATCAATTAAATTTAGTAGAGTTCAAACGGGTTATTAATATTATTAAAGATAATTTAAATGAAAAATGTATATCAAGTAGTAATAATGAAACATATGATTTTGAAGATAATATAGATTTATATACTATAGTAACAATATTATTGAAATTAGGATATAATATAAATAATCAATTAGTTAATTATGAAAATAAAACAATTGGATTATTTATTTCAGAAAAAATAGATATAACAGAAGATAAAAAAATCGAAAAATATTTCATACCATGTTATCCTTCAAAAATATATGATGAGGATAAATATAAAATAAAATTTATAGATGATAAGTCTATACAATATAATAACTATAAAAATACTAAAATGTTTTTATTTAAATTATATGAATTAAGTGAAAAAAAAATAAAAATAAAACCAAAATATAAAATTATTCAAGACAGTTTAATAGTTGGTATTTTAACAAATGGAGATCAAGTAGTTATTGTAGATCCCCCAGAAATGTATATTGATGATGAATTAGAAAGTATAAAAGATGAAAATTATTTAATAAATGATATTGATAGAAAAATACAGACTAGTTATAAGCAAGATAATGAGAGAATATTATTAATAAATAATATTAAATTAGAAAATGCATTTTATAAAAATTTTAAAACTGTTATTAAAAAATTATTAGTTTATCCGTTATATGTAAATAATAAAAAAAATATAATAAATATTGTTAAAAATCCCAGTTTACTATATTTAGATAAATTATCTAAAGTGATAAATGAGCTAAAAATTATTGGTTCTAATAACATAACATTTGCAGTGTTTGATAATGTTATTATAGAAAATATAAAAAAAATATCTAATTTTATGAATGAGTGTAATGATGAGTTTTGTGTTTTTGATAAAAAGAAAAAAATACCAAATATAACAATTCCAGCTGAGAATTTAATAACTAAAGATAATAACGAAGATATATATTATTTAAAAGCTGCAGATGAATTTATAAGATTTAATTTTGAAAAAATTTATTTATATGATATAAATAAAAATTATAATATTGAAAATATTAATTATGATATAGATGATAACGAAGTACTAATTTTACAATCATCTATAAATAGTATATTATTTAATGAAAAAATTTATATTAAAAATAAATATGAAAATTATACAAACTATGATACTTTTTATAATACTAATATAGAATTACTTGAACCAATTAAAACAAAAGATTATAAAATCGATAAAAAACGCTTAAAAGCAGATAATTTTGGACAACCTATTGGCACCAAAATGAAAATTAATATTCCAAAATTACCACTTCAATCTATTAAAAAACAGTTATCTAAAATTAAAGAAGAAAAAAATAGCAAAGATGAAAGTAGAAGTAAAAGTAAAAGTAAAAGTAGAAGTAAAAGTAGAAGTACAGATAGTAGTAGTAGAAATGAATTAACTGAATTAAGGAATTTATCTGATAATAGCGACAGTGATAATAATAGAGAATCAGATAATTTACCAAAATTAGAAAAATATGAAGATCCACAAGATTCGCTATCATGTGTAATTCAAAAATCAAAAAAAATAAAATCAAATCAAAAAAATATAATTAATTATTTTAAAGACGAGGATTTATTTGAAACATTTTATAATTTTACAAGAAGTTCTGATTTACATTGTTCATATAATTTAATAATAACATTAATTAAATATTATTATAAAGAAATATTACAATCTGATAAATATAATGATTTAAATCGTGACAAAATAAAAAATATATTAATAAAAGAATATCAAGATGTATATGATTTAAGAATGTTTTATAATTCCCTAAAATATAGTGGAATTGATAAAAAGTCAAAAAAAGATTTAACTGGAATTTTAAAGACCGCAAATTATAACTCTGAAGATAATAAGGAATTAAATGATAAACTTATTAACAATATATTAACAAATGATAATTATTATATATCATTAATTGATTTATACATAATAATAAAACATTATAACATTCCAGTTGTATTTATTAATAATGATAAAATTATTAATACAAAAAATATAGATGGATATATCTATAATTTTATAATTGCAAATACTAATACTAATGAGAATAATAATAGTAAATACTTTTTCATAAAATTACCTAGCACTCAAAATGATATTGAACAAATTAAAAAACATAAATTAATACATTTAAAAGATAAATTAATGATTGATATAAAAACTGATTTAAACCCAGATCATGAAAAAAAACTTTTAGAATATATTGAAAAATACAATAATGAAAATTTTGATATTATTTTAAATTATGCAAAAAAATCTAATAAAAGTTCTATTACAAGTAAAAAATAAAAAATAAAAAAATTTTAAATTATACTAATATAATTATAATTTTTTTATAAATATTTGTAACCATTAATAAATTAAAATATATTTGAATATTTAATAACAATATTTTAAATAACATTAAATTATAATTTGTAAATAGTAAATTATAATCATACTCTTTTAATAGCAATAAATTTTTAAAAAATAATTTATATTTGTTATTTAAATTTACATTATTTACATTAAATATATTAGTTTGATATAATTCATCTGTTTCATACAAATCACTATTATTGATTTCACTAGTTTCATCATTATTAGTTTCATCATTATTAGTTTCACTAGTTTCATCATTATTGGTTTCACTAGTTTCACTAGTTTCATCATTATTGGTTTCACTAGTTTCATCATTATTTGTTTCACTAGTTTCATCATTATTGGTTGTATCATTATTGGTTGTATCATTATTGGTTGTATCATTATTGGTTTCATAATTATCAAATCTTAATACTAAAGTATTAGTTTCTAATATATACATTTCATTTGAAATAATTGTTTTTAAATTTTTGATTATAAAATCAATAATATAATCTTCGTTATTTTTGTTTAAAAATAAATTATTGAGTAATGGGTCTAATACTTTAATATTATTATCGTATAATAAGTTAAAGATAAATTTTAGTTTTATGTCAACAAAATTTTTGAATTGTCTAGTTTTATAATAATAAATTAGCATCATATAATCTCTTAAATATGAGTCATAATAATTTATTTCATCACTTGTTAAGTTATAAAATTTTAATTTATAATTAGTTAATAAATATTTAATACTAAAATTTTTGATATATTTATTTATAAAATTAATAAAAGTAGTTATGAGAGATAATAAAATAATCTGTTTTGTAGAAGATTCACAATTTTTAATATATCCTTTATATGCATTATTAATAATATATGTTTCATGCATTGTAAAAAAATTTTTTAAATTAAAATGTTGATTATAAAATAATTTAAATATTATTGGAATTTTTTTATTATTATTTATACAAAAAATGTAAAAATTATATAATACATTTAAATCAAAATTTAAATTAGTATATGGATTCTTAATGTAACACGGATTTATTATAATATTATCCATATAATCCGAATTCTCTATTTTTGTATAATTTAATAAAGAATTATTAATAATATTTACAAAATCACTATATGTAAATTTATATATAAATTTATTTATATGTATATTAAATATACTATTATCATCTTCTAGTATATGATTACATAATAAATCTTCATTATTGAAAACAATACTTTTTCTCATTTTTAGTAAATTTTTAAATCTTATTATTATATTACATACAACTTTTGTTTGATAATATAAATTAATTAATAAATTATTATTATCAATTAAAAGATATTCATAATATTTAAAAATGTTATTTATCTTAATCAACTTATTGTAATATCTTATTTTTTGTGTATTAGTTAAAAAAATATTATTATATAATTTTTTATTGTATATTAATTTAAATAAATTAAAATTATTTGTTTCAAATATATACATATGTATTAATAATAAATAATATTAATATAAAAAATATTATTTATTAATTTATTTATTATTATTAATTTATTTATTATTATTTATTATTATTTATTATTATTTATTATTATTAATTATTATTAATTATTATTAATTATTATTTATTATTATTAATTA
>MDTG01286666.1_pt1 | contig 10604 bp, 7 predicted proteins | sample 811421 | NCBI WGS metagenome assembly MDTG01 (sample SAMN05326645, study PRJNA326480) | marine metagenome | isolation source: seawater | place: Pacific Ocean: South East | collected 2011
CTGATCACGCCGATCGCCATGGAAGAGAAGCTGCGCTTCGCTATCCGTGAAGGCGGCCGTACCGTCGGCGCAGGCGTCGTCTCCAAGATCGTCGAGTAATCGCCCGATCCATACCGATGCTGAAACGGCGGGCCTTCGGGTCCGCCGTTTTCGTTTGTGCCTGTATTGCTGCGGGCTGATGTGCCGGACTGCGGTGCGCTGTCGCATGACAGGCCGTCGTATGGACACGCCCGGAGGCCGCCGGTACCACTTTCGCCCTGGGCTGAGGAAGTATCCGCGATCATGGCCGAAACGCTCGAACTGAGACTGAACCCGGCGCTCGACGCGCAGAAATGGGCAGAGATCTATGCGCGCGACCGGCTCGTCCGGATCCCCGACGTGTTCGAGCCGGCGCTGGCCGAGCACATCGAAACCCTTCTCGCGCGTACCCTGAACTGGCGCCTGGTCTTCGCCGAGGCCGATCCGTCGGCACCGGGCGGGGAACGGGTTTCCAAGCTGACGCAGCAGGATATTGCCGCGATGGGGCGGCAGGCCATCGGTGCCAAGATCGGCCATGTCATGGAACGGGCGCGCGACAATTACGGCTATCTCTACGACAGCTATCCGATGATCGAGGCCTATACGTCGGGCTGGGATGCGGGCCATCCGATCCACCAGCTCACCGAGTTCATCAATTCGCCGGAGTTTCTCGAACTGGGCAAGACCGTGACCGGGGCACCGCTGGTGACCAAGGCCGATGCCCAGGCGACCCGCTATGCGCGGGGCCACTTCCTGACGCGGCATATCGACGAGGGCCACGACAAGGAACGCGTTGCGGCCTACACGCTGGGCTTCACGCGCAACTGGCAGCCCGACTGGGGCGGTCTCCTGATGCTGCTCGACGACAATCTGGACATCAGCCGCGCCTTCCTGCCGCGCTTCAACGTACTGTCGATCTTCGATGGCCGGCGCGTCCATTCGGTCAGCGCAGTCTCGCCCTTTGCCGGCGGAGCGCGCCACCAGATCACGGGCTGGTTCCGCAATGACCGGCCGTATCGGGAGACATGATGCAGGACATGCGGCTGGCCGAAGCCGGGCAATTGCGCCTGGCCAATGATTTTGCCGGGGCCTGCGCCCTGTGCAAGGCCGTCCTCGCCGACCGGCCTGGCGATGCGGGGGCCATGGCCTTGCTGGGTGTCTGTGCCGTCGAGACCGGTGACCTTGCCGGCGGCCGCGACTGGCTCGACAAGGCCGAAGCGTCCGATCCCGGTCTCGGCCTGGTTCCGCTATACCGGTCCATTCTCCACGAGGCGGAAGGAGATCTTCCCGCCGCTCTGGCCGCTGCGCAGCGGGCGAGCGAGCTGTCGCCGGAGCGGTTCGATGTCTGGGGGCGCTATGGCGATCTGGCCGGACGGGCCGCAGATTTCGATACGGCTGCACGCGCGCTCGACAAGGCGCTGTCGACCGCCGATGCCGGTCATCCGGCCCGCCCGCATGTCGCGCTGCGGCTGGCGGGGGCCGAGCTGGAATGCAAGCGTCTCGATGCGGCCGCCGCCGCTCTGGACATCGCCGAGGCCGAAGGGCTTGCCGGTTCTCTGGATGTGCTGCGTCTGCGCTCGGATCTCGCCCGGTTCGCCGGCGATTTCACCGCGCTGACCGCCGCCGCCGAAGCCTGGCACGCGCTGGATCCGCAGGACATGGAAGCACGGGGCGCGCTGGCCATGGGGCTGGGGCAGCAGGGCTATTACCGCAAGGCGATCCGGATCTACCGGCCGGTCGTCGATGCCGATCCGGACACCGCTGACAACTGGGCGGCGCTGGGCCGGCTGATCCTCGGCGCACGCGATATCGACGGCGCGCGCGCCGCCTTCGACAAGGCATTGTCGCTCGATCCCGATTGTGCCGAAGCCTGTTTCGGGCTCGCCCGCATCCACACTTTCCGTGGCGAGCAGGAGAAGGCGATCGAGATGTGCCGGCGGACGCTGGCCATCGATCCGGGGAATTTCGAGGCCTATGGCCAGCTTTCCGAAGTGTCCGGGGGCCGTCTGACCGATGAAGAGGTCGAACGCCTGGAGACCGAAGCGGCCAGGCCCGGCATGCCGGCCGACAGACTGTCGATCGGCCTGTTTGCGCTGGGCGATGCCCGGCACCGGCGCGGTCAGCGAGAGGCCGCTTTTGCGGCCTGGTCACGGGCCAATGACACCAAGAAACTCCAGCATAACGGCGCCGTCGTGTCGGCCTATGACCGCCCCGAGCAGGAGCGGCGCACCGAATGGCTGACACAGGTGTTTGCCGGACCGGTCGCCAAGCCGTCCCCGGCGCTTGAGCAGGCCCCCATCTTCATCGTCGGCATGCCGCGCTCCGGCACGACACTCATCGAGGCCGCCATCGCTGCCCATGACGACGTCCAGGCCGGTGGCGAGCTCAGCATGATGCCGGTCCTGTTCGAGGCTTTCATCCGCTGGGCGCGGGAGACCGGCTGGTCTGGCGGCGAAATTCCCGAAGATGTGCTGGCACCCTGGCGCGAGCGCTACCTGTCGCAGTACCGCGAATACGGCCTCACGGGCACGCCCTACGTCACTGACAAACAGCCGGCGAACTTCCTGGCCGTTGGCCTGATCCGACAGATGTTCCCCAAGGCGCCGGTCATCCATATCCGCCGCAAGCCGGTGGAGGTGGCGTTCTCGATCTTCCGGCGCAATTTCTCGCGCATGTGGCCGTTCGCGCACGATCTCGACGATATCGCGCATTACTACGCGCTTCAGGCGCGGCTGGGCGCGCACTGGGCCGAGACCTATCCCGATCATGTCACGCCCCTGCAGTACGAGGCGCTGGTCGGTGATTTCGAAGCGCGGCTGCGTTTCGTGCTCGCGCGGTGCGGCTTGAGCTGGAGCCGGAAGTGCCTCGAATACTACGATGTCGAGCGCACGGTGATGACGTTCAGTGCGACCCAGGTCCGGCGGCCGCCGTCAAAGGAGCACCTGGACTCGACCTCGCCCTACGCGACATTCCTGAGCCCGTTCGATGCCGCTTTGTCACGCCAATGTGTCGACAATGAAACCGGTATGTGGGTGGAATGCGACGGCAATGCAGCCCCCGATCCGGACCAGCCGGCCCCGAAGCCGGGGCTTGGCGGATTGATGCAGCGGGTCCTGTCGGGCCGCCGTGCGCGGGACCGGTCATGAGTGCCGATCTCCAGCTCGCGATGCAATTGCTGCAAAGCGGCCGGGCCGGGGAGGCGGAGGCCAGGCTGGACGCCGTGATCGCGACGCGGCCGGATGATGTCGAGGCGCTGCATCTGCGCGGTGTCGTCCGCGGCCGGTTAGGCCGGTTTGCGGCCGGCATTGCCGATCTTGAGGCCGCTCTAGAGCGGCACCACCAGCCGTTTGCCGTCCTCGGCAATCTGGGAAATCTCAAGCGCAGGGCCGGGGATCTCGCCGGGGCTGTAGAGGCTTACCGTGCCGCCCTGGCGCGCAAGCCGGACTTCGCTGACGCGATGACCAATCTGGCCATCACATTGTCGGATCTGGGCCGCAGCGAGGAGGCGGAAGCCGCTTTCCGCGATGTTCTCAAGGCCGTGCCCGACAGTACGGCTGCGCTCAACGGGCTGGGCAATCTGCGCTCGCGGGCCGGCGACGAGGCGGGCGCACTGGACTTCTACTCACGCGCCATCGATGCAACTCCCTGGGCGGCGATGCCACGCATCAACCGGGGCAGCGTGCTGCGGTCGGTCAATCGGCTTGCGGATTCCCTGCAGGACCTCGACACGGCCTGCCGGCTGTCGCCTGGCCAGGCAGAGGCCCACTTCCAGCGCGGCCATACGCTGCGTACGCTCGGGCGCACCGCCGAGGCGCGGGAAGCCTACTGGCAGGCGTCGCGGTGTGCGCCCTTGCGGGCAGATATCCACAGGGACCTGGCGAGCTTGCTCTGGGAGCTGGGAGAGGGGCGCGGTGCGACTGCCGCCCTGGACTCCGTTCTGGCAAGTCAGGCGGATCCTGAGCTGGCCTATACCAAAGCCCGCGTTCTGTTGCGGACCGGCTATCCTGACGATGCGCTCGAAGCGCTTGAAGTCGCACTTGGGACCGAGCCGGCACATGCGCGGGCCCTGGCGCTGCGCGGGGAGATCCGGAGCAAGCAGGGCGATGGGGAGGCGGGGCTTGCCGACCTGCGTGCCGCCCTCGCTGCAAGCGGTGGCGACGATTTCGAGATCCGTCACCAGCTGGTCGAGGCGTGCCTGACGCACGGCCGCATCGAAGAGGCGGTCGACGCACTTCGCGCCGACCCGCCCGCGGAGCATCTGCAAAAGCATGTCGCCCTGCAGGCGACCGCCTGGCGCTGTGCCGGCGATGATCGCTACAGGCGGCTTTATGATTACGACCGGCTTACGGCGAAGCGGTTCATCGATACGCCCGCGGGCTATGCGTCGCTTGACGCGTTCAACGAGGCTCTGGCCGAGCGGATCGCCGCGCTTCATGCGACGCAGGCCCAGCCGATCGAGCAGACCCTGTTCGGCGGCACCCAGTCGCCGGGGCGTCTGTGGGATAGCGACGATCCGGTCATCCAGGCGCTTGCCCAGGCGCTGCAGGCGGCCGCACAGCGTTTTGTCGAGGATTTGCCGGATGATCCCGGGCATCCTTTCCTCGCCCGCAAGTCCGACCGGCTGAAACTCACCGGCGCCTGGTCTGTGAGGCTGCGCTCGGGCGGCGGCCATGTTGACCATATCCATCCGGCCGGCTGGATCAGCGCCAGCTATTACGTCCATGTTCCCGAGACAGTGCTGCGCGGCGAGCGTGCCGGATGGCTGCGTCTGGGGGCTCCGGGCCTGCCCGGTCTCGACCTGCCGGCTGAACGCTATATCTGTCCCGAGGCCGGCGCGGCAATCTTCTTCCCCTCCTACATGTGGCACGGTGTCGAGCCGTTCGAGAGCGAGGATGTGCGCGTGACGGCACCCTTCGACCTGCTGCCGGAATAGCTATTTGTACGGTGTATTGTGACGCCCGATTCCCGCGAAAAGGCTTGGTAAAATCAGGTCTTGCCGAAAGGTCTGCGGCAAATGCGCAACAGTGCAGCGTGAATGACGCTCGCCGTGCCCGTGTGACGGTCGTGTGTCATTGACCCTTCGTAATTTGCATGGGTACCTTGCAGATAAGGCGGAGAATCGTGAGCTCCGTCGAGCGGGGGATACTGCCTGAAATTTCGTGAGGGCGGCCTTCCCATTACAACCTTACTCGGAGGGATTTAGAGTGAGACCGACTTCCTTGAAGGCTTGCCTCATGGCGAGCACGCTCATCGGTGGCCTGGCTGTAGCCGCGCCGGCGATGGCCCAAGATGCGGATGACGATGTCGTCGTCATCACCGGTTCGCGCATTCAGCGCACCGACACGGTGGCCCCGAGCCCGATCACCTCGGTGGACGAAGAGCTGTTCGAGCTCAACAACGTCGTCAACACCGAAGACCTGCTGAACACGCTGCCGCAGCTCATCCCGGCTTTCGACGCCACGTCGAACAACCCGGGTAACGGTACCGCCACGGTCTCGCTGCGCGGCCTCGGCACGACCCGTACCCTGGTCCTCGTTGACGGCCAGCGCTTCGTCGGCTCCGGTGCTGCCCAGGTCGTCGACCTGAACAACATCCCGGCTGCCATGGTCGAGCGCGTCGACGTCGTGACCGGTGGTGCGTCCGCCGTTTACGGTTCCGACGCTGTCGCCGGTGTTGTGAACTTCATCCTGCGCGACGACTTCGAAGGCGTCGAAGTGTCCACCTCCCACGAGTTCTCGCTCGAAGAGGGTGACGCTGCGATCACCGACGTGTCCGTGACCGTCGGCGGCAACTTCGACAATGGCCGCGGTAACGCCGTGCTGTCCTTCGGCTACACCAACCGTGAAGCCGTCTTCCAGGGCTCGCGCGAGTTCTCCAAGCAGGCCTGGTGGTCCAACGGTCCGGGCTCCACGACCTACTATCCGGGCGGTTCGTCCAACATCCCGACGACCCGTATCCGTCCGGCCGCCGGTTCGGCCTTCGACGTCACCAGTGACGCGAACGGCAACCCGGTTGCCTGGTCGCCGTACAACTACGCGCCGACCAACTACCTGCAACTGCCGCAGGAACGTCACATGATCTCGGGCTTCGCCACGTACGAGATCAACGATCACGTCGAGATGTATGCCCGCGGCATCTACTCGAACAACGTGGTCGACAGCCAGCTCGCCCCGACCCCGACGGGCACGCTGGGCATGACGATCAACCTGGACAGCCCGTTCCTGTCGACGCAGATGCGCGACCTGATCGCGGCCGACCCGAACTCCAACAATGGCGACGGCACCGCGGACATCCGCATCAACCGTCGTATGCAGGAGATCTCGACCCGGAACAGCCTGCGCGACACGAACACCTTCCAGGGTGTCTTCGGTTTCCGCGGCGACCTCAACGACAACTGGTCGTATGATGTGTTCTACAACTACTCGCGGTCGTCCGTTTCGCAGATCCTGTCCGGCAACATCTCCGTGTCGGCCTTCCAGGAAGCCCTGCTCTGCGACGGTGGCCCGACGGCCCTCGCCAGCGGTTGTACGGCTCCGGCTCTCGACATCTTCAATGGCGAGAACTCGGTGTCGCCGGCGGCTGCCGACTACATCGCCCGTACGGGTGCCCAGGTCGACGTTGTCGAAGCCACGCAGGCCGTTGCCTCGATCTCCGGTGAGCTGGAGAACATGGCGTCGCCGATGGCTGACATCGCTCCGGCCCTCGTCCTCGGTGTCGAGTACCGCGAGAACTCCGCGTCCATCCGCCCCGACTCCGTGCTGGGTCCGGACGTGCGCGGCTTCAACCAGTCGCTGCCGATCGAAGGTTCGTTCGACGTCTACGAATTCTTCACGGAAGTCGACGTTCCGCTGATCACCAACAAGCCGGGCATCGAAAGCCTGAACTTCACCGGCGCGTTCCGTATGTCGGACTACTCGACCATCGGCAACGCCCAGACCTACGCCGCTGGCCTGGGTTGGGAACCGGTTGAAGATCTGCGCTTCCGCGCCCAGTACAACCGCGCTGTCCGTGCGCCGAACGTGAGCGACCTGTTCTCGCCGGCGACCAACGGCTTCCCGGGCGCTCAGGACCCGTGCTCGGGTGGTCTGGGTTCCTATGACAGCGGTGTGATCGATGCCAACTGCGTCGCGACCGGTGTTCCGGCCGCTGCCGTTGGTACGCCGTTCCAGTCGAACGCTCAGATCGAAGCCCTGTTCGGTGGTAACCCGAACGTGAGCGAAGAAGTGGCCGACACCTTCACCATTGGTGCCGTGTGGCAGCCGAACTTCATCAACGGTCTGACCGTCCAGGTCGACTACTACGACATCGAGATCGACGACGCGATTGCCACGCCGTCCCTGCAGAACCTGCTGGACGAGTGCTATCGCCAGGACATCCAGGCGTCGTGTGACTTCTTCGCTGGTGCGCGTAACCCGTCGACCGGCGAAATGGCCAACCCGTTCATGCCGGAACTGTTCTCGTCCAACCTCGCTGTGTTCAGCGCGGAAGGCGTGGACGTTCGCGTCGACTACATGTGGGATGCCGAGCAGATGGGTCTGTCGCCCGATCTCGGTTCCTTCGGCCTGAACTACTACTCCACCTTCACGATGGACAACGGCTACCAGACGTCCGCCGTCGCCGGTTACGTTTCCTGTGAAGGCCTGTTCGGCGGCCAGTGCGGCGAGCCGACGCCGGAGTACAAGCACGTGATGCAGGGCTCCTGGTACTGGGGCAACCTGACCACGTCCGTGCGCTGGCGCCACATCGGCAGCGTGGACATCGAGCCGTCCTATGCCGGCTTCGTGTCCGAGCGTGAAAGCTCGATCGACGGTTACAACTACTTCGACGTGACCTTCGGTTACGACGTGACGGAAACCGCCCGCGTCAGCGTCGGTATCCAGAACGTGACCGACGAGCAGCCGCCGGAGCTGACCTCGACGTCGTCCGAGCAGGCCAACACCTGGCCGGCCACGTACGATCCGTTCGGTCGCCGTCTGTTCCTGGGCGCCAACCTGCGCTTCTAGTCGCCAGACTGCATACCTACAGGGAAGGGCGGGTCCTCGGACCCGCCCTTTTCTTTTGCCCGGTTTCCTGGCCCGGGCGCGGCGCCGTCCGGGTTTTCTCCTGTCCCGGCGCAGCTCGGCGCTTGCCTTCGGGGCCATGGTCCCTAACATCCGTGTAATGTTCGAGGGGCAGGGATACGGGCAGGAGGCCGCGGCCTGGACGCAGTTCTGGACCGGGCGCGCGCGGGGCAGCGAGCACCGCTATCGCGATCCGCGTACGGCGGCCGTTCTGGAGGCGCACTGGCGGGACTTCTTCGTCCGGCAGTTCGATACCGCCGAGGCCGACGCCGCCGCGCCGCTTGCCCTGGTCGACCTGGCCTGCGGCGAGGGCGAAGTCCTGCAGCTGGCCGGACGTTTCGCCGAAGGACGTCCCGATATCACTATCGATGCCTATTGCGCCGACATCGCCCCCGATGCCGTGGCACTGGCTGCGGCGGACCTGCCCGGAGGACTGGAGGCGGAGCCCGCCGTTGCCGATTGTTCACGGCTCCCCTTCGCCAGCGCAGCGTTTTCCTGTGCGGTCAGCCAGTACGGGCTGGAATATGCCGGCGCCGACGCGTTCGGCGAGGCCGCCCGCGTGGTGGGCGAGGGCGGGCAGTTCCATGCGCTCGTCCATTGCCAGGACGGCGTGGTGGAGCGGGCCTGCAGCGAGGTCGCGACGCTTCTGGGCCAGGTGCTGGACAGCGCGCTGTTCGATGCCCTGGCGGACTATGCCGACACCATTCCCAGGGCTGTGCGCGGCGAGGCGCCCGATGCGGCTGCGCGCGCCTGTGTGGCCACGCTTCGGGCGGCGCTCGACCGTGTGACCCGGGCTGGATCGGCCGCGCCGCCCGGGCCGGCGCGCGACCATGTCGCCCGGCTTGTCGGGGACATCCAGACGCTCACCGGCCGGCTGGCCGCCTATGCGCCGGCGGATGTGGCGGCCTGGATTGCCGGTCAGCGGGCCGACATCGAGGCCTTTTACCATCGCATGACATCGATGGTCCGCGTTGCGCAGTCCGACGACCAGGTCCGCGATCTGGTCGCCCGGCTGGAAGGTGCGGGACTGGCCGTGTCGCCGGTGAGCGCGCTGCCGGCACCGCAGGACGGGGGCTCGCTGGCCTGGGTGCTCGATGCCCGGCGCGACGGTCCTGCCTGACCGCGCGGGCCGGACAACCGCAGAAATCTGCGATTTAGCTGTTTTCTTATGCTCCGCCGCATTGTAGACAGCTGCGCTTCGGATGTGGCGGTGGTGAACCCACCGTGCTATTCCGCGCGCGTGGTACAGGGGTGTAGCTCAGTTGGTAGAGCATCGGTCTCCAAAACCGAGGGTCGGGGGTTCGAGTCCCTCCGCCCCTGCCATGCCGCTCTGACGAAATTGGGCGCCGGGATACACCGGCGCCGATTGCAAACAGGGCCCTGACGGGCCAGATGGAAGCGAATGACGCGGAACGCGAAAAACAAGACGCCGGCGGCGCAGGCCAAGGCGGACACGGCGGCGCCGAAGAAGCGGCGCGCCGGTCCGTTCCAGTATCTGGCTCAGGTGCGCCAGGAAGCGCGCAAGGTGACCTGGACCGGGCGCCAGGAGCTGATCGTATCCACGATCCTCGTGCTGATCCTGTCGACCATCGCCATGCTGTTTTTCTGGGGGGTGGATTTCGCGATCCGCGAGACCGTCCAGTTCCTGCTGTCCCTGGGTTCGTAGGAGGCCTGTATGTCTGCCAAGTGGTATATCGTGCACGCCTATTCGAACTTCGAGAAGAAGGTCGCCGAGGCAATCAGGACCGAGGCCGCCATCCAGGGGCTCGAGGACAAGTTCGAGGAAATCCTCGTTCCCACCGAAGACGTTGTCGAGGTCCGCAAGGGGCGCAAGATCAACGCCGAGCGGAAGTATTTCCCCGGCTATGTGCTGGTGAAGATGGACATGACCGATCAGGCCTACCACCTGGTCACGTCGACGCCGAAGGTCACCGGCTTCCTCGGTTCGGGCAAGAAGCCGATCCCGGTCTCCGAGAACGAGGTCAAGCGCATTCTCGGCCAGATGGAAGAGGATGCCGAGCGTCCGCGTCCGACGGTCAATTACGAGATCGGTGAGACAGTGAATGTCATCGACGGTCACTTCGCCAGCTTCAACGGCGTCGTGGAAGAAGTCGACGACGAGAACGGCCGCCTCAAGGTGGCCATCAACATTTTCGGCCGGGCGACCCCGGTCGAGCTGGAATACGCGCAGGTCGAAAAGACCCAGTAGCGCGTGTGACGTGCGGGAGGTGCCGGCGCCAAGTCCATGCCGGGCCGTACCGCAAACCCCCGAGGACGCGATGGTCGCGTCCTGTTGATGGAGTGGAGACATGGCCAAGAAGATTGACGGCTATATCAAGCTGCAAGTGCCTGCCGGCGCTGCAAACCCGTCCCCGCCGATCGGCCCGGCCCTGGGTCAGCGCGGCGTGAACATCATGGAATTCTGCAAGGCCTTCAATGCCGCCCCCGGCGACATGGAAAAGGGCATGCCGATTCCGACCACGATCACCGTTTATGCGGACCGTTCGTTCACCTTCGTCACCAAGA
>MDTG01404037.1_pt1 | contig 10604 bp, 9 predicted proteins | sample 811421 | NCBI WGS metagenome assembly MDTG01 (sample SAMN05326645, study PRJNA326480) | marine metagenome | isolation source: seawater | place: Pacific Ocean: South East | collected 2011
CATTACATTGCCATATCTAACAACTGAAAAGTTAATTTTTTTATCACCAGAAACATTATTAGCTGCAACAAATAATTTATCTGCTGTAAGTTTAGTGGCACCATATAAATTTATTGGAGCGGCTGCTTTATCAGTGCTCAGCGCAACCACTTTAGATACATTTGACTCTATAGCAGCATCAATTACATTTTGAGATCCAAGGATATTTGTCTTAACAAACTCTACTGGATTATATTCAGCAATAGGCACATGTTTTAAAGCAGCAGCGTGTATTACATAATCAACATTTCTCATTGCTGTCTTTAATCTTGCTAAATCTCTAATATCTCCCACAAAAAATCTCATAATCTTTAAAAACTTACTAGGTATTGAATTTTTCATTTCATACTGCTTCAATTCATCTCTGCTAAAAATTATTATTTTTTTTGGTTTATATTCTGTTAACAGAGTTCTTGTCATCGCTGATCCAAAAGACCCTGTTCCACCAGTAATAAATATAGTTTTTCCATTTATTATATTTTTCATAAACTTATATCTTTCTTCCTAAAATAAATCCTTCAGCAGCTTTATAACCTACAGTTGCACCTCTCCAATTTGCTAATGACTTAATTCCTTTCACGGATCTAGGGTGCGGCCATTCATTTAACTCTTCTTTATAGGCCTTTATAGCTAAAATTTTTTTATTTAAATATTTGCTTATGTCCTCAAACCAATTTGGTGTAAAAGTTTTAGAGTTTTTACTTATTTGCCACTCTGTACTAGAAGGAACTTCAAAAAATAAAATTTCTTTTACTTTATTTTTCTTTTGTGGTCTGCAAATTGTTATAACAACTTGGTTAGTAATTTGATGGTCAATATTTAAATCATTATTGAAGTGTGTGTAAACTTTTTCAGGTTTAATTTTTACTATAATTTTCTCTAAAGGTTTAATTATTTTTAAAAGTGGGTGTTTGTCTAATTGATTATCCGAGAAATTTAAAAAATGCGGAGCATTTGCACCTACAATTTTTGCTGCTTTAATTGCTGCATTTCTTCTTTTATTAATATTTTTTTTCAAGTTATATTTTTTTTGTATTCTGGCGGACACACCATTTGTTAAAAATATTACATCAACATTATCTCCATTTGCAACATGTTTGGCAATTGTACCTCCACAACCAAGAATTTCATCATCAGGATGAGCTGCTACTACCAGTATTTTTTTCATTTTTTCAATTATAAAAAAATTAAGTTTAAATCATTTTTTTTGTTTTTTTTATTCATTTCTTTCCCATAAATTTAAACCAAACAGTTGTGGCTTTTTTTATTTTTTTTGGAGTCCAAAGAGGAGCATTTTTCCACTTATCAATTTCATTCATCATTTTATTAATACCAACTTCAAATGATACTTGTGGTTTCCATTTTAATTCTCTTTTTATTTTTCTAACATTAGCTCTTGACTTTATTGGTTCCCCGGGTCTGAATGGAATATAATTGACTTCACCTCCAATTAATTTTGCTAATGTAATTATTTTTTGTGGACTTCCTGTTCCAACATTATAAATATTACCACTTTTTTTTGTTATTGAAGCTAAGTAGAAAGCATTTGCAACATCAGTAACATACACAAAATCCCTTTCTTGTTTACCATCTCCAACTACTGTTAATGGTTTATTTTTAATTTTTTGTTTAAAAAAAACTCCAAAAACTGCTCCGTAAGCTCCCGTTGTTCTAACTCGAGTTCCATATGCATTAAAAATCCTTATAACATTAACCGGGATGTTGTAAACTTTTCCCCAATGTAAAACAGCATTTTCTCCTAAATGTTTACTTAGCGCATATGGGTGTTCTGTACTAATTTTAGTTTTCTCATTTATTTCTGAATTATTGAGACCATAACAAGATGCAGATGCTGCATAAACAAATTTTTTCACCTTTGCTTTTCTGGATGCCTCTAATACTCTCACAGTACCTTGCACATTAACATTCATATATTCAGAGGGTTTCTCTATTGATGGTACAATATCTCCAATCCCAGCAAAATGATAAACATAGTCTACATTTTTAAAAAGATTATATTTATCAGAGTCTATTTTGCATATATCTAATTTTACTAATTTGAAATTTTTGTTTTTTAAATGATGTTTAATATTATTTTTATGACCACCAATAAAATTGTCAATTACAGTCACATGGAAATTTTTTTCAATGAGTAAGTCAACCATATGACTTCCTATAAATCCTGCCCCGCCAGTAACAATTGCTTTTTTCATTTTCATTTTGCCTCTATATTTTTCATCCTCTTTATATTGAAGTAAAGCTCATTGTTTAAAGAGTCTTTGAAGCTACCTTTTTTAAATTGATAACATAGTTCTCTAACTGCGTCTTCTACTGTTAGCTGTGGTTTAAAACCTAATATGTTAAAAATTTTGTCAGAATTTATATGGTATGATCTGTTATCATTGCTTTCTACAGTTTTAATCGGAATTGGAGATAGATCTTCAAATTCATTTTCAACTACTTTTTTTACAGTTAGAGATATTTCTCTTATAGACATATTTTGATAGCCAATATTAAATATTTCGTTTTTTATCTTTTCGCTGGGCGAATTTGATAGAACTTCTACAGCATCACAATAATCTTTAATATGTAAATTTGGTCTTAATTGATCACCACCAAAAACTGTTATTTGTTTTTTATTAATTGCATGGTTTGTCAAAATATTTACAGACAAATCAAATCTTTGTCTTGGAGCATACCCACAAACTGTTGCCGGTCTAAAAATAACCCCTTCAAAATCATTTGAAGTATTTTCAAACAATATAGGTTCGCATAAACCTTTAAATTTATTATATAATGTGAGGGGAACTAATGGATGATCTTCTTTTACATCTTTCTGATCTGATAAACCATAAACAGAACTTGAAGATGCATATATAAATCTTTTAATACCACTTGATTTTGCTGCTTTTACCATAGGTTCAAATGCATCAAAGTTTACAGTTTTGGAAAGTATTTCGTCTAATTCAAAACTAGCATCATTTGATATACAAGATAAATTTAAAAAAATATCATGATTTATTGAACTTTTTTTTAAATTTTCAACATCTCTAATATCCCCTTCTATAATTTTAAAATTATTGCTTTCTTTTGGAAGATATTTTTTTGTGTAATAAAAAATATCATAAACAGTCACTTTGTAACCTTTTGCCAAGAGTTGTGGTACTAATCTACTTCCGACATATCCTCCACCACCTGTTATAAATATTGAATTAAATTTCACTTAACTATTATTATAAGTTGTAGCCTGCTGATTTGGCATCATCATAGAAATCTTTTACTGTTTCTATTGAATATTCATTTAAGTTTTTGCCAATCAAATTAAGTTTATTTAGCATGCTATGTGGAACAGTTATAATTTGACATCCCATATCTTCAGCTTGAAAGATATTTAAAGTTTCTCTTGTACTCGCCCATAAAATTTCACTTAACGGCTTCTTCTTCGCATAGCTTACGGAAGAAGTAATTATATCCTCTGGATTTATACCAGAGTCAGCAATTCTTCCAGCAAAAACTGATAATATTGCTGGAGTATCTTTATGTAAAACCTCAACCACTTCCTTTATTTGTTCTAGAGTGAAAATAGCAGTTACATTACATATAATACCTTTGTTTGAAAGTTTATTGATTAACTCTTTAGTACTAACATTTTTTGTATTAGTGATTGGAATTTTTACATTTACATTTTTACCCCAAGTCGCAATTTTTTCAGCTTGTTTTTCCATTTCCTCTATCTCATCTGAAAAAACCTCGAAAGAAACTGGTTTTTCTTTTATATGGTTTAATAGTTCTTTGGCAAATTCCTCATAATTTTTTATCTTTGCTTTTTTCATTAGTGAAGGATTTGTTGTAAAACCTTTAATAAATTCTTTATTATTTAGACTTATAATGTCATCAAAATCAGCTCCGTCAGCAAAAATTTTAATTTTTAAAGAATTTAATAATTTCATGTTACAATTTTTACCATTTCATTTTATTTGATTGAAGAGTTGGATGTGTAACTAAACAGTGCCAAACCACTGCTTGAAAAGATTCAGAATATGGCGTCACTAATTTTTTGTCTACCGTGGGTATAATTATAATCGCATCACTATTTTTACCTGCATAACCACCATCTCTTCCAATAATTCCCAATATTTTACATTTTTTTTTTTTAGCTAAGTCAATTGCTTCAATTAAATTAACACTTATTTTCTTTTTTAAATTTCCTCCACCTACAGAAAAAATAAATAAAATATCCTTCGAATTTAAATTACTAATTTCAAGCCATTTTTTAAACGAGCTATCCCAACCATCATCATTGATTCTTGCAGTTAATTCCGAAACATTATCTGTTGGAGTATAACTTTCTATGTTGCAAATTTTTCTGAAGTCGTTTACTGCATGAGAACAATTGCCCGCACTACCCCCAACACCAATAAAAAAAATCCTACCTTTATTTTTTTTAACTTTTTTTAAATGCGAAACTACTTTCTCTATTTGAGAAAAATCGATTTTATCAATTAATTTTGGAATTAATTTAAAATAACTGATTATATGACTGCTTATCATTGATATTTTAATTATACAAAAAATGTTACTTTTTCAAATAAAATCATATTTTTTTTAAGTAATTATTGTTTTGTATTAAAGTTTAAGTTTCCATTATTTATTCGATAAACCACATCACATAAATCTAGTGTTCCTGGCCTATGAGATACAATTATAATCGTTAGATTCTGATCAAATGATTTGATTTCGGACATTATTTTAGTTTCAGTCTCAGTATCTAAAGAACTAAGTGTTTCATCTAAAATTAGTATGCTGGGTTTTTTATATAAAGCTCTTGCTATTGAAATTCGTTTCATCTGTCCTCCTGAAATTTTAATACCTCTTTCACCAACATTAGAATTAATTTTATTGTCAAGACTGTTTATAAATTCATCTAAATTTAAAATTTTAATTAAATTATCGATTTTTTTAAAATCGATATTTTTATCATCCATTTCATAACTAATATTTTTTGCAAAACTATCATTTATTAAAAAAACTTCCTGAGATACATAACCAATTTTACTTTGCCATCCTTTAATATTTGATTTTATATTTTTGTTATCAACTAAAATTTGACCACTATCTGGCACTATCAAGCCAATAAATAAATCTAAAAATGTACTTTTTCCAGATCCACTTACACCAGTTATTCCTACTATTGATTTTTTTTTGATTTCTAAGTTTATATTATCCAATACATTTTTTAGTTCCTTTTCATATTTAAATTTTACATCTTTAATTGTTATTTTATTTTCAAAATCAATATTTTCTATTGATTGATGTTTAATATTTTGAAGACTATCAATCTCATTTTGTACAATTTGAGATACTGGAAGATTAGTTTTTAAAATATTTAAATTTACCATTATTCTTCCTGAAGATGGCATTATTCTAAATGCTGCTGCAGCAAATACTGCAATAACTTGTAAACTGCTTAAAATAGAATCACTTGTATGAAAAATGACTATTACAATAATATTTAAACATATTAAAAAAGTTGTTTCTAACCAAAATCTGGGTATCGATGATATAACAGCTTTATATATTCCCATTTTTAATGCTAGCCAATTAACTTTGCTAAAAATTTCTGAAAACATATTTTCTTTATTATTTAATTTAATTTCTCTAATTCCACTAAAAGAATCTAAAGTTAATGATTGTCTTTGACCTTCATAATAGTGAGATTTTTTTCCAATTGTTTCTATTTTTCCCTTAATCAAGCTATATAAAATTACACAACTAAGTGTAAAAATTATAAATGTTAAGATTGTTTCAAGGGGTTGAAAAAAAATTAAAAATAAAATTAAACTAATAATTAAAATACTATCAGTAACAATAATTAAAAATGAATTAATTCCAGTAGATAAAACTGAACTTTGATTAATGTTATGTAGCAGTTTCGATGCAGAATTATTAAAGTAAAAATTATAGCTATTTTTAAGATACCCACTATAAAGAATATTTTGCCATTCTGAGCTTAATTGAGAAACATAATTTACTTGGACCCATTGAAGAAAAACCAAAAGAATATTTTTTAAGAAAAATACTATCGTAATTAATAAAATTAAAAAAATAATTATCATTTCACTAAAAGAAAATTTGTTAATTGTCTCTAATCCAAATATTAGAAAAAGGTTATTAACTGTATCCAAAATGATTGGGTAATTATTTAGATAATTTGGCTCAGCCATTAGATAAATTGTTGGGATAATTAATCCTAGACCCGCAACCTCCATAATTGCTGAAATAATCATTAAAAGAAGTATAATAATAGATTTACGAATTTGGTTTTTTGACAGCAACTTTAAAATTTTTAATAAGTTTATCATTTCATTATATTTAAATTACTTTTTATGAAAGAGGGGCTAACTTTAATTTTTAAATTTCCTAAATATCTATTTTTATTTCCTCCAGATAAATTAACTACTGAGCTTTTTCTGAACGCTGCTTTATAAATATTATCAAATTCATCTTGGAGTTCTATGTCTTCTTTAGATAATTTCTCCCCTCTATATTCTTTAAGACATTCCATAGCAAAATTTAAAACTTCATCATGTGAGTTAGAAACTAGTTCAAAATTTTCTTTTTGAAATTCATAAGCATCACCTGAAAAAGCAATATTACTGTTAAGCATTTCAGTTACAGTTAATAATTTACCTGTACTTTTTGACTTTATTTTTTTAAAAATAAATGGATACTTAATAATACCATAAGATCTAGTATAAATTTGTGCTGGCTGTAGATTAATAATATAAGATGGTTTTTTTGAAATTATTGGGATTACATTCAGACCAGAGTCACTTCCAAAATAAAATTCACAATTTAGTAGTAAATAAACATCATTTAAATCATTTTGATATTCACTATTTACATAATCATAAATTTTTTTCGATGGGCCTTTATAAATTTCAGATGAAACACTACCCATTCTAAATACATTATAATTATGCTCAGAAAAAAAAAGAGCAGCTTTTTCCATGCTTTGAAACTTAAAATTTCTATGATCATGATACGACCAATCTTTATGTTTTTTTGGCCACCCTGAATTGAATTTGATCATACTTTTCAAATATTCTTCATCACGATTATGAAAACAAATCCATTTATTTTTATAATTTAAATTTATTTTATTAAAAAAAGAATTAACTTTAACTATTTCATCTTCTTTAAAATTAAAATAATTTTTACTATTTAAATAATTTTCATATTTTAAATTCATTAAACTATATGGACCTATTTCAAATATATATTTTTCCTTATTCCAAAAAATAAAGAATTTTAAAATATATTCTAAAATAAAGTTATATTTATAAATATTTATCTGTTTATTTAAAATTTTTAGTATTTGTTTATTTGCAACAAATCTTTCTAAAAAAAAAATTATATTTAAATTAGATAATTTTTTATCTGTTTCACAATTAACTAAATAACCATTTATGTCAGCAGCATAATGTCCAATTCTTTGACTATGTAATTTGCAGATTCTTAGATTTGTAACCAAACCTAATTTTTCAATAATTTTGAAAATAGGATAAGGAATATAATATAAAATAAATCTAAGAATTTTTTTTAATAACATTTTGTGATTTTTCAATAAAGTAATTGTTAATTACAAGAGCATCCAGTTTACTCTTAGAAAAAAATTTAATAGCTTGATCAGGCGTTTCAATAATTGGCTCTCCAGGACCATTGAAAGATGTATTTAATACCAGAGGAATATCTGATATTTTTTTTAATTCTTTCAATATTGAATATAATGGTTCTGTTTTTTTTGAAACTGTTTGCACTCTAGCAGAATTATCAACATGAGTTACTGCAGGTATTTTTTTGTTTAAAACTTTTGCAGTGAATAACATAAAAGGTGTTCTTTTTGGACAATCCTTAAACCAATTTTTAAAGTCTTCCTCAAGAATAGCTGGTGCAAATGGTCTCCATAGTTCTCTAGATTTAATTTTATTTACTTTTTTCCAATTATTTTTAAAAGAAGGGTTGGCAATAATTGACCTGTGGCCAAGAGCTCTAGGACCTATTTCACTTCGATCATTAAAAATTGCTACTATTTTATTTTGTAAAATTAATCTCGCAATTTTTTTATTTATTTTTTTAATTTTTTTAATTCTTAATTTTTTTGATATAGATTTTAGATAGTTCAGATTGATATCATTTTTATTTCCTCCAAGAAATGCAATTTCGTTGGAACTATATTTGTATCTCTTTTTATTATTCAAAATATTATAATAAGTATACAATGCAGATCCCATTGATAGGCCTCCATCATGTATGGCTGGTGGAACAAATACGTTTTTAAATTTACTTTTTAAAAAAATATTACTATTTGAAGGACAATTTAAATTAGTACCACCTGTTAAACAAATATTGTCTTCAAAATTTATTTGATTTTTTTTATAAGTCATAAAAATTTTATCAACTGTAGATAAGACAGTTTCTTCAAATATTTTTTGTGTTGATGACGCAATATCAACATTAATTGGGTCTAAGATTTTTGCTATTTTTCCAAAATTTTTTAAATTATATTTTTTTTCTTTTGCTTTAGAGATGCAATGTAATATCCAAGATTCTAAAGTTTTAAATCTACTGTATTTTATATTCTGGTTATCTTTTTTTAATTTTTTTTTATAAAAATTATAGTTATTTTTTTCTTTAAAAGAAAATTTGTTTCCAACATATTTTTTATCAAAAAAAACGGGTTTACCATATGGTGCCAAACCCATTAGTTTTCCAGGACCTTCTTCTTCTCCAAATCCAAGATAGCAAGACAATCCCTCATAAAATCTTCCAATCTCCAAATGATGTGGCATTATAGGAAAAATCTTATTATTCATACCATAATAACACATGCCTCCCCGATAAATATCTTTTGCAAAACTACCATCGTGTGAAAAAATCGCAGATTTTTGAAAGTTAGATGTATAGAAAGCATATGATGCATGGGACATATGATGAGATACAATAAAACCTGGTATTTGTTTTTTATTTAAATTTAGATTTATTGGTAGATGCATACCAAGATTTAAATTTTTATTAAATTTATTTTTAAAGATAAGTTTATCTAAATTACAAATTTCAACTTTTTTTTTCCATTTTTCTGGCATAATAAATTTTTCAATTGATCCAAAATATTTATTTTGTCTTAAATTTAAAAAATCCTCTTCAAATCTTTTTAAGAATAAGTTTTTACGTTTTTTTTTTATGGAATTTACTACTTTATAATCTAACCTTTTATTTAATGGTAAATTTTTAAATTCAGAATTCCATAATTTATTTAAATGTGATTTATTTTTAAAATTTAATTCAAAACTAAAAATTTCTGGCTCTGGAAAAAAATATTCTATATTTTGTGTGCTTGTTACTGAACAATATTTAATATCATCGATTCTACATTTACACTCAGTAAGGGCTTTTTGGATATGTTTATATTTAACACCAACTGCATGTCTTATTCTATTTTGGCGCTCAATTTCGAGAGAATAAATTATTTTACCATTTTTAATAATTGAGACACTTGCATCGTGACCGAAATGTATACCCAGAATGTACATTGGATTATTGGATTGTAAGAATTTTATTTATAAATTTTTGATTATTAATTTTAAATAACAATAAACTTTTCTTCAATTTTTTTAATTCTTCAGAATTTTTTATCAATATATCTTCTCTAAAAAAATAAATTTTTTTTTTTTTTTTAATTATTTTATCTATTAAATCGTATCTAAATTTTTCACCATAACAAAATTGCAATAAGGAAAAAAAAGCAAAACCCTGAACATCAAATTTACCATTTATTGTTTTTTTAATAACTTCACATTCTTTAAATGTTTCTAAATTTTCATTTCTCACATTTTCCAAATTTAATTTTTGTTTATTTAATGAGTTTAGTATTAATTCTCTCTGAAATTTCTGTGGTAATATATCAATTATGCTTATATCTAAGAAAGCTAAAAAGTTATTTTTTGTCATTATTTAATGTAAATGTTGTAATTTCAGAAAAACTTATAGGTTTATAGTAATCTAAATATCCCTTTTTACCATAAGGTGAGAAGGTATTTTTATATCTAATGTTTATTGCCCACCTAGTATTATTTTCTTTATTTACTGGTGGGTGATGCCAAGTCTCAGGAGAAAAAATTACATATTGTCCATATTTAACACTTGGGTTAACTCCACTTTTTTTCGAAAATATATCCATCTTATTGGACTGATAATTTTTTGAGTTTAGAAATTTTTTTACTTTCTTGTTTTTATCTGGTGTAAAAAAATACATACTCATTGTATTTTCACAGTTCACAAGAGGGATCCAAAAATTAACCTGGTAAGGAGATTCTGGGGGTGCGTCTGCATGTATAATAGCTCTAGAGTCATCATCAGGACGTTGAATAACTAAGTTTACATTTTTTTGGACAGATATATCTGAACCAAATAATATATGTAACTTGTCAGATAAAATTTGGAATAATAAATTTTGTATTGTTTGATTTTTGTTTATTTTTTTTATTATATTTAGTCTAAAAATA
>MDTG01409973.1_pt1 | contig 10604 bp, 9 predicted proteins | sample 811421 | NCBI WGS metagenome assembly MDTG01 (sample SAMN05326645, study PRJNA326480) | marine metagenome | isolation source: seawater | place: Pacific Ocean: South East | collected 2011
GGCTGCATATGCACCTGCGTTTGGTATGTTAGGTACTGTTTTGGGATTAATTATTATGATGAATAAATTTCAAATGTCTGGGGAAACATCTTCAATTGATTTTAATGTTGCTGATCAGTTTTCAGCTCTTTTGGTTGGAATGGGTACTGCGCTAATAACGACTTTTTATGGTGTTTTTTTAGCAAACATGGTGTTTCTTCCTATCGCAGGCAAGTTAAAAAGAAGGTCTGAAAATGAAATTATGCTTAAAAGTATTGTTTTAGAAGGTATTATAAGTATTCATGGCAGAGAGCATCCTATTTTGATTAAGGAAAAATTAATGACTTTTGTAGCTATGTCAGAAAGAAATGCTCTTGAAGAAGAAGAGAAATAGTATTGCAAAGAAAGACTATATCCCAGGAAGAAGCCAGAGCTAAAACCACAGCTTGGGCTTTGACTTTTGCAGATTTAACAACACTCCTTTTAACTTTTTTTGTATTATTACTAGTAATTTTAAATGATGCAGAGGCTCATGTAGACCGCTTAGTTAATATAATTTTAGATGAGACCGAGAGAGAATTAAAGCCTCTTCAACAAAATAACTTAGTAGAAATTGAAAGGGTCACTAAGGGGATAAAAATAACTCTTACTGGTTCTAAATTATTTAAATCATTATCAGCAGATTTAAACCCTGAGGCAGATCCAATCCTTGTTCAAATTGGTGGATTAATTAGAACATCAACATTGATGAACATTTATAAACAAAAACGCTGGACACCGCTACTAAGGAGGATTAGTGATGCCGACGATACTTTAAACATTGAAATAAGAGCTGAAGGACATACTGATGATAAAAAGATCCCAATGAATTCCAATTTTAGGAACAATTGGGAACTTAGTTCAGCTAGAGCTTTAAATTTAGTCCAGAGACTTAGTGAGCTTGCTGAAATGGAGCAGCACTTTTTTTCAGCTCTAGGTTATGGTGAATTTCGACCTAAAATAAAAATAAATAATATTGAAAATAGATCAGAGCTTGAAGAAGCAAGGGCACAAAACAGAAGGGTTGAAATATATTTTGATGCTTTCATAAGATCGAAGAATGAGAAAGTTGAGAATATTTAAAAAACACAATTTTATTTTTTTATTTTTTTCATTTTGTTTTTATAGCAGTGTTTTTTCTCAAGTTAAAAGTGTTATCACTAATAACTTAACCCAAGATTGGATTTTTGGTGATGGCCCTGAGCCGAAATGGATTATAGAGCTTCTGCATGGTGCTTATCAAAATGTAAATGAAGATAATAGTTTCATATTAAAAGTCCCTGTGACTGAATCCGGGATTAAATATTCTGCATCTGTTGATGGTAATGCTGATATTAAACAAGATGGCGATTTTTTAATAATTTCTCCGTTTGAAAATTACAATGGTACTATTTTAGTAAATCTTAGCCTTGATATGAGTTTCATTCTAAATGTTCAGTCTGTAAATGATAAACCTAGCTTGTCAACTATAATAGATCAGAATGTAAATGAGGATAAAGTATTTAATATAAAATTAAATGCTAAAGATGCTGATGGTGACGAGCTTACATATGGAGCAACAGCTGATAACGATGCAAAGATCAATTTAATTAAAAATAATTTAACAGTAATACCTCCTCAAAATTTTTATGGACCAATTAATATTAGCTTAGCTGTCTCGGACGGTAAAACTACTGATGAATCAAGTTTTATATTAAATGTTCAACCAATAAATGATGCCCCGGTATTAGAATCTATATTTTTTAAAACTGAACCAAATAGGAATCAAGTTAATCTAATGATATCTGGATCTGATGTAGATGGTGATAATTTAATTTATTCTGTTGAGGGTGATGGAGGAGCAGAATTTGATATTAAAGAGAACAAAGTAGTTGTGAAACCTAAAGATAATTACAAAGGATCAACACCAATCACAATAACGACTTCAGATGGGAAAAGTAGTATAGATACTAGTTTCACTTTAATAAATCCAATACCAGGATTATCTGCCTTTGCTCCACAAACAATGCTTGAAGATGAAATCCTTAAGATTGTCTTAAATATGAAAGATGTAGAATCGGACATTTTTAAATATAAAGTGAGAAAAATCAACAATGCAAAAATTGAAATCAACGATAATCAATTAAGTATAATACCTAATGAAAATTACTTCGGAAACCTTACTTTAAACTTAAACATATCAGATAATCTAGACTCTACTGATTTTAGTTTTAATATAAATGTCTTGCCCCAACCTGATCAACCTATTGCCAATGCCGGCAGAGACACTACTCTTAGTAATGGTTGCAACTCAGAGCTATTGTTGGATGGTAGCAATTCTTTTGATCCAGATAATGATATAATTAGTTATGAATGGAGATCATTTGAAGAGAATAAAGTTATTTTAAAAGATATGAAAGGAATATATAGTTTTAATCAATATGACAGAGATGTTACTGAAAAAATAATTTTGACAGTTACAGATATTAATGGTTTGGTTGATCGTGATACTATAAATATCAATATTATTAATGATAAACCTCCTATTTCTAACGCAGGCGAAGACTTTATAGCGCCGTTTGATAATTTTGTTTATTTAGATGGTTCTAAATCAATAGATGAGGATAGCAAAGTAAAGTATATTTGGAAAATAATATCAGAAAATGCTGTGTTTAGTAAAGGAGAAGAGACTAAACAAAAACCTAAATTTAAGTATCCATCAGAGATTAGCAAATCGATGGAATTTAAAGCAACATTAAAAGTGTACGATTATAAATCATTTTGTTTTTCAATAGATACAGTTTCAGTAACATGCTTACCAAATGTTGATATAGCAGACAGTACTGTAAAATATGAAATAGTCAGAGCTGATAAAAAAAATAATGTAGTTTATGTAGATTTGAACATAACAAATAAACAATTGTGGCCATTTGATTTTGCAGCTTTTACTTTAATTTCAATAAAAGATGAGAATGACAAAATAGGTCAGATTGATCCTTATAGGGGAAGAAATACTGTCAAATATGGGATAGAAAGTGAAGAAAAAGTTAAAGTTGAATTAGTATATAATTTTGAATCTTCTCCAAAACAAATTAATATAATTTGTAAATCAACAATGGCTTTGAGTGCTGATTCTGTGCTTTTTAAGCAATCATTTTAGTTGTTAAGTACTTTAAAAATTTTTTCTCCTGGTTTAACCATTTTATATTTTTCTCGAGCAATTTTCTCTATGTATTTTAAATCACTTTCAATTTTGACTTTTTCATTCTCTAATTTTTCTCTCTGAATTCTTAGCTCTGAAATTTCTTTTTGAATTATTTTACGTTCATTTTTTATTCTATACAATTTAACAATTCCGTGATCTCCAAAAACAAAAATAATAATAAGACAAAAGCTAATCAATAGCACTATTCCCTTGAAAAATTGTTTTTGAAGAATAGAAACAGACTTTGATTTTTGGCTTCTTATTTTTCTCTTATAGAAAGTTTGTTTCATTTATTTACACCTAAAATATCTATCGAGGCAAAAGAAACTTCACTCCTTAATTCCCCTTCTATCCTAAGTAACTGATTGTATTTAGCTACTCTATCACTTCTAGAAATGGATCCGGTTTTTATTTGCCCCATTCCCATAGCTACAGAAAAATCAGCTATGAATGTATCTTCTGTCTCTCCAGATCTATGAGAAATAACTACCCCATAATTTACTTTTTTTGCCAATTCTACAGCTTTTATTGTTTCAGATACTGTGCCTATTTGGTTTAATTTTATTAATATTGAATTCATCGATTTATTATCTATAGCCTTTTGTAGTCTATTAATATTTGTAACAGTTAAATCATCCCCAACTATTTGAATTTCTTGTCCTAGATTTTCAGTAAGGTTTGTCCACCCACTCCAATCATTTTCATCAAGACCATCTTCGATGGAAATAATGGGATATTTTTTAACTAAGCTCTTTAAATAACTTATCATTTCTGAAGAAGAAAAGGCCTTGTTTTCTGAGGATAAATTATATTTGTTATTTTTGTAAAGTTCACTGGCAGCGACATCTAATGCGATGAAAACCTCTTCACCGGCTTTATAGCCAGTTTTTTCTATGGATTTTAAAATTATTTCAATCGCTTCTTCATTAGAGTTAAGGTTAGGAGCAAAACCGCCTTCATCGCCAACAGCAGTGTTAAGTCCCATTTTTTGCAGTTCTGTTTTTAGCTTATGAAAAATTTCCGTACCTATTTTTAAAGCTTCAGAAAAAGTTGATGCTCCAAACGGGAATATCATAAATTCTTGAATATCTACTGTATTATTTGCATGACTACCACCGTTTAAAATATTCATCATTGGGACAGGCATTCTAAAATTATTACTATTATTTAGATATTTGTAAAGAGGGGTATCATTGGCAATTGATGCAGCTCTGATAGATGCTAGGGAAACGCCAAGTATGGCATTTGCTCCTAGCCTGGATTTATTTGGCGTGCCATCTAATTCAATCATAGTATTGTCTATTTTAGATTGCTCATTAACGTCTATACCGATTAGTGCTTTATTTATTTCTTTATTTACATTGTTAACAGCTTTTAAAACACCTTTACCATTATACCTATTTTTGTCATCATCTCTTAATTCGACAGCCTCAAATTTTCCAGTTGAGGCTCCTGATGGCACAGAGGCTCTAGCAAAAATTCCATTTTCTAAAATAACATCAACCTCTACAGTGGGGTTCCCTCTAGAATCTAATATTTCTCTTGCTTTAACATTTTTGATGTTTGTTTTCATCGATTAATCCATAATTTTGTTATTAAAAATTAGATTTAGCAAACTTTTAGAACAAAACAATATAAACTTGCAATTCATTGTAGGAACATTTAATCTGTTATTCCGTTTAAATGATTCATGATAAAAATTAAAAAATATATAAAAGATAACCATATTATTTGGGATTCATTTGTCCTAAAAGCAAATAACGGGACGTTGTTTCATTTAAGAAAATTTTTAAGTTATCATCCTGATAATAGATTTAAAGATCATAGTATTGAAATTTATAAAAACAATACTCTTTTGTCTATTTTTCCAGCCGCCGATATGATAATTGATAATAAAAGAATGTTGGTCTCCCACCCTGGTTCCTCATATGGTTCATTTATTTTAAATGAAGGTCTTTCTATAAAAGATGCTATGGATATGGTTTTTAAATTGATTGATTATAGTATTAAGAAAGGTTTCGATGGTATACAGTTAACAGTCCCTCCAGCAATTTATTTCAAAAGAGCTTCAGATTATATAGAGTATTCTCTTTTGTCTAGTGGTTTTGATTATTTTAAACGCGAGGTTACAAGTATATTAATAATCGAAGATACTGAAGATAAAATTTTAAATAAATTTAAACCTTCACATAAAAGAGCTTTAAGAAAATCAAAAAAATTAGGTGTTAAAACAAGTATTACTAATAGGGTAGATGATTTCTTTTTAATGTTAAAAAATAATTTAAAAGTAAGACATGGCGTTGATCCTACTCATTCACTTGCAGAATTAAAATCATTAATCAAATTATTTCCTGAATCTATTAATATTTTTGGTGCATTCTATAATGACCAAATGATAGCTGGAGTATTAAATATTAATGTTAAAGAAGGAGTGGCTTTAGCATTTTACATTACCCACAAAGAAAATTTTCAAGAACTTAGACCATTAAATCTTTTATTTTTTGATATTTTTAAATGGGGATTAATAAATAATATAAAAGTATACGATTTTGGAACTTTTACTGAAGATGGTGCTGCAAATATGGGACTTGGGAGATTTAAAGAGAGTTTTGGTGCTAGCGGTGTTTTTAGGGATAGTTTTAAAATTTTATTTTAAAAAATGTCATTAAAAACATTAGGTAAAGAGTCTTTAATATATGGGTTTGGTCACGTTTTATCTAGGTTAATTACTTTTTTATTATTGCCAATATACACCCATGTTTTTTCTACAAAAGAATATGGAATTATTTCTTTAGCATACGCATTTATGGGCTTTGCTATGGTGTTATACAAATATGGTATGGACACTGCATTAATGAAATTTTCTATACAAACAGAAAATAATGAAAGAAAATCATACATATCATCTATATACATGTTGCAATTTTTTACATCGCTGATTTTTTCTGTTTTTTTATTTTTATTAAGGAATATTATATCTGAACCTATCATTAGTGTAAAAGACGGTAGTTTAATATCTGTGATAGTTATTGTTATTTTTCTAGATAATTTATGGAACCATCATCTATTAATTTTAAGGTCAGAAAACAAATCCACAGCCTTTATTTCATTTAATCTTCTTAATGTTATTATAACTATGTCACTAAATGTAATTTTTGTTGTTAAATGGGGCTATGGTATCACTGGAGTTTTCTATGCTAATCTGATCGCATCTGTTTCAGTTTTTATCTTGACTTGCCCAATAATTTTAAGGAGGATTTCAATCCTAGAAATCAACCCTGAAATTTTAAAAAATGTAATAAAATTTGGGATTCCATTTTTACCAGCAGGTTTATTAACAATGGTGATGGAACTATCTAATAGATACATACTTGACATAATAAAAGGAGTAGAGTCGGTAGGTTTATTTTCTGCTGGCTATAAACTTGGTATATTTGCTCTAGTTATAGTTATGGGCTTCAATATGGGTTGGACTCCATATTTTTTGAGGCGAATTAAAGAGGATGGTTCAAAAAAAGAATTTTCTATTATTACTACATTATTTCTTGGATTAGTGGGGTTTGTCGTTTTTACAGTGTCAATCTGGATTTCGGATCTCATTCGTTTTAGTATAAATGGGAGCTATATTATAGGTAAGGAATTTTGGAGTGCTGAGAAAATTGTCCCTATTGTATTGTTTGGATATTTTTTCTTTGGCACCTATGTATTACAACTCCCGGGTGTTTATGCAAAGAATATTACTAATTGGGTGCCAATATTTAGGGGAGTAGGGGCTATTTCAAATGTTTCGCTTAATATTATACTAGTCCCTAAGTACGGTGTTATCGGTTCTGCTTGGGCGACAACTCTATCTTTTTTTATTATGTCAGCCACTGTATTTTTTATGTTACACAAAAATTTCTACGTTAAATACAATTGGCTAGGAATTTTTTTCCCAATATTATCTATGTTAGTTTTGTTGTTTGATATAAAAAGCATGATTCTACAATTCATCATGCCATCTTTATATATTTTAGTTTGGTATTTAATTGTTGTAAACAATGATGAAAAAAAAGCAATCAAAGGGATTTTTAATTGATAGCTGTTATATCTTGTTCTCATTTTCCAGATGATGAAAGAATTTATCATAGAGAAATAAGTTCACTTCATGAAAGAAATTATTTTATAAGATATTTTACGTTATCAAATTCAAAAATAAATTTAAATCAATCAGGAATTAATCATAAGAATTATGACTCATCAAAAGTCACATTAGTTAAATATTTAGAACTTCTTGAACAAGAGTTAGTTAAAGATCCTCCTAAAATAATTCATATTCATGAGCCGGAATTATTTTCAATCGCTGTAAAAATCAAAAAACTATTTAATTCAAAAATTATTTATGATGTTCATGAAGATTATATTTCAATGATTAATACCTTTTCCAAATTAAATTGGCCTTTAAAAGCTATTAAGGTTAATCATTGGAAATACAGAGAAAAACAGTTTCTAAAATATGTAGATGAAATATTCATTGCTAGTCCTACAATAGTTAATTCAGATTTTATTTCCCAAGGATTTTCACCGGTACTTTTAGAAAATTTCCCATTAAAAAAATTTGTTGAAAAAGTAGATTTTAAATCTAAAATAAAAAATTCAATTATATATCATGGCAATCTTGGGCCAGAAAGAGGAATATCTGATCTTATAAAAGCACTATCAATTGTAGTTAGTAAAATTCCAAGTGCAAATTTATCGATTTATGGGAACTATAGAATTCCTTCATATAAAGATGAATTGATGCAACTGATAAAGTCCTTGGGATTAAAAAAACACATTCTAATTAGTGGACACATAGAACACAAAGATATTTGGGAACATTTAAGGAAGCATAAAGTAGGTGTAATACCTTTTAAAAATAATCCTCTAACAAGCTTAAATACTCCGACCAAACTATTTGAGTATATGGCTTGTGGATGTAAAATAGTTTCAGCTATGTTGGGGCCTATTTTAAGGTATGACATAAAAGGGGTAGATTTTTTTAATCCCGGAGATGTAAACGGTCTCGCTAAATCTATAATTAAGTCTTTGAAGAATGTAGAGTTAGATAGTTTGCATTATAATCAAAATAAGGTGTTGAATACATATTGTTGGGAATTAAACAAGAAAAAGATCATTAATGTATATAAAAAAATTATAGAATGAAGATACTATATATATCGCCAGAAAATACTGTTGGGACAATGACTCTTTGGAAAGACATTCATAAAAAAAATGGAAATGAATGTGAAGTATTAACTATGTACAAAAGCTTAAATCAATCAGAGCCAGGTATATGTTTAAACTTACCTTTCATATCAAGTTCGCCAAGTTATTTAAATGTTAGACATAAATATTATAAGATTTTTAAAGGTAAACTAGGAGATTATCATGAGCTTAAGGGTTTTCCACCTACATGGGAAGCAAATTCATTTTTTGAAAAATTATATTTTAATTTCAGAGATTGGATTTGGAGCTTTTATATTGAAAAAGCTATAAGAGAGTATGATTTATACAATTATGATATATATCATTTTGAATGGGGTTTAGATTTTTATCGAGATTGTCGCTTCGCCAAAGAATTATCTAAAAGGAATAAACCAATTATCTGTACCTACCATGGGCAAGATATACGAACTAGAGGTGTAATAAAAGAATTGGATCAGATTAGTGATTTAAATTTAACCAGTGAGGTTGATTTACTTTCCAAGCATCCAAACATTAAATATTTATTTTTACCGTATGATACTGATATATATGATATAAAAAAATGTGTATCTGACCCGATAAAAGTATGTCACAGTCCTACAAACAGGTATTATAAAGGTAGTAATGATATAATTAAAGTATGTAATAAATTAGATAATGAAGGTGTAATTCAATTTTTACTAATTGAAGGTAAACCACAGGAAGAGGTAATAAAAATGAAAAAAGATTGTGACATATATATTGATCAAATTCACAACCGAGGAGGTTGGGGTTACGGTATGAGCTCAGTAGAGTCTCTTTCCATGGGTATAGTTTGTTTGACTGAATTAGTTAAAGAATATAGAAGTTTTATACCTGACCATCCATTTATTAATGTTGATAAAGATAATCTGGGTGAGAAAATAATCGAATTATCAAAAAATAAAGAATTGTTGATAAAGAAAAAAATAGAAAGTAAAAAGTGGGTAAAGAAATACCACGATATCAAAAATGTTTGCTCGTCTTTATACGGGTTTTATGAAAAAATTTATGAACGCAATAAATAAAATGATTGACGTTGTTATTCCTTGTTATAATGTTGAGGAAACTATTGAAAGTTGTATTAAAAGTCTTTGTGATCAATCTCTATCTAACGATCAATATAACTGCTTTTTCATTAATGACCATTCAAATGATTGTACTGGATCTATTTTAAATCAATATAAAAATGAAAAAAATATAACAATTATTCATCATAGAGAAAACCTAGGCCTTGCAGCTACTAGGAATAGTGGTATTAAATTTGGAGACTCAAAGTTGATTGCTTTACTTGATGGAGATATGACTGTAAGGGTGAATTGGCTAGAGTCTTTTTTACCTTATTTTAAAAAGGGTGTTGTAGCTGTGATGGGAGACAATATCGCTCCAGAAAACCTATCCTTAAATCCTGTAGAGAAATATTATTTTGGCAATTTAAGAGGTGCTCGTAAATATAATGATAATAAAAAGATTCCACTTCAGTATATGCTTTTTGGCAATGCAATGTTAAAAAGAGAAGTTTTGCAACAAAGTGGATATTTTAATGATTCAATGAAAGAGTATGGTGGGGAAGATACAGATCTATCCGCAAGAATATGGGATATTTATCCAAAAAGTTTTGTTTTTTCAAAAAATTCAGATTCTACACATTATCATAGAAGAAGTCTTGGTGAATTTTGTAATTCAATGTATACATATGGACATCATAACTTACCTTTACTAATTAAAAAATATCCTCATCACAAAAGTAAATTTGCGTCGGATTGGATTTTTACGATTAGAGGAAAATTGTTTTTCAGCGTGCTTGTAAGAAGTTTAGTTCATCTAGTTATTAAAATATATCCTTTCCAAATATTTATAAGGTATATCGTTGCTGATGCCGTAATTAGAGGAGCTCGCTCATCAAAATTGTTTAGTTGATTTTAATTTAAAATATGTTTTTAAAATATAAATATTGGAAATGCCTTTAATATTAGTAAATTCTGTTCTAATAAAGGGATTGACCCTGGTAATAACTACATACCATAGGACAATCAATTAATAATAAATAGGATAATCCTATTTTTAATCTTAAATACCAAACCAAGGAGGTATTGGCATGGCTGATGTAAATGCAACCGTACAAAATGCTGCAGCTGGAATTGTTGGCGTGATAAAA